>Ga0182747_1001028_pt1 | contig 23179 bp, 20 predicted proteins | sample eDN3rd30CBELigBY_FD_128526 | JGI IMG/M metagenome (GOLD analysis project Ga0182747, IMG submission 128526) | Enriched backyard soil microbial communities from Emeryville, California, USA - eDNA 3rd pass 30_C BE-Lig BY (version 2) (version 2) | ecosystem: Environmental > Terrestrial > Soil >...
CGCTCGATGTCCATCTTGACGCGGTCTTCCGAGTCTTTGGCCAGCAGCGGGTTGTAGGTGCCCAGCTTCTCGAGGAAGCGGCCGTCGCGCGGCATGCGCGAGTCGGTCGCGACGATTGCGTAATGCGGGCGTTTCTTCGAGCCACCACGGGCCAGACGGATTTTCATAGCCATTGAGATTCTCCTTACAAATGGCGGGATTGGCGGGGTTGATCCGCCGTCACTTCTGGAATTGCTCGTGATGCCGGATAACTTCCGAGATCACGAAGTTCAGGAATTTGCGCGCGAATTCCGGGTCGAGATCGGCCTCGCGCGCGAGGCGTTCCAACCGCTCGATCTGGCAGGCCTCGCGGGCGGGATCGGACGGAGGAAGGTCGTGTTCGGCCTTGAGGCGGCCGACGGCTTGGGTGTGCTTGAACCGTTCGGCCAGCGTATAGACAAGGATCGCGTCCAGCCGGTCGATGCTGGCGCGATGCTCTTTCAACAGGCTTGCGGCGCGGGCGGTCTGCTCAGTCATTCAGGTCTCCGGGCTGGATGCACGGCGCATGCACCGGGCGGGCTGGAAGAGGTGCTGGGTATGGGTCATCGTCACGCCGTCCCCATCGGGTGGCGGAAGATCAGGCAGGGCGTGCCGCGGATCACGGTTTCCGATTCCGGCGCCGCGCCCAGCCGCTCGGCAAGGCGGCGCGAGCGGATGTTCTCATGCGCGATCAGCGAGATCAGCGGGCCAAGCCCCATCACCGCATGGGCATGTTCGCGCGCGGCCAGCGCCGCCTCGAAGGCGATGCCCCTGCCCTCGAAACCGTCATAGAGATGCCAGCCGAGTTCCGGCTCGGGCCAGTCGATGTGATGGCCGACGCCGGTGCGCCCCGCGACGAGGCCGGTCGCCTTCTCCTCGATCATCCACCAGCCGAAGCCACGGATGATCCAGTGACCGATCATCCCGGTCAGCGCGGCCCAGCTCTGCCAGTCGTTCATCGGCCCGCCGACATGGCGCGAACGCTCGGAGAGGCCAAAGGCGGTGATCGCTTCCAGATCCTCGAACCTCGGCGCGCGCAGGATCAGGCGATCGGTCTCGATCACCGGCACATCCACGCTGAGGGCCTCGGTCCTGCGGATCATTATTTCTTACCGAACAGACCCGACAGCCCGCCGGGCAGGTTCATGCCGCCAAGCTGACCGCCGAGACCCTTGGGGTCTTGCAGCATCTTGGTCGCTTCGGCCATTTTCGCGGGATCGACATTGCCCAGATCGGGCAGGCCGCCGCCCTTGCCGGACATGGCGCGCATGGCCTGCTTCAGCATCCCGCCCTTGCCCATCTTGCCCAGCTTTTTCATCGTGTCGGCCATCTGCTTCTGCATCTTCAGCAGCTTGTTCAGCTCCGACACGTCCATGCCCGCACCGGCCGCGATGCGCTTCTTGCGGCTGGCCTGCAGCATGTCGGGATTGGCCCGTTCCTTCTTGGTCATCGAGTTGATGAGCGCGATCTGGCGCTTCAGCGCCTTGTCGTCGAGGCCCGCGGCCTCGGCCTGCTTGGCCATCTTGCCCATGCCCGGCATCATGCCCATGATGGACTGCATCCCACCCATCTTCATCATCTGCTCAAGCTGGCTGCGAAGGTCGTTCATGTTGAACAGACCCTTCTGGAAGCGCTTCATCATGCGCTCGGCCTGCTCGACCTCCAGCACTTCCTGCGCCTTCTCGACCAGCGCGACGATGTCGCCCATGCCGAGGATGCGGCCGGCGATACGCTGCGCGTCAAAGACCTCGATCGCGTCCATCTTTTCGCCAAGGCCGACGAAGCGGATCGGCTTGCCGGTGACGGCACGCATGGAAAGCGCCGCGCCACCGCGCCCGTCGCCGTCCATCCGCGTCAGCACCACGCCCGAGATCCCGACCTTGCCGTCGAACTCGGTCGCGACGTTCACCGCGTCCTGACCGGTCAGGCCGTCGACGACGAGCAGCGTCTCACGCGGGGCGGCCACGTCACGAACGGCCTGCACCTCGTCCATCAGGACTTCGTCGATATGGAGGCGGCCGGCAGTGTCGAGCATATAGACGTCATAGCCGCCCAGCGTCGCCTGCTGCTTGGCGCGCTTCGCGATCTGGACCGCGTTTTCGCCCGGAACGATCGGCAGGGTATCGACGCCGACCTGCTGGCCGAGGATCGCAAGCTGCTCCATCGCGGCCGGGCGGTTGGTGTCGAGCGACGCCATCAGCACGCGCTTTTTCTCGCGGTCCTTCAGGCGTTTCGCCAACTTCGCGGTGGTCGTCGTCTTGCCCGAGCCCTGAAGGCCGACCATCAGGATCGGCGCGGGCGGGTTGTCGATCCTGAGCGCGTCCGGCTCGCCCTCGCCCTGCAAGACCTTGATCAGCTCGTCATGGACGATCTTCACGACCTGCTGGCCGGGCGTGACCGATTTCGTGACCGCCGCGCCGGTGGCCTTGCCGGTCACCGCCTTGACGAAGCTGCGCGCCACCGGCAGCGAAACGTCGGCCTCGAGCAGCGCGACGCGAACCTCGCGCATGGCGGCGGCGACGTCATCCTCGGAAAGAGCGCCCTGCTTGGTCAGCCGGTCGAATACACCGCCAAGGCGGTCGGACAGGTTTTCAAACATCGGCGGCCCTCCATAGGTCGTTGCCGGTCGGTTTCATTCTGGCGCGCATCCCGAAGGGGCGCATGATAAGCAGTAACGCCCCCGTGGGCGCAACGCGCTGACGGGGGGCGATCCCCGACTCGCGCGGGGACCGGAAGGGCGGTCCTTCCGGGAATCCGGGCGTGGATAGGCCGAATACCCCCTCAAGTCAAGCCGAGGGCCGGTTTTCCGGGGAAATCCCCCATCCGCCGCGCCATACCAGTTGACCCTGCCGGGACTTGCGGTCAAGGCTCCTGCCGGATTTTCCGAATAACGGAGAGACGGATGCCCGCCCAGACGCGGCATCCGGCGAAAGGGGACCGCGACATGAACGGCGCAATCTCGACCCGGATGGAAGCGCGGGACTGGACGCTCTTGCTGCTGCTCTCGGCGATCTGGGGCTGCTCCTTCTTCCTCATCAGCATCGGGGTCCAGCAATTCGCGGTGCTGACGCTGGTGGCGCTGCGCGTGGGCGTCGCGGCGCTGGTCCTCTGGATCTTCGTGCTGGCCCGTGGGCTGAGCGTGCCGCGCGACGCGGGAACCTGGCTTTCCTTCGCCGTCATGGGGCTTCTGAACAATATCCTGCCCTTCTCGCTGATCGCATTCGCCCAGACCGAAGTGCCCTCGGGCCTCGCCTCGATCCTGAACGCGACGACGCCGCTTTTCACGGTGCTGGTCAGCGCCGCCGTGCTGGCCGACGAGCGCGCCAACCTGACAAAGCTTGCCGGCGTGGTGCTGGGCCTGTTCGGCGTGGCGGTGATGATGGGGCTGGACCAGCTTGCCGGGCGTGGTCACGGGTTGCTTCATCAGCTCGCAGTGCTGGGCGCTGCGGTCTGCTATGCGCTTTCGGGCGCTTATGGCCGTCGTTTCGCGCGCATGGGCGTCCGCCCCGAGGTCGCGGCGGCGGGCATGGTGACGGCCTCGGCCCTGATGCTGACCCCGGTGGCGCTGGCGACGGACGGGCTGCCGCTGCAAGCCGATGCCATACACTGGCTGGCGGCGATTGCGCTGGGTGTCATCTGCACCGGCCTCGCCTATCTGCTTTATTTCGGCATCCTCGCGCGGGCGGGGGCGACGAATATCTCGCTCGTGACCTTTCTTGTTCCAGTCTCGGCCATCCTGCTCGGCTGGCTCTTTCTGGGCGAGAGGCTTGGCCCGGCCCATGTGCTCGGCATGGCGCTGATCGCGGCGGGGCTGATGCTCATTGACGGAAGATTGCTGAAATGGCGGAAATAGGAATGCACCGGCACCTCTCGCACGAGGCGCTGAAAGGCCACGCGGCCATGCTCGGCTTCTCGCTGCTGATCGCGGGCTCGTTCTCGTTCGGGGCGCGGGCGGCGAACCTGATCGACCCGGCGGCGATTTCGGCGGCGCGCTTCGTGATTGCGGCGGCGGTGATCGGCGCGGTCGCGCTGGCCGGGCCGGGCCTGCCCGCCCGCTCGTTCCGCGCGCCGTGGCGCTACCTTGTCCTCGGCGGGCTTTTCGGGGCCTATTTCGTCCTCATGTTCGAGGGGCTGAAGACCGCGCCGCCCGTTTCCGCCGCGGCGGTCTTTACCCTGACACCGATCATGACGGCGGGCTTCGCCTGGCTTCTGATGCGGCAGCGCATGAACGCGCGCATGGCGGGCGCACTGGCGCTTGGCGCGGCGGGATCGCTCTGGGTGATCTTCCGGGGCGATCCGGCGGCGCTTCTGCGGCTGGAATTCGGCCGGGGCGAGGCGATCTATCTGGTCGGCTGCGCCGCCCATGCGCTTTACACGCCGATGGTGCGCCGCCTGAACCGGGGCGAGCATCCGCTGGTCTCGACCTTCGGCACGCTGCTCGCCGGTGCGCTGATCCTCGCGATCTGGGGCTGGCGCGCGATCGTCGAGACCGACTGGGCAAACCTTCCCGCCATCGTCTGGATCACGCTCTTCTATGTCGCGATCTTCGCCAGCGCCATCACCACCGCGCTGGTGCAATATGCGGCGATGCGGCTGCCTTCCGCCAAGGTCATGGCCTATACCTATCTGACGCCCGTTTGGGTGATCGTGATCGAATCGGGACTGGCCCATGGACTGCCGGGCCTTCTGCTGCTGCCCGGCATCGCGGCGACCGGCGCGGCGCTGCTGCTGCTCCTCAAGGACTGAGCCGCCAAGGCTGCCGCGCGATCGGGACAACTGGAACCCGAATGTCACATCCGCGGGCAATTTGCCACGCCATCCCCCGGCCCCGAAAAATCGGCAGTTGGTCCGCTGCGCCACAGATGTTAGCGTCTAAACTCAGCGCAGATCCCCAAGGCCCAAGACCCGATGATCACCCGTCGCACGCTTCTCGTCTCCATCGCCGCCGCGCTGGCGACGCCGGCGCTTTCAAGTCCGACGGCTGCGCCGGGCTTGCTCGACCTCGCCTATTCCGATCGGTCCACGCGAAACACCCTCGACATCTACCGGCCCGAGGGGAATGGCCCCTTCCCGGTGCTGCTCGACATTCACGGCGGCGGCTTTCGGACCGGCGACAAGCGCGACCTGAAGGTGCCGCAGCAGGTGCTGGATCGCGGCATCGCCATCGCCCGGATCAACTACCGCCTCTCGGCCCAGGCGCGCTGGCCCGCCCAGCAGGAGGATGCGCTGAGCGCCGCGGCCTTCCTGCTGAAACATGCGGGCGAACTGGGCCTTTCCGACCGGCTGGCGATCGGCGGGCGCTCGGCCGGGGCGTTCCTCGCGGTCTCGGCCGCGCTCAGCATGGTGCAGGCAGGCTGGCCCCCGGCGGCGGTGATCGACTTCTATGGCCCGATGGATTTCGGCAGCATGGATGCGGACATGGCGCGACTGGGTTTGCAGGTAAAGCGCCCGCCGGCGGATTCCGCCGAAAGCGTCGAGTCGCTGCTGGTCGGCTATGCGGTCGGCAAAAAGCGGCGGGAGGCGACGGCCATGGGCCCGGTCGGCCGCCTCGCCGCCATGTCCGATGGTCTGCGGCTGCCGCCCCTGATGATCCGCCACGGGATGCAGGACACCATCGTCTCGGGCCATCAGGCCGAGCATCTGCGCAATGCCTGGCACCGGGTCGATCCGCACGCTCCGATCGACTTCGAACTGCTGGCCGATGAGGGGCATGGCACCCGCGCCTTCGGGGGCGAGCGCGTGCTTGGCGACATGGCGGACTTCCTCGCCCGCCATCTCGTGCCCGGAATAAGCGGCTGACCGCCCCCGCGCCGGGCATTGCTTGAAAGCAAGGCCCCATGCCGCTAATCCCGGTATCAGAGCCATTCTTGTTTGATTTAGATGCTGATTTTCCTGGAACCGCGCCTCGTTCTCTTTTCCGTGCCCAAGACCGGCACCACCGCGCTCGAACAGGCGCTGGCACCGCGCGCCGAGATCTCGTTCCGCTCGCGTCCCGAGATCAAGCATATCAACCATCGCCAGTACATCGCCCAGATCAAGCCGCTGCTCGCTTCGCTGGGCCGCCCCGCCTTCGAGCGCGTGGCCGTCATCCGCGAGCCGCTGGACTGGCTGCGCAGCTGGTATCGCTTTCGCGCCCGCGACGGGCTGATCGGGCATCCGAACAGCACCGCGCATATCACCTTCGAGCGCTTCCTGCGCGATTACCTGTCCGAGGGCGAGCGCCCGGCCTATGCGCGGCTGAACCGGCAATCCGACTTCCTCGCCAATGGCAAGGGAGAAATCCGGGTCGAGCATCTCTATCGCTATGAGGCCCTGCCGGCGCTGGTGGAGTTCCTGTCGCAAAGGCTCGGCACGCCGATCGAACTGCCCCGCAGCAATGTCTCGCCCCGCGCCGCGACCGACCTCGACCCCGAGGTCGAGGCTTGGGCACGCGCAGCACTTTCGCGTGAAACCGAGGTCTGGCAGTCGGCGCGTCAGGCGGCGCCGTAAAGCACCTTCGCCCGTTCCTCGAACGCGCGGACGATACGCACCATCGCCTCATGAAACACGACGCCGATGACCTTGCCGAGGATCGCGTTGCGGAACTCGAAATCGACGAAGAACTCGATCCGGCAGCCGCCCTCGGGCAGATCGGCAAAGGTCCAGCCGCTCTTGAGATATTTGAACGGACCGTCCAGATATTCGGTATCGATGCGGCTTTTGCCCGGCCAAAGCGTGACACGGCTGCCGAAGCGTTCGCGGAATACCTTGAAGCTGATCACCAGATCGGCCTCGATCACCTCGCTGCCCTCGGGGCCGGGCTTGCGCGACCGGATACGGGCCGCGCTGTTCCAGGGCAGGAATTGCGGATAGCTTTCGACATCCGCGACCAGCGCATACATCTGGTCGGCGGTATAGGGCAGGATGCGGCTGTCGCTGTGGTGAGGCAAGAGATAGTCCCGGAGCTTGTTCCGTTTCGGGCAGCACTTAGCAAAGGAACGGGCAAATGAACAACCTCCTGTGGCTGATCCGGGCCTCACGCTGGGCCCGCAACCCGCCCAGCGCGAAACGCGTCAAGCTGGTTCTCGCCGTCCTTGCAATCTGCGCGGTGCTGGTCGGGCTTGAGCATTTCGGCATGTGGCCGGACTGGGCGACCATGGATCGCCCGCGCGGCATGCACCTGCCCCGGCCGTGACCTCATCCAGCGCGGCGGCTAAAGCCCCGCCTCCTTGAACGTATTGCATTGCGCGATCTGGCCCGAATCGAAGCCGCGCTTGAACCATGTCATCCGATCCTGCGCGGAACCGTGGGTGAAGCTTTCCGGCCGCACCGCCCGCCCGGCCTGCTGCATCAGCGTATCGTCGCCCACGGCCGAGGCGGCGTTCAGCGCCTCCTCGATATCGCCATCCTCGATCGTGCCGAACTGCTCGCTGGCGTTCTTGCCCCAGACCCCGGCGAAGCAATCGGCCTGAAGCTCGGTCAGGACCGAGATGCGGTTGGCGTCGGCCTCGCCCACCTGCTGGCGCAGCTTCATCGTCTCGCCAAGGACGCCCAGCAGGTTCTGGACATGGTGGCCGACCTCATGGGCCACGACATAGGCATAGGCGAAATCGCCCCCCGCCCCCATCTTCTTCTGCATGATCGTGAAGAAATCGGTGTCGAGATAAAGCTTCTGGTCATTCGGGCAATAGAACGGCCCCATCGCGGCCGAAGCGCCGCCGCAGGCCGATTGCACCGCGCCCGAGAACATCACAAGCGTCGGGTCGACATATTGGACTCCCGCCTGCTCGGGCAGCACCCGGCTCCAGACCTCCTCGGTATCGGCCAGCACGACCGAGACGAATTGCCCGATCTCCTGCTCTTCCGGGGTCAGCTCGCGCGTCTCGCCGGTCTGCTGGCCCTGATCCATCGCACCGATGATGGGCGAAATGTCGATTCCGAAGAAATAACCGACCGCCAGCACCACGAGGACGCCGACGACGCCCATTCCTCCGGCGCCCGCCGTCGTCAGCCCACGACGATCCTCGACGTTCCGGCTCTCGCGCCTGCCCCGCCATTGCATGAATATCCCTCCTCGCCCCAGCCCGACACGCTCAGGCTACTCCAAAAGCTTCGATCCACAATACTCCCCAGAGACTTGACAGCATCGCCCGCGATCTTCAGCAAGCCCCAAGGCATTTGGAGTAACGCATGTTCGACTGGGTGGTTTCGACGATCGAGGGCTGGGGTTATCTGGGCGTCTTGCTGCTGATGGTGGCCGAGAACCTTTTCCCGCCCATTCCCTCGGAGATCATCATGCCGCTGGCGGGTTTCCTCGCCGGGCGGGGCGATTTGTCGCTGGCGCTGACGATCCTTGCCGGGACGGTCGGCTCGGTCATCGGGACGCTTTTCTGGTATTACGTCGGCAAGGCGATCGGCGAGGCGCGGCTGAAGCGCTTTGCGGCGCGGCATGGGCGGCTGCTGACGCTCTCGCCCTCGGATATCGACAAGGCGCGGGAATGGTTCGACCGGCACGGGACTGCGGCGGTCTTTTTCGGACGGATGCTGCCGACGATCCGCACGCTGATCTCGGTTCCGGCGGGGCTCTCGACGATGCCGTTCGGCAAGTTCCTGATCTTCACCACCCTCGGCAGCGCGCTCTGGACCGGGATGCTGACCGTCGCAGGCCTGATCCTGCACGAGAATTACGCGCTGGTCGCCGATTACGTCGATCCGCTGTCGAAGCTGGTGGTCGCGGTGGTGGTGGTGGTCTATCTCTACCGCGTGTTCACGTGGAAACCGCATTGAGATCACGCAAACGGCACTTGCCCGGCGGGCCGGGCGGCCCTAACCGGACGGCATGACCCAGATGACCCACAAACAGATCGGGATGCTGGCCGGGGCCGGATCGGCCGCGCTGCTCGCCGCCGCGCTGACCTTCCAGAGCCTTGGCTATGCGCCATGCGAGCTTTGCATCCTGCAGCGCTGGCCGCATCTGGCCGCCGCCATCATTGGCGCGCTGATCTGGGTGCTGGGCTGGCGGCGCTGGCTCGCGCTCCTCGGGCTGATCGCAGCGTTGACCGCATTCGGCCTCGCCGTCTATCACAGCGGGGTCGAACTGAAGCTGTGGCTGGGTCCGCAGCATTGCTCGGGCGGCGTCTCGGGCCTTGCCACCATGTCGACGCAGGATCTGATGGCGGCGCTGGAGAGGGCTCCGGTCGTGCGCTGCGACGAAGTGAGCTGGAAGCTCTTCGGCATTTCCATGGCGGGCTGGAACGCGATCTGCTCGGCCGGGCTCGCCGCGCTCTGGGCGGCCTGCCTGCGCGGGCGCAAAAGGGTCGAGGGACTGGCCTGAGGGCCGTTTTCCCGGCCGTCAAGATTGCGCCCGCGACTGGTATGGGATAGACCGTCATCAACAAAATGTTGAGGCGATCCAGTGTCCGATACCCCCGATCACGACGATGACGACACCAACGAGAACCGCGCACCCGAACGCACGGTAATGGCCCATGACGGGCCGGTGATCGACATCGCCCGCGAGATGCGCTCGTCCTACCTCGACTATGCCATGTCGGTCATCGTCAGCCGCGCGATTCCCGACCTGCGCGACGGGCTGAAGCCGGTGCACCGGCGCGTGCTTTTCGCCATGCACGAGACCGGCAACACCCATGACAAGCCCTATCGCAAGTCGGCGCGCCCGGTCGGCGACACGATGGGTAAGTATCACCCGCATGGCGATGCCTCGATCTATGACGCGCTGGTGCGGATGGCGCAGGACTTTTCCATGTCGCTGCCGCTGCTGGACGGTCAGGGCAACTTCGGCAGCATGGACGGGGACAGCCCCGCGGCCATGCGCTATACCGAAGTGCGGATGGACAAGCCCGCCGCCTATCTGATGATGGACATCGACAAGGATACCGTCGATTTCCAGGACAACTATGACGGCAAGGACCGCGAGCCGACCGTCCTGCCCGCGCGCTTCCCCAACATGCTGGTCAACGGCGCGGGCGGCATCGCCGTCGGCATGGCGACCAATATCCCGCCCCACAACCTTGGCGAAGTCATCGACGCGACGCTGGCGCTGATCGAGAACCCCGACCTTCCGACCGAGCGTCTGCTCGAGATCGTGCCCGGCCCCGATTTCCCGACCGGCGGGATCATCCTTGGCCGCTCGGGCGCGCGCAAGGCCTATCTGGAGGGGCGTGGCAGCGTCATCATCCGCGCCAAGACCCGGATCGAGGAAGGCCGCAATGGCCGCCAGCTGATCGTGCTGGACGAAATCCCCTATCAGGTGAACAAGGCCAGCCTGATCGAGAAGATCGCCGAACTCGCCAAGGAAAAGCGCATCGAGGGCATCGCCCATGTTCAGGACGAATCCGACCGGGTCGGCGTCCGCGTGGTGATCGAACTGAAGCGCGACGCCACGGCCGAGGTGGTGCTGAACCAGCTTTTCCGCTTTACGCCCATGCAGACCAGCTTTGGCTGCAACATGCTGGCGCTGAACGGCGGCCGGCCCGAGCAACTGGCGCTGCGCGACTTCCTGACCCATTTCCTGACCTTCCGCGAGGAGGTGGTCGCCCGGCGCACCGCGCATGAGCTGCGCAAGGCGCGCGAGCGCGCGCATGTCCTCTGCGGCCTTGCCGTGGCCGTCTCGAACGTGGACGAGGTGGTCGCGACCATCCGAAGCTCGGCCGATGCCGCCGAGGCGCGCGAGCGCCTGATGTCGCGCCGCTGGCCCGCACATGAGATCGTCGAATACCTGAAGCTGATCGACGACCCGCTGCATCCGGTGAACGAGGACGGCACCTATAACCTCTCCGAGACGCAGGCCCGCGCCATTCTGGAACTGCGCCTGCAGCGCCTGACCCAGCTTGGCGTTCAGGAGGTCACGGATGAGCTGAAGAAGCTTGCGGATTCGATCCGCGAATTCCTCGCCATCCTCGCCTCGCGTGAGCGGATCATGGCCATCATCTCGAACGAGCTGCGCGAGGTCAGGGAGCAGTTCGCCGTGCCGCGCCGGACCGAGATCACCGACTGGGCCGGTGACATGGACGACGAGGATCTGATCGAGCGCGAGGACATGGTCGTCACCATCACCTCGGGCGGCTATATCAAGCGCACCGCCCTGGCCGAATTCCGCAGCCAACGGCGCGGCGGCAAGGGCCTGTCCAGCATGGCCACGAAAGAGGACGACCTCGTCACCACCCTCTTCGTCGCGAATACCCATACCGAGCTTCTGTTCTTCACCACCGACGGCATGGTCTATCGGCTGAAGACTTGGCGCCTGCCGCTGGCGGGCCGGACCGCCAAGGGCAAGGCCATCGTCAATATCCTGCCGATCCAGCCCGGCGTCTCGATCGCGGCGCTGCTGCCGATGGACGCGCCCGAGAAGGACTGGGAAGACTATCAGGTTGTCTTCGCCACATCGGAAGGCGACGTTCGCCGCAATGCGCTGTCCGATTTCACCAACATCATGCGCAATGGCAAGATCGCGATGAAGCTGCCCGAAGGGGTGGAACTTATCGGCGTGCGCATGGCGACGGATGACGACGACATCATGCTGGTCACTGCCAAGGGCCGCGCGATCCGGTTCCAGACCACCGACCTGCGCGTCTTCCAAAGCCGCAACTCGACCGGCGTGCGCGGTATCCGACTGGGCAAGGGCGATCAGGTCGTCAGCATGTCCGTCATCCGCCATTTCGAGGCCGACCCGGCCGAGCGTGCCGCCTATCTGAAGATGCGCCGCGCGGTCGCTGGTGCGCTCGATGACGGCGCCGAGGCCGATGAGGACGAGGATGCGGTGGCCGAAGGCAGCATCACCCAGGAACGCTATGCCGAGATGTCGGCGGCCGAGGATCTGATCCTGACCATCACCGCCACCGGCTCGGGCAAGATCAGCTCCTCGCATGACTACCCGGTGCGCGGGCGCGGCGGCCAGGGTGTCATGGCCATGGACAAGGCGATGCGCGGCGGCGATCTTGTGGCAAGCTTCCCGGTCGAGGGCGACGACCAGATCATGCTGGCAACCTCGACCGGCCAGTCGATCCGCGTGCCTGTCGACGGGATCAGCTTCCGGTCGCGTTCTGCTGGCGGCGTGCGCGTCTTCAATACGGCAAGCGGCGAATTCGTGGTTTCTGTTGCCCGCATCGCCGAGAATGGCGAGGATGAGGCCGAGGCCTGAGCCAGCGCCGGGGTGAGCAGCCCCGGCCGCGTCCCGGTTCGGGCAAAGGGGTAAGGGGAAGTCTTGAGCGCAAATGACTCGCAGCTCAGCGAGCGGCTGCAAACCGGATTTCTGGGCGTCATCGCCTTTGCGCTGATCCTGTTCCTGCTGACGCAGGCGCGGTTCATACTGATCTGCCTTGCTTTCGCAATCATCATCTTCTCGCTCACCAGCGAGGCGATTTCGGCCTTTGCGCGGCTTAAGGTGCCGAACTGGCTGGCGACGACGCTGGCGCTGATCGCCATTGCGATCGGCCTGCTCTGGGCCGCGACGACGGTGGTTGCGCAGGTGAACGAGGTGGTCACGACCTCGATCGTCTATGCCGACCGGGCGCAGGCGACGCTGGCCAATCTCAGCCAACGCTGGGGACCGCGGGTGCAGGAATCGATCGTGACCTTCCTTGGCAGCATCGACTTTGCGGGCTGGGCCCGTTCCGCCGCCTCGCAGGCCTCCAACCTGATTTCGGGCTCGGTGCTGGTCCTGACCTTCGTGGGCTTCATGTTCGCCGAACGCATCTGGTTTCCGATCAAGATCGAACGGCTGACCGGCAACCCCGCGCGCGCGGGCGAGGTGCTGCGCATCATCTACAGCATCATGAGCCGGGTTAACCGCTATCTGGTCGTCAAGGCGGCGATCAGCTTCGTGACGGCGGGCCTGATCTGGGGGATTTTTCGCGGCGCGGGGCTTGAGCTTTCCGGCGCGGTCGCGACCTTCACCTTCATCCTGAATTTCATCCCGACCATCGGCTCGATCATCGCCGCCGTGATCGCGATTGCGGTTGTGCTGGCCCAGACCGGCGACCCGACGACGACGCTGATGATTGGCAGCGCCTGCACGGCGGTGCATTTCGTGATCGGCAATATCTTCGATCCGATGCTGCTGGGGCAGACGCTGCGGCTCTCATCCTTCGGGATCGTGCTGTCGCTGGCCTTCTGGGGCGCGATCTGGGGCATTGCCGGCACTTTCCTTGCCGTGCCGATCATGGTGGCGCTGATGATCGTCTGCGCCCATATCCCGTGGCTGAGGCCGCTCGCCATCATGATCTCGCACGAGGGGCTGCCCGAGCAGGAACCCCCGCACGCGCGGCTGCGCGGCTGAGGCGGGGGATCAGCCCCTGCTGTCCCCGTCATTGTCGCCGTCTGCGTCGCCATCCCCGTCCGCATCATCGTCATAGACCGGCGCCTCGTCGCGATGGAGCGGCGGCGCCTTGGGTGTGGCCGCGGCGGGCGGGGCCTCGGGCTTCTGCGGCGTCGCCCCGGTCTCGGCCGCGGCATTCGCCGCACCGGCGGCGAGCAGGGCCAGCACCTCGGGATTGCGCAGCCAGATGTCGCGCTGCGCATAGGGGATCTCGATCCCTTCCTGGGCGAAACGCTGCGCGATCTCGTGGTTGATCTCCGAGGTCACGCCTGCCCCGCCGTTGATGTCGGACAGGACGGCGCGGATCTCGAATGTCATGCTGTCGGCCGCGAAGCCGCGAAACAGCACCGCCGGCGGCGGGTTGATCAGCACCGTCGGCTGGTCCTCGGCAATCTCCATCAGGATCTTCGCGACCTTGCGCGTATCGCTGCCATAGGCGACGCCCACCGGCACGATGATGCGGCCCTGAAGGCTGCCGCGCGTCCAGTTCGTCACCTGCTGGGTGATCAGGTCCGAATTCGGGACGATCACGTTGTTGCGGTCGAAGGTCTGGATCTGGGTCGCGCGCACCGACATCTTCTTGACCGTGCCCTGCTTGCCGCCAACCTCGATCCAGTCGCCGACCGCGATCGGACGCTCGACCAACAGGATGATGCCCGAGACGAAGTTCGACACCACCTGCTGCATGCCGAAACCGATACCGACCGACAGCGCACCGGCGACGATGGCAAGGGACGAGAGGTCGATCCCGGCCGAGGAAATCGCCAGCACCGTCGCCAGCGCGACGCCGACATAGCCCAGCATCGAGGCCACGGCATTCTGCCCGCCGGCGTCCAGCCGCGTCTTGGGCAGAATAGAGCTTCTGAACGCGCCCTGAATGAAGCGGGTCAGCGAATAGCCCGCGCCGAAGACGATCAGGAAGGTCAGGATCGCGACCGGAGACAGCCGGACGCCGCCGAAGCTGAACCCTTCCTCGATGCTTTTCCACGCCTCGCCCAGATCGCTGCCGCGCCCGCCCCAGATCAGGACGAAGAGAGGCAGCGACAGAACGACCAGCGCAAAGCTGATCAGGACCGGCATCAAGGCGTCGCGCGCCGACTGGTCGCCCCCCTTCGCCATCGCATAGAGGTCGGCAATGAAGTCCTGCAGCACGATCAGCAGGCCGACCAGCGCCAGCGTCATGGTCGTGGCCCAGAGGAAGGCGTTCCCGGCCGTCACATATCCCGCCATCGCCAGAAGCGGCGCGGCCAGCGCGACAAGCCGTCCCGCCATGCCCAGATAGACGACGATACGGGTGCGGTAATCCGGGGTATTGCCCCCTTCCGGCTTCAAGCGCCGCAGGACGTTGCAAAGCTGGTAGAGGAAGAAGGCACCCAGAAGGATGATCAGCAGGTGCCAGACCCCGGCCGAGGCCTCGCTGAGTTGCTCGGGCACGGTTTCGGTGGGGTTCTGGCTGGGAAATCCCGACAATGGCAGCACCGGGCGCGCGACAACTTGATGGATCGCCAGGGCGAATGTCAGCATCGTCGCGCGGAACGCCGCCATCCGGCGCAGATCCTCGGTCATCGGCAGCGGCTGGGAGGTCGAGGTTCCCGGTTCGGGGAAGATGCGCCGGACCAGCCAGAAGCCGCCGAAGAAGGTCATGCTCGCCGCCGGGATCGCCATCAGCAGCGGACGCCCCCAGTCGCGGAAAAGCTCGGTCGCGACAAGCGCCGCGATGCCCAGCAGCACGCCAAGGAAGGGAATCGCGATCTGGCCGAGCGAGACGGCAAAGATCAGCGCCGCGCGCGAGCGGTCGCTGGCGCGGGCCGAAAGGCGCGAGGGCAGCGAATCCACCCAATGCCGCCCGCGCGACAGCAAGAGCAGCGCCGCGATCAGGAAGGCAGAGGTGACCAGCAGCCTCTCGATCCGGTCCTGTCCACTGCCCAGAGATTTCCAGTTCTCCTTGACCTCGGCATAGACCTTGCCGGCAAGGTCCGCCCCTTCCTTCAGCGCGGTCCCCCAATGCGCGGGGTTCAGCGGCGTGGGCGTCCTGCGGATCAGGGCATTGGCCTGCCGCAGCCGGATGGTCTGGTCTATCTGCTGGATGATCCCGTCCGCGCGGCCATAGGCCTCGACCGCCTTCAGGCCGGGTGCCTGAAGCTCGGAAAGCTGCGTGTTCAGATCCTTGCGCCGGGCGGCGACATCCTCCGACTCGGTCTGCCCCTCAGCCGGCAGCGGGCCAAGCGCGGCGATCTGGTCCTTCAGCGTCGCAATGCGGGTCGAGTTCGTGCCTTGCGCCGCGTGGAAGGTCTCGCGCCACTGCACCGCCCGTTCCCGCAACCCCTGCAGGGCGTCATCATCGGCCTTTCCGGTTTCAAGCAACTCCTCGGCCTGATCGGCCTGCTTCATCCACGCATCGTAATCGGGTTGGGGCGGCTGCTCCTGCGCCATGACCGCAGACCCCGTCGCAAGCGACAGGGTCAGCAGCAAAGCCGCGATCAGGACCATCAGGCGCTGCATCCCCAAGCTCTCAGTCCTCGAACACTTCGGGAAGACCGGCGGGCTTGCGGGTCAGCCATTCGGGGACCGGCAAGCCCTTGGCGCGCAGGAATTCCGGGTTGAAAAGCTTGGTCTGATAGCGCGTGCCATAGTCGCAGAGCACGGTGACGATGGTATGTCCCGGCCCCATATCCCGCGCCATCCGAACCGCACCGGCGACATTGATCCCCGAGGAGCCGCCAAGGCAGAGCCCTTCATATTCCAGCAGGTCGAAAATGACCGGCAGCGCCTCGGCATCCGGGATGCGATACGAGAAATCGGGGGTGAAGCCCTCGAGATTGGCTGTGATGCGGCCCTGCCCGATCCCCTCGGTGATCGAAGAGCCGGGGCTTTCAAAAACGCCCTCGGTGTAGAAGCTGTAAAGCGCCGCGCCTTCGGGATCGGCCAGACCGATCTTGACGCCCTTCGGCTGCAGGGCCATCGCGACGCCGGCCAGCGTCCCGCCCGAGCCGACCGAACAGATGAAGCCGTCGACCTTGCCGCCGGTCTGCTCCCAGATCTCGGGGCCGGTGGTCTCGATATGGGCGCGACGGTTCGCGACATTGTCGAACTGGTTGGCCCAGATCGCGCCATTCGGCTCGGTCCGCGCCAGTTCCTCGGCCAAGCGGCCGGAATAGCGGACATAGTTGTTCGCGTTCTTGTAGGGTGCCGCCGGAACCTCGACCAGCTCGGCCCCGGCAAGGCGCAGCATGTCCTTCTTTTCCTGGCTCTGCGTCTCGGGGATGACGATGACCGAACGGAAGCCCATCGAGGCGCCGACCAGCGCAAGACCGATGCCGGTATTCCCGGCCGTGCCCTCGACGATGGTGCCGCCGGGCTTCAACTCGCCCCGCGCGACGGCGTCCTTGATGATATAGAGGGCGGCCCGGTCCTTGACCGACTGGCCGGGATTCATGAACTCGGCCTTGCCCAGGATCTCGCAGCCGGTTTCTTCCGAGGCACGTTTCAGGCGGATCAGGGGGGTATTGCCGATGGCAGAGGCGAGGTCGGGGCAGATGCGCATGGCGGGCCTTTCGCGAAATGATCGCCCCCGGTCTACACGCGGCCGCCCCAGGGCGACAAGCCCGTGGGGCGACCCGATCCCATCATCAACCGGTCTGGGCCAGCCCGAGTTCCGCGCGAATCCGCGCGGCACCGAGTTCCAGCCACAGTGCAAGCGTCAAGAGCGGCCCGTTTCGGATCTCGCCCGCAAGCGCCATCCGCGCCAGTTCCGCACGCGGCAGGACATGCGACCGGATGTCCTCGTCCTCGCTATCCAGCCCGCCGAATCCGGCCACCTCATCCGGCAGGTCGGTAATGCCGACATAGAGATAGAGATATTCGGCCATCGCGCCGGGGCTGGAATAATGATGCGGCCCCGGAACCAGCCGGCTGAGGGTGATCCCCGCCTCTTCGACGGCTTCGCGCCGCGCCGCCTGTTCCGGCGTCTCGCCCGGATCGACCCGGCCCGCGACCGTCTCGTAAAGCCACGGCTGCGCATCGCCCCTTGCGACGGGACCGGGGCGGAACTGGTCGATCAGCAGCACCCGATCGCGCGCCGGATCCCAGGGCAGGACGACGGTTGCGTCACCCGAGACGAAAATCGCCCGCTCCATCTCGGGCGACCAGTCGCCGCGATGCCGCCTTTGACGCAGAACCAGCGATTCGACCGAGAAATGCTCGGCATAGGGTTCGTGCCAGCCGACCAGCCGCACCCGTTCCTCTCCCTCCGGCCCGAGCTGCGGCAGATCCGCCGTCTCGATCCCGGCACGGAGGCGCGAGGCGACCCATCCCGCGATCAGAGGCAGCCTGCGGCGCAGGGCTTCGACGGGACGGTCCGCCTGACGCCCGAGCAGCCAATCCGCAATCCCGGCGGCAAGCTCCGGCTGCCATGCGCCCTCGGCACCGCCGGTGCCGGTTCCCATGACCTCGCGCCCGCCAATCGTCTGCACCTCGAGGCCGAAAATCGCGGCATAACGCTCGAGCGCCGGGGTCCAATCCGTTTCCCATGCCGGAATCAGGTCATCGCCCGGCTTGAGGGCCGGAAATCCCCCCGGAACGATTCCCGCGTCACGGCCCCCGACCAGCCGGCCCCGCAGCGCTTCGCCCTCCTTCGCGCAGGGAGCCAGCCTTGCGCGCAAAAGCGGATGCGCCAGCGGCCCGATCAGGATCGGCATCGCGCGCCCCTGTGGCCTGCGCCGTCCCGGCGCGTCACGATTGCAAAAGGTCTCATCTGTCACCTGATGAAAAGGAAGCGAAAAGTTTCGCGCTTTTTTCGCCCGAAGCCCCTTGCGCTTCAACCCCGGCCCGTCTAAATCCCCGCCACCACCCAAGAGCGCGGAGAGGTGCCGGAGTGGTCGAACGGGGCGGTCTCGAAAACCGTTGAGCCTTCACGGGTTCCGTGGGTTCGAATCCCACCCTCTCCGCCACTTGTGGTTGTATCCTCTTGGCAGGATGCGGCGAGTTTAATCCTCTTTCATATAAGCAGCTTATGATCCAATTTGGATGATGTTTCGAGCCTGGAACAGGTGCGTGAACCCTGGGGATCGTGGACCAGCCGGCATACGCTCTGCCACAACCTCCAGCGCGCCTCGATCGGCGCGCGAAGGCCTCCGCACCCTGCCGGACGCTTGACAGGGGATCGCCTCCGGCCGGACTATGATCGCATCCCATCAGGGGGAATCGATATGGCCTGGCATCCGATGGCTCCCGCCGTGACGCCCACCGCCGGGGCGATGACGACCGTCAACAACCCTCCCGCCACGCCCGTTCCACCAAACAGCCGAAGTTGGTCCCCCGCGATTGCGACCGCGCGGCAGCCCACCCAAGCGGTGCCGATGGCCGCCGCGACCGGCAGCGAGGTTGCGCTGCGGGGCGATCACCGCACACCGGCCCAGATCGACGCGGCAGGTGGGCTCTTTTCCCATCACCTCGGCAATCATGCCCTGCCGACCACCCCCAATCTGGCGCGGGCGGCAGGACCGCAGCCGGGCGGGCATCGCGGCCCCTCCCTTCCCACGGATTATACCAACAATCCCTATCATCCCGACAATCATCAGGCCTTCGGAAACCCGTCGAAGTTGGTGTCCTGCACCCGCGACATCCGGGTCGCCAAGGGGTTCGCGGGCGCGAATGGCCATGTCTATCTGGTGCGCGTGAACAAGGGCGTGGATTACAATGCCTATCGTGCCGGCAATGCCCTGCAGGCCGAGGTCATGGCGCTGCAAGGGATCGCGCTGCGCGACATCATCGCCGCGCGGTCGATGGCGACCAACGCCATCCTGATCAACTCGAACTTCCAGCAGGCGAACATGACGCAGGCGGCCTTCAATGCCGCCATCCAGCTGCTGATGAGTTGAAGGCCCGCGCCGTCAGGCGGCCGGAACCTCGGGCATCCGCGCGATCACCCGATCGAGGATCAGCGGCATGAGACCGCCCTTGGCAAGCGTCTCGACCTCAAGGCTGGTTTCGATGGCCGCGATGGCGTCGAGGCGTTCGACCCCGCCCGAGGCTCGGTGGACCCGGACCTCGACAGTCGCGCGCGGGCCAAGCCGCGCGGGGTCAAGGCCGATCTCGATCCGGTCACGGACGGAAAGAGCGAGGGTTTCCGGGGTCACGCCTTCGGGCAGGCGCAGCGGCAGGATGCCCATGCCGATCAGGTTCGAGCGGTGGATACGCTCGAAGCTGACCGCAAGCACCGCGCGCGTGCCGAGAAGCGCCGCGCCCTTGGCCGCCCAGTCGCGCGATGACCCCATGCCATAGCGCTCGCCCGCGAGGATCACGACCGGAACGCCGGCCTGGCGGTAATGCTCGGCCGCGCGCCAGAGCGGCAGGACCGAGCCGTCGGGCAGGATGGTGCTGCCCGGCGGGATGCCGTCGGCCAGCAGGTTCCGCACCGACTTGTTGGTGAAGAGGCCGCGCCGCATCGCCTCCCAATTGCCGCGACGGGAGGAAAAGACGTTCAGGTCATCCGCCGGATCGCCGCCCGCGATCAGGTAATCGGCGGCCTCGCCCTTCCGCGGAATCGCCCCCGCGGGCGAGATGTGGTCGGTGGTGATATCGTCGCCCAGAACAAGGATCGGGGCCGCCATGATCCGCTGCGCGCGTGGCTTCGCGAAATCCGCGAAGGGCGGGCGGCGGATATAGGTCGAGGCCGGATCCCACGGAAACAGCGCCGTGTCGGGGGCGTCGAGGTCACGCCAAAGCTCGCTCGCCTCGGCCCGGTCATAGGCGGCGGCAAAGTCGCCCGCATCCCCTGCCCGCGCCAGCGCCGCGTCGATCTCCTCCCCCTTGGGCCAGAGGTCCGACAGGCGCACGCCCGGCGCGATCTCGTCACACAGGATGTCGCGCTCGACATCGCCGGCAAGCGCGAAGGCCACGACCAGGGGCGGCGAGGCAAGGAACCCGGCCTCAACCTGCGGATGGACGCGGCCGGGAAAGTTGCGGTTGCCGGAAAGGACCGCGACCTGAAGCCTGCCCTCGGCCTGCGCCGCGATGGCGCTGTCGGGCAAGGGGCCAGAATTGCCGATGCAGGTGGTGCAGCCATAGCCGACGATGCCGAAGCCCACCGCTTCGAGGTCCGCGAGAAGGCCCGCGCGCTCCAGATAACGCTGCGCGGTGGGCGAACCGGGAGCCATCGAGGTCTTGACATGCGGGGGCGGTTTCAGCCCCAGCGCGCGCGCCTTGCGGGCGACCAGACCGGCGGCCACCAGCAAGCGCGGGTCGCTGGTATTGGTGCAACTGGTGATCGCTGCAATGGCGACCGCGCCATCGGGCGATTTGCCCAAGGGCGCGGGCAGCGGGGCATGACCGCGCATGGCAGCGGTGGCGCGTGCGGTATCCGAGGCCGGAATGCGGTCCTGTGGACGGCGCGGACCGGCGACGCTGACCTCGACCTCGCCCAGATCAAGCTCGGCAAGGCTGGTAAAGACCGGCCGCGCCTCGGGGTCGAACCACAAGCCCTGACGGCGGCAATAATCCTCGACCCACTCGCAATGCTCTGTCGTCCGCCCGGTCCGGCGCAGATAGGCGATGGTCGCGGCATCGACCGGGAAGAAACCGGAATTGCCACCGAACTCCGGGGTCATATTGGCGACGACCGCGCGGTCCCCCGCTGAAAGGGTCGAGACGCCGGGGCCGAAGAACTCGACGAAACGGTCGGCAAGATCAATCTGGCGCAGTCGTTCGGTCACGGTCAGGGCAAGGTCGGTGGCCGTCACCCCCTCGCGCAGGTGGCCGGTCAGGCGCACGCCCACCACGTCGGGGACGCGCAACATGACCGGCATCCCGAAAAAGACGCTCTCCGCCTCGATCCCGCCGACGCCCCATGCCAACACCCCGATACCATTGATCATCGGCGTGTGGCTGTCGGTGCCGATCAGCGTGTCGGGCATAAACCAGCCGTCACGCTCAGCCACCACGGTCGCGAGGCGTTCGAGGTTCAGCGTGTGCATGATGCCGGTCCCCGGCGGATGCACGCGAAAGTTCGAGAGGCTGTTCGTCGCCCATTTCATGAAGCGGTAACGCTCGGCATTGCGGCGGTATTCGTTCTCGATATTCCGGGCCATCGCGCCCGGTATCGCATAGGCATCGACGGCCAGCGAATGGTCGGTCGAGACATCGACGGGCAGCACCGGATTGAGCAGCGCCGGATCATGTCCCGCCTCAGCCAGCGCCGAGCGCATGGCGGCAATATCAACCAATGCCGGGCCACAAGTCGTGTCATGCATCAGCACCCGACCGGGCAGGAAGGGGATCTCGGCCTCGCTGCGCCCTGTCGCGAGCCAGTCAAGAAACGCCTTGCGCGCTTCATCAGGGGCATGAGAGGAGCGCAGCACGTTTTCCAGCAGCAGGCGGTGGATATGCGGCATCCGGGAAAGGTCGGCCCCGGCTGCGGCCGGCAGATCGATGATCTTGCGGCCCCGGAACGCGGCGGTGAATGACATAGGCTCTCTCCCTGCTGGTCGGGAGATAAATAGCATTTTCAGATTATGAAATGCAATCAGGCAATCAGCGCCGCCTTGATGTTTCCGGCCTCGCGGATGTGGCGGAAGAGGAAGGTTGCGGCGGCCTGCATGTCGCGTTCCTCGATCAGATCGAGGATCTGCAAATGCTCGCGGCATTGCTGCGGCAGGCGCGTGCGGTCATGGGTGATCGAATATTCCATCAGCCGCCGGACCCGGTTGATCCGCCGCACGGCATCGAGGAAGAAATCGTTGTTCGCGCAGGTCATCAGCATCTCGTGGAACTCGATATTGGTGCCAAAGACCTTCTGGCGGCTTTCGCTTTCATAGCTTTGCAGCAGTTCCTGCTGATGGCGGCGGGCGGCGGCAAAGCCCTCCTCATCGATGCGGAAACTGGGCAGCAGCAGCGCCTGCATCTCGATCGCGGCGCGGAACTGGTAAGCGTCGGAATAGGCCTTGCGCGAGGTCAGGATCTCGCGGAATTCCCAGCCATTACCGGGCAGGCGTTCGATCCAGCCCTCATCGGCGATCTGGTGCAGCACGCGCGAAAGCCGACCACGCGCCACGCCGTAAAGGCGCATCAATTCGTTCTCGCTCAGCCGGTCCGGCAGACGGTTCGCCATGCGGTCGGCGGCGATGCGGTCGTAAACCTCGTCATCGCCGGCAGCGTCCGCGTCCATCTCGGGGATGTCATCGGCGTTGCAGGCGAGGAAATAGCCGCGGTTCGGCGCGGACTGGACGATGCCCATATCCTCGAGCTTTTTCAGCGCGCTGACGATCGGCTGGCGCGAGACCTTGAAGCTGTCGGCAAGAAGCTGGGCGGGAAGGTGCTGGCCCGCCTGCATGTTCTGCGCCCGCGCGTGATCGACGATCCGGGCCATGATCTGGGGGGAAAGGCTGACACGCGCCATGGGATCTCCTGAAACTGCCCAGAGTATCGGGGCCGGGGCGAGGTCATGCAAGTGGCGCGGCCCTTCCGCCGCGCCATCGCCGGGGGTTCAGTCCTCGTCCTGCCTGAACTTCGCCAATCCCTTGAAGGCAAAGGGCGCGATCAGGGCGAGTGCTGCAATGGCGATCATCGTGGCCGAGCCCGGATGCTGCAGCAGGATCATCGGGTCGCCAAGGCTCATCTGAAGCGCCCGGCGCAGCTGGCTGTCGGCCAGCGGCCCAAGGATCAGCCCGACCACGACGGGTGCGATCGGATAATCATAACGCCGCATCAGGAAGCCGAGAAAACCGAAGCCCACCAGCATCACCAGCTCGACCACCGAGGGGTTGGCCGCGATCGTGCCCATGCAGGCAAAGACAAGGATCCCGGCATAGAGCCAGGGCAGCGGGATCTTCAGCAGCCGAACCCAAAGGC
>Ga0182747_1001032_pt1 | contig 23135 bp, 24 predicted proteins | sample eDN3rd30CBELigBY_FD_128526 | JGI IMG/M metagenome (GOLD analysis project Ga0182747, IMG submission 128526) | Enriched backyard soil microbial communities from Emeryville, California, USA - eDNA 3rd pass 30_C BE-Lig BY (version 2) (version 2) | ecosystem: Environmental > Terrestrial > Soil >...
GCGTCTCCACATCGAAGCGACTATCGCTATGCGCAATGCAGGCCCACGCCATGCCGAAGATGCGCGGGTAACCGATGAAGGGACCTTCCGCGAGCTTGGGCAGTTCTCTGTAGAACCGGGGCGGCAGATCACTGTGGATCTTGCGGATCTGCTCTTCGATCAGATGATAGTTGTCGAGCAACCACTCACCCGCCGGCGTGATGCTGCCTGCGTTGCTGACAGCGACGGCGATGGCGCGATAGGCAGCGAGCAACACCGACTCGTTCTCGCTCAAGCGGCTGTCGAGTGAGCGCCGCCGCCGCGGCTTCGTCGTGACCAGCTGCGATCGAGCCAGGCTCGCGGCATGTTCTTCCAGCCGGTTGATGCTGAACAATTCCTCGCGGATGATCGCATCGGTGTCCCAGGGGGAAACGGGCGGTCTGAAACCGGGAATACGCTGAAGAAACGATTTCAATGCAGATCCGCCCCAAGGCTCGTGCCATTCGATGAGAAGAAGAAGCGCTGCACGAGAGCGGCAGGAGGTGCAGGCGAAATGAGAGAAGGACAGCGACCGCAGTAGCCAGCCGCATGCAAGTCATACGGGCGCGGGAATCTGGCGACGTTGCCCGGGTGAACTCGAAGCGGCCAACTCGCAGACGTCCGTCGTCGTAGTGTCCGCCGAAACTGCTCGCGGTTCGGTGCGCTACCGAACTTAAGTCAGCCGCGATCGTCGATCACGAGGTCGCGTAACCAAGACCGGAGCGTAATTTCCCGGCGCGCAGGCGGGATACAGCGCCTGGATGCCATCGGGATGCATGGGGCGTTTTGAAGTCGAATTGAAGATCGTCGCCGAGAAGAAGACGTGGCAGACCGACGCAGAGCCTGCGAATGAAGGCCGGAGGGCCTGCGAGCACCTCCGCCCTTCATGCACGAGCCTGCTAATCCTTAAAGAACTCGGCGAGTCGATGACGCGGGAAGGGTGTCGCGCCCGTCACGGGACAGGGCCGGCTCGCTCGAGTCCTCGATTTCGACATCCGAGGGTATTTGCACTTCGCCGGCTCCCCTGGTGGCTTCCCCAGTGAACGTGTTCGCTACAACCTTGTCCGGCGCCCGAACACCTTTCGGGACGCTTGCTTCACCGGTGGAACTTACATCGGTCGCTCCGAACTTCTCGAGGACGTCCTTCGCCCGTGAGCGCTCATCGCTCTTTTCCGTATGTACCGAGATCAGAATATTGCCCGCTCGCACTTTGCCTTCGTACTGCTTTGCTTCCAGTTCTGGAATTCCGAGCCCGATCAGCCCGCCGATGAGCCCACCGGTCGCCCCGCCGACTGCGGCGCCACTCAGTGCAGCCATGATGGGACCGGCCGCGATCAAAGGCCCAACTCCCGGAATGGCCAGAGCGCCGATACCCGCAAGCAGGCCCAGAGCGCCGCCCACGCCCATTCCTGTCAGCCCGCCGGCGGTCGCGCCCTCGGGAGCCTTGGTGTTCTTTTCATGTGCGAAGTCTCTCGTGCCTTTCTTGTCGGGGAAAAGGACCGAGATGTCGGAGGTCGAGAAACCCGAGGACTGCAGGCCTGAAACAATGGATTCCGCTTGCTCGGATGTATTGGCGATGCCAAAAACAGCGCTTTTCATGACGATACCTACTGATTTGAGTGAATGGGGTCCGCGGCGCGGGATCAACCCGCAATCGAAATTTCGTTACGCACCTTCTTGCCGGCTGCAGACTTCACCGCCAACGACTCGATGCGTGCTTTCTCTGCTGCGCTTGCGACCGGCCCGCGTAGCGTCACGGTATTTCCGTTCGTAACGATCTTCACGTTGTGAGCGGAAACCGACAGCGACTTGTCGCTCATCACCGCTCGCCTGATTGCGGCCGTAGTTTCGATTGCCTCCTTGTCGTTCGACTGATCCATGGGCGTCGTCGCGCTGGTGTCGCGGTCCACCACGTTGCTAGTTGTATTGTCAGCAGCAGGCTGCTTATCAGGGGAGCCGGTGGTCTGCGCATTGGCTGCCACAGCGGCGAGAAGCCCACATAGCAACGCGCCCGCGAGTTGACGGGGGAAATTCATAAAGCTCTCCTGGGAAAATTGAGAATCGCGACTTCCGCCCGTGGGCCAGCTCGCGTGTGTCGTAGAACGGTCAGTAGCGGTGTATGTTCCGTCACGTGGGTTGTTGGCAGATCTGCAGCAAAGGGATCAGCCGAGTCCGCTCAGATGCGCCACCCAAGATGAGAATGCGATCGTTGTCCGCAGAATCAGGTAGCGGCTGCTGGTGAATCGGACGGCGCCAGATCGCGCCCCAGTCCCAGCGCTTGCGAAGCCGTTTCCGGAACAAAGTTGACTCCTCATCGCTTGCTCGACCGGACGATACGCTTTGGTGAGGCAACCCCATGCAACGCTCCAACTCTGACAATGACACCCGCGAATCGCGCGAATCACCGAGCCCACCACAAGAAGCTCCACAGCCGTCCGCTTCGAGGCTCGACACGAATGATCTGTCCGATGCGGTGAGCGAAACGCAGCAGACGCTGATCCATGGAGTCGATCGCACCGCCGATCGCATACGCAGGAAACCCTGGCAGTCCATGGCCATTGCCGCAGGACTGGGCGCCCTCTTCGGATTGCTCATCCGCAAACGCTGATCATCTGGCATCGGGATTGCAGACCCGCCGATCGTTCGGGTCATCCCGATCAACGCCTGGATGTCATTGGAGCTAGACCCGCGGCGGGTCAGTTTCGCGCTGGAAGTGTCGATGCTGGGTCAATGCATCGACGAAGGCCGGAATGGCGGCGTTCAGTTGCTTGCCGTCAAACTGCAGCAACCCAGGGTCGGAACCGCCGGAAGGCAGCTCTGCCGGAATGCTCGCAGCGTCCAGCAGGCTGCGGGCCGCGCCCAGTACCAGGATCGGCTTGCAGTGCCGGTACTGATCCTTCAGAAACTCCAGCGCGTGGCCACGCAGGGAAAGCTCATCTGCTGCCGCCTTGCCATCCGGAACGATCGCCGCATCCCACAGCACCGACGGCGCGGTCTCCAGTGAGATCTCCACGTCGAGCGCATCGCCGTCGAGGGTCCGCACCTGTCCGAGCTTGATGCCCACGAAGCGCGGCACGGCGCCTTGGGCCAGCAACGCTTGGTGCAGTTTTGCCGCACCCGCCCCATCGACGCCATCGGCAACCAGGATGGCTACCCGTCGCGTTCTGATTCCTACGTCTCCCGGGCGCGCCAACAATGACAGGGCCTTGGAGGTTTGCACTTCCGCCCTCGGGCGCTTCACTATCAAGGGCAGCGGCTCCGGAAGTTGCTCCAGGCCGATGCCATCGGCAACGGCTCTCGCCAGCTCCTCATCGACGTTGCGAAGCTGCGCAACGACGCGCTCGCGCACGGCGGCCGTCTGAACCTTGGTGAGCTCGAAACGGAACGCCCGGACGATGTGCAGCTGCTCAATCTCGCTTTGACTCTTCCAGAACAAGGTCGCCTGGTTGTAGTGCTCGGCGAACTTCTCGGGCTTGCCGCGGACCTTGTGTTCCTCGGTCGATTGCGGGAAGGACATGAACCCTGTCGCGCCTGCCTGGAACGGGCAGCCGGCGCCCAGCGAATTCGGCTCGTATGCGACCCGGCCGCGCGGAATGCCTTGCCTATGCATGCCATCGCGCTGATTGTTGTGCACCTGCGCAACCGATGCGTTGATGGGAATCTCGTGAAAATTCGGCCCGCCGAGCCGCGAGATCTGCGTATCGACGTATGAATGAATTCGCCCGCCCAGCAGCGGATCGTTGCTGAAGTCCAGCCCCGGCACGATGTGCGCCGTGCAGAAGGCAACCTGCTCCGTCTCGGCGAAAAAATTGTCGGGATTGCGATTCAGCACCATGCGCCCGATGGGCGTCAGCGGCACGAGCTCTTCCGGAATCAGCTTGGTGGCGTCGAGGACGTCGAAGCTTAATTTTTCAGCATCGCTCTCCGTGAAGATCTGCACGCTCAACTCCCATTGCGGATAGTCGCCGGCCTCGATGGCCTCCCACAGATCGCGGCGATGGAAGTCGCTATCGGCGCCGGAAATCTTCACCGCCTCGTCCCACGCGAGCGAATGCGTGCCGGCGAGAGGGTTCCAGTGAAACTTGACGAAGCGCGACTGCCCCGCTTCGTTCACGAACCGGAACGTGTGGACGCCGAACCCTTGCATCATGCGATAGCTTCGCGGGATGGCGCGGTCGGACATCACCCACAGCAGCATGTGCGTGCTTTCCGGCATCAGCGACACGAAGTCCCAGAACGTGTCATGTGCGGAAGCGGCTTGTGGCATGCCATGGTGCGGTTCCGGCTTCACCGCGTGAATGACATCCGGGAACTTCATCGCATCCTGGATGAAGAACACCGGCATGTTGTTGCCGACCAGATCCCAGTTACCTTCATCCGTGTAGAACTTCACTGCAAAACCGCGCACATCGCGTGCGGTGTCGGTCGAGCCGCGCTCACCCGCAACGGTTGAGAACCGCACGAAGACCGGCGTACGTTTGCCCGCTTCCGCAAAGATCGAGGCGCGCGTCAGTTTCGTGAGCGGTTGATAGCACTCGAAGTAGCCGTGAGCGCCCGATCCGCGCGCATGCACGACTCGTTCCGGGATGCGCTCATGATCGAAATGCGTAATCTTCTCGCGGAGAATGAAGTCCTCAAGAAGAGACGGGCCACGCAGACCTGCCTTGAGGGAATTCTGATTGTCCGCGACCGGCACACCTTGATTCGTGGTGAGCACCTGACCGCTCGAGTCGACGCGAACGCGATCGAGCGGTTCGTTGCCCGGATTGAAACTCAAAGCGGGACTGCCTTTGCCCACCTTCACCGAAGCGTTGGCCTCAGTGAGCGTGCTGCCGCCGACCGACGGATCGGGCGGCTCCACTGACTGCCCGCGAGCGGGCGCCGCCGCGGCCTCACCAAATTCCGAGGGCTTGGCAGCATTGAAGGGAAAAGCCTCGGCTACCGTCGCGGTGCCCTCGAATTTGACCGTGGCGGCGTCCGACATGGCTTTGCTGCCGGACCGGCCGGCAGGTCCGCTCGTAGTGGATCGGGCCGACGTTGCAACTGCCCCGGCGCCGGCAGCCGGTCCGCCGTTGGTTGATTTGCTTTTGCTCTGGGATGGCGTGCGCTTACGAGTGGCCATGATTCCTGCCTCCGTGAAGATAGGTTCGCCAACGTGTGACGCGACACGCGAGCATCTTGAAGGCAGTTACCGGGTCCTTCGAAATTCCACGCAACGGCGCGAGCCGCCCGAACACAACTGGGGACAAGATTCGGGCTTGAAGAAGGAGGGAATTCGCCTGCTCGTACTCAACGAGCACACGGAAGTTAAGTTCCTCGCGAACTCTCTCAGAGCCTTCCAGATAGATCGACGCCTTGGAGCGAGCTGCGCTGAAGAGATGTCCGAAATCTCAGGCCGGCTTGGCTTCGGCAGTCATTCGACCACCGAGCCCTGATCCGCACTTCCCGCAGGCTGTTCGTTCTTGTGTGCGCCTCGCAAGTTCAATGCGAACAGACCCACCTGCAGAATGATGAGCGCCCAGGCGTGCTCGCCGGTCCCCCAGGCAATCCACAGCACGTTGCTCGCAACGAACAGCCAGAAGCCCATTCGGCGTCGTCCGCGGGAACGCGAACCGATTGCCCAGGCAGCCACCAGCGTGACCACCATGGCGGGCCATTGCAGGAATGCCAGCGTATTCATAGATGACCATGTCAACGGGGTATCCGATCGAACTCCCCACGCGGACCCTTTGTTGCTTGTTTTCTTGGTCGACTACCGGCTTCGCAGCATGTGAACGGTGGCGCGCTTCGCCAAATCGGTGGGCGCCGCGGAAAGCCAGTAGACCGCAACCAGCTTTCCTTCCCACTTCACGCTGTACCGGTGCTCCAATTTTCCGGTGACGAGGCTCGGATCGATCTCACAGCCTTGCCGGGAATGGCCGAACAACGCCTGACGCAGCGCGTCAATGGCTTGATCCAAGGTCGCAATCTCTTGCGACTGCGCCATCGGTTGTTCGGCTGATTGATGCAGCAACAAAACGGCCATAGGTCAATGGTTGGAGTCTGATTCCGCCCCCAAGACTCCTACATGCATGACGTGGTTCGGTCGAAGCTGTGAATATCACTGCGCCCTGGACGTGTACATCGACATTTTCATCCTGTTGCATCGGCAGCCTCACGACAACCGTCGCGCAGCGGCAGGGCGTGGGACCTTATTTCGGAACTCTCGTGTGTACGGGACATTGCAGACAGGCCATCCAGTCAAAACCCGAGGAGTCCCGACATGGCGCGAGCAGCACTGAAATCCAACGATTCATCGAAAGATGCGATAGCCCTTCTGAAATCCGACCATCGACAGGTCGAGCATCTCTTCGAGCGTTTCGAGGAAGGCGATGACGAGGAACTGGACTCCCTCGCGGAGCGTGTCTGTCAATTCCTGACGATTCACGCGCAGATCGAGGAGGAGATCCTTTATCCGGCGGCGAAACAGGCGTTCGAGGAAGACGAAGAGGATCTGGACCTCGTCAACGAAGCGCTCGTGGAGCACGGCTCCGCCAAGGAGCTGATCGCCAAAATCGAGGCGATGACCTCCGCGGATGAGTCCTTCAAGGCCACCGTGAAGGTGCTCAGCGAATACATCAACCACCATGTGAAGGAGGAGGAAAAGGAGCTGTTCCCGAAGCTCAAACAGACCGAGCTCGATCTGCAGGAGCTGGGAACGCAGCTGGGCGATCGAAAGCTGCTGCTAATGAAGGAGATGGGTGTAGACGCCCAAGAGCAGCCACTTGCCCGCGGGCGCTCCAAACAGCAAGGATCGCCACGCCGTGCTGGCGCAAGTGGTAGTCGGCGAACGGCATCGAAAGCCCGGACGTCCGGGCGCTCGGCTCGTCATTGAGTAGTCTCTTGTGAGCCCCGCCTGCTAATTCGAGAGCGGGGCTGCAGCGGTGCGGGAGCGACGCACCTGGCAGGGTTGGCCCGCATCCCGGCCCCCTGGAATCATTCAAGTCCACGAGAAGATGGCTTCTTGGGCCGTCACGGAACTGGCGGCTCCGCCCTGCGTTCCCTTCGGGCGGCTGTGTCGAGAACTCAGTCTTGCGATCCTCGCTCCAATCCGGCTCATCCCTTCCGCCAGCATAATTTCAGAGCGCGACGCCCGAACTGCCCTATTATCGTCCATCTAAGGACCCGGACCACAAGGCGCGGCGTATACGCGAGATACCTGATGACCGCGCATAAAAAGAACTCCAAGCGGCTGACAGCGCGCGGACAAGCCGGCGCATCCAAACCAGGACGGCGCGCCAATTCCAAGGCGACATCCCGCAAACCGCGCCTGGTGATCGGCATTGGCGCGTCCGCCGGCGGACTCGAGGCCTTCCGGGCGTTCTTCGATCGCATGCCAGCGGATTCCGGGATGGCTTTCGTCCTGGTGCAGCATCTGGATCCACACCACAAGAGCATGCTCGTCGACCTGCTGGGCAGCCACACGAAGATGAAGGTGACGGAGGCCGTCGACGGGATGCGCGTCGCGGCAAACTGCATCTACATCATCCCGCCCAACGCCACTCTGACCTTGCGGGAGGCGACGCTGCAGGTATCCAAGCCGGCGCCACCGCGCGAGCACCGCCGGCCGATCGATACCTTTTTCGCCTCGCTGGCCGAGGATCAGGGCGAACGCGCCGTGTGCGTCGTGCTGTCCGGAACTGGCAGCGACGGCACCCTGGGACTGAGAGGGATCAAGGAGCAAGGTGGACTCAGCCTGGCTCAAGCCGACTTCGACGCGACCGCCATGAGCGGCATGCCGCAAAGCGCCGCTGCCACCGGCCTGGTCGATCACATCATCCCAGTGTCGGACATGCCGGCGTTGCTGATGGACTACCAGCAGCATCTGGCCAATGTCGCGCCGCAGAAGGACGGCGATGGCAACCGCCGCGACATGGGGGCGCATCTGTCGACCATCTGCGCACTGCTGCGCAGCCGGACAGGCCACGATTTCAGCCGCTACAAGCAGAACACGCTGCAACGGCGAATCCAGCGCCGCATGCAGGTGCTACGCATCGATACGGCGTCTGCCTTCATCGAGCGACTGAAGAAGGAGCAGCAGCAGATCGACCTGCTGTTCCGCGAGTTCCTGATCGGAGTGACGCAGTTCTTCCGCGACCCGCAGGCATTCGAGGCGCTGGAGAAATCGGTGATCCCAAAGATACTGGAGCACAAGAGCGCCGAGGATCAGATCCGGATCTGGGTGCCGGCCTGCGCGACCGGCGAAGAGGTGTACTCGATCGCCATCCTGGTGAGGGAAGCATTGGAGCGGCAGGGCTCGACCGGGCTGCGAGTGCAGATCTTCGGGACCGACATCGACGATGCGGCGGTGGCCATCGCCCGGGCGGCTCGCTATGCCAGGAAGATGGAGGGCGTCTCGCCCGAGCGCCTGGAGCGCTGGTTCGCGGAGGACGGCGCAGAGTTCTGCCCAATGCGCGAAATCCGCGAGATGTGCATCTTCTCCACTCACAGCGCGGTGAAAGACCCTCCTTTCTCCAAGCTCGACCTGATTTCCTGTCGCAATCTGCTCATCTATCTGCAACCCGACCTGCAGGATCGGCTGATGCAGACTTTTCACTATGCGCTGCGGCCAGGCGGGTATTTGTGCCTGGGCCAGTCCGAAAGCACCGCGCGCAAAACCAAACTCTTCGAAACGGTCGACAAGAAGCATCGCATCTTCCAGCGCCGCGAGTCCGCCGGCGCTGCACCGCAGTTCCTGCTGTCAGCGCCACCTGTCGCAAAGACGGAGCCCGCAGCGCAGCGTAGCGGCGGGCGATCGACCGATGCATTGGATATCGAAGTGCGCCGCGTCATGGAAAGACACTCGCCGGCCTATGTCGTCATCGATCGACATTGCGACATCCTGCGTTTCTCCGGTGGCGAGGTCGGCCGCTACCTGGAGCCTTCACCTGGCGTCGCCACGCTGAATCTCTTCAGCATCGTGCGCAAAGCTCTGCGACCGGCGGTACGCGCCGCCGTGCAACAAGCAGTCAAGGCCGCTCACTCGGTCACCACGGAGCAGGCATTGTTCAAGGTGGAGGGCAAACTGCGCTCGCTCCGGCTGATCGTCGAGCCGATTGCAGATGAGCGCGGTGGAGCCGGCAGTCGCTGGGTCGTCGCGTTCCAGGAGAGCCCCGTCCCAACCGCGAGAAAGGGTAAAGGCTCGAGAGCCATGGCCGGGGCTCCGCATCCTGACGTACAGGCGCTCGAGCAAGAGCTGCAGACAACGAAGACGCAGCTGCGCGCCACCATCGACGAACTGGAAACCTCCAGCGAGGAGATGAAATCCGCCAACGAGGAATATCAGTCGGTCAATGAGGAGCTGCAATCCTCGAACGAAGAGCTAGAAACCGCCAAAGAGGAAATGCAGTCGGTCAACGAAGAGCTGCAGACCATCAACGCCGAGATGATCGGCAAGAACGAGATGCTGACGCGCCTGAACAGCGATCTCAAGAACCTGCTCGACAGCACCCAGATCGCGACGCTCTTTCTGGACGATCAGCTGCACATCAAGAATTTCACGCCGGCGATGACCGACCTCTTCCACCTGCGCGACAGCGATCGCGGCCGGCCGATCACGGAAATCGTCGCGCGCATGCACTACGCCGACCTGGAACGCGACGTGGTCAGGGTGCTGCGCACGTTGTCCGTCATCGAACACGAAGTGCAGCTCGCCCAGGATGACACGGTGTTCCTGATGCGCATCCGGCCTTACCGGACGGTGGACAACGTCATCGACGGAGTCGTGATCACCTTCTTCGACATCAGCGATCGCAAGCGTCATGAACAGGCGCGGACGCGCCTGGCCGCCATCGTCGAGTACTCGCAGGACGCCATCGTCGGCAAGAATCTGAAGGGAATAATCACCAGCTGGAACGCCGGCGCGCAGCGTATTTTCGGCTACTCTGCCGCAGAAATCGTGGGAAAGGCCGCGGAAGTCCTTTATCCGCCGCAACGCTCGGACGAAGAACTGGCCATTCTGGAGCGCGCCCGCCAGGGTGAGCCCATCGAGCATTTTGAAATCGAACAGCTCCGCAAGGATGGACAGAAGATCAACGTCTCGCTCAGCATCTCTCCCGTGCGCAACGATGCCGGTGAAATCACCGCCATCTCAATGATCGCGCGCGATGTCACCGAGCGCAGACAAGTAGAGAATCACCGCAACCTGTTGCTGTCGGAGCTCGATCACCGCGTCAAGAACACGCTCATGATCATCAGCTCACTGGTGGCGCAAACCGTCAAGAACACTCAGTCGCCGCAGGAATTCGCGGAAGTGATCGAAGGGCGCATCCAGGCGCTGAGCCGGGTCCACAGCCTGCTCAACCTGCACCAACAGAATCACGCCGAACTGCGCGAGATCGTCGTCGGTGAACTGGCTGCGTGGAGCGGAAACGGCGCGAAAGATCGCATCACCATCCTGGGCACCGACCGAGTCTGGTTGACGGCGAAGGCGACTCAGACGCTGGCGATGGCCTTCCATGAGCTGTGTACCAATGCCGCCAAGTATGGAGCCCTCTCGACGCCAGAGGGCAGGATCGAGGTACGTTGGAGCATCGTCAATACCCGGCAGGAGCCGAGACTGTCGCTCAGCTGGGTCGAAACCGGCGGACCGCCCGTGCGACAACCGGTTCGGCAGGGCTTCGGCAGCCAGCTGATCGGGCGCATCGTCAATTACGAACTGGAAGCCGATGTCGAAAGGAAATTCGAGGCCGAAGGCGTGCGATGCACCATTGAGTTTCCGCTAACGGACAAGACCGGCTATGTTGCTCGTGCCGCTGGTGTGGGCGGAGACAGCGTCCGTGGCAATTCATAGTCTGGCAGGCGTTCGCGTGTTACTGGTCGAAGATCAGGGGATCATTGCGCTGCAGATCGAGGACGTTCTGAGAAAAGCGGGCTGCGAGGTCGTCGGGCCAGTCGCCAGGATGCAAGCCGCCATCAGCCTCGCCCACGACGCCGCGCTCGACGCAGCCGTGCTCGACATCAATCTGGATGGCGAGAATACCTATCCGGTCGCCGAAGAACTGCAGCGCCGCAATATTCCTTTCGTCCTCGCCACCGGCTACGGCGACTCCGCCGTCCCCGAGCGATGGAAATCCCTGCCCCGCCTGAGCAAGCCATTCCTGGATGAACAACTGGAACGGCTGATCAGGCGACTTTGCTGCTGATGAGGATCGTCGGCCCTCGCACGTTGCCCGGATTCTCCCATCGGGAACAACCCAGGAACGTCTTAGTTGTAAGTAGCAGCGAGACAATGCCATGAACATCTTGATCGTAGAAGACGAACCCATCATCGCCATCAATCTGGCAATCGTTCTGGAACTGGCAGGTCACTCCATCATCGGGCCGGCCCGCACGATGCAGGCTGCTACCGCGCTGTGCGGACAGCACCGTCCTACACTGGCACTGGTGGACATCAATCTCGAAGGCCGAGCGGATGGCGTCGACTTCGCGCGGACTCTGAAGCAACAGGGTATTCCGTCTATCTTCCTGAGCGCTCAGCACGCGCACGCGCTGGCCAACAAGGATGCGGCGCTTGGCTTCATCGCCAAGCCATACACGGCGGCGAATATCTGCGAGAGCCTCGACATCGTTGCCACGATGCTTGCCGGCCACAACCCGCCCGCGCAAACGGGTGTGCTGGAAGTGTTTCGCTAAAAAAGGCCGGCGCCTCACTTGGACTTGCAGCGTTATCGTGCAACGGCCCCAGCTTCAACTTCGACCGACGCATGGCGATGTGATGCACCGTGACGCGTCCCTAGCACTTGTTCATACATTTCGTTCGCCTGCCCGTAGCACGGACACGATGCTCGCTCCAATCCTGCATTATTGCGAATGGAGATTTTCCCGCGGCTGTAATCGATCAGACCACGCTTCTGCAATGAACTGGCTGCCTGGGTGATTCCAACGCGCCGCACGCCGAGCATGTACGCCAGGAATTCGTGGGTAAGATCGAATCGATCGGAGTGCGCCCGATCCCGAGTCATCAGCAGCCAACGAGCCAGACGCGCCTCGACATGGTGGTAGCGAGCGCAGGCGGCCGTTTGCGCAAGCTGATTCATCAGCACGTAGACATAGCGGTTCAATTCCAAGCGTAGCGGCTCGCTACGTTTATAGTGACCGCGAAAAGCTGCTGCATTCATTCGAAGCGCTGTCCCGGCGCCCTGCACCAGGGCATGCTGCGGCGAGGTATTCACACCCAGAACGAGAGACGTTCCGAGCATACCCTCGTCACCGACGATACCGACCTCCAGCCGCGCACCGTCGTCGAGGGTGGTGACCAGGGAGATGAATCCATCGACGGGGAAATAGACATGGCGAATCTGCTCACCCGACTCGCACAGGACTTCGGCGAAACGCAACTCGATGCGCTCGCAGCCCGCCAGAAACTGTCGTCGGTTTCGGTCAGGCAAAGCGGCCAGCAAGCGATTCATCGGGTGGCCTGTTTCGACTGTCATCGTGCCCTCTTACCCTGCGTACTGCGGACACGAAGGGCAGCGGAGCCGTTGATCTGCGACGCAGAGGCTGCGATGTACTACGGCAAGGATGTGAACTCGGGCCACCGCTCGAAACGCGCTACCGTGCGGCAACTCGCTGGACCAGGCCGACGACGGCCAAGAGGATGACAGCCCCGAGAAGCGACACCAGCACGCTTGCCATGCTCAAGCTGCCTTGATTGATGGTCGAGACTCCGAGGAATGGACTTACGAACCATCCGGCGACGGCCGCACCGACGACACCGACCAGCACGTTGAGAAGGATTCCCTGTTGGCCGTCGGTTCGCATGATGATGCTCGCCACCCAGCCAACCAGACCGCCGAGCACAAGCCAAATGACGATGTTCATGAACGTGTCCTCTGATTTGCCGACTGACTGCAGAAGCTGCGCAGCTTCTTCGGCCCGAGGGCTTGATGTGGGTGCAGGCGGCCGTCCAGCCGCCACGCCCATCCGATACGTGCCCGCTGGACGCCTCGTCGCTTACCGCGATTGCGGCTTGAGCTGCATGTCGTTCTTGACTTCGGTGACACCGTTCACGCCGTGCGCCACCTTCACCGCCGTGGCGATATCCTCCCTGGATCCGACGAAGCCGCTCAACTGAACGACACCCTTGAAAGTCTCGACGTTGATCTCGGACACCTTCAGACCGGGCTCTTTCAGGATCGCTGCCTTGACCTTGGTGGTGATGACGCTGTCATCGACATACTGACCCGTTCCTTCGTGGGTCGGTGTGGGTGCACATCCCATGGACGCAACCAGCATGAGGGATGAGACCAGCGCTGCCGGAAACTTGGTTAGGAACATGGAATGAATCTCCTGTGAAACGGGCCTTGCGGCAACATGCACAGGAAGAGTTTAGGCGTCGCTGCGCGCCAGTCGGTGCGGAGGCGCACAAAGACCGGTGCCGGCCGACATGACGGCGTTGCTCAGATCAGAGCACAGCAGGTCGCTTACGCAGGAACAGATGAATCAGTCCACAATGGGCGCTGGCAACAGGCGATCACATTCCTTCTTGACCACGGCATAACACTCGCACGTCCGCGCCTCCAGGCCCGGTCGATCGAGCACGGTAATGCGACCACGGCTGTAGTTAATCAAGCCGGCACGCTGCAGATTCCCTGCGGCCTCCGTCACCCCCTCACGCCGCACGCCCAGCATGTTGGCGATCAATTCCTGCGTCATCACCAACGTGTTGGAAGCCAGACGGTCGAGACTCAGCAACAACCACCGGCACAGCTGCTGGTCCAGGGAATGATGCCGATTGCAGACGGCAGTCTGCGCCATTTGTGTCAGCAAGGCCTGTGTGTAGCGCAACAACAGGTGCTGCATGGCGCCGCCGCGGATGAATTCTTCCTTGAGTACCCGGCCGGTGAGCCGGTAGGCATGGCCCGCGCTCTGCACCACCGCCCGGCTTGGTGTCGTTTCGCCACCCATGAAGAGCGAAACGCCAATGACGCCTTCATTGCCGACGACGGCGATCTCCGTCGAAGCGCCGTCGACCATCACGTACAGCAAAGAGACGATCGAATCGACGGGGAAGTAGACATGACGCAACGCCACGCCGGACTCATACACCGCTTCGCCCAAATGCATGGGGATCAGCGTCAGGTGCGGCTGCAGACGCTCGAAATCCGGCACTGGCAGTGCGGCCAACAGGCGATTCTGCCGGGGATGATGGGTATCCGACATAGATAGAGTGCCTCCTGAGCGCTGACTGGGCGTAGGGCAAGCGCATCTACGTACGATACCGCACAAAGACGACTCCAGGTCCTGCAATCCATAAGCGCGAAGCAGCATGCACGGCGATCTCGGAGCGACTCCTCACCGAGGCCTGATTCTCCGACATTGCAACCCTGTTCGTCGGCGATCGAGCAGCTGAAGCCGCGACTGCTTCGTTCGATAGCGTACAGACAGACAAGCCCGGTCGAGCCATCGTTGTTCCACCGCACGTCCAGCCGTCATTCGCACGTGAACACTCAACGCGGTCATTTGAAACTGGACGCAGCAATCTGCGCCCTGAGCAGGCTAGCGAAACCACTTTCCCAGAGCCAGTAGTGCAATAGCCATGAATATCGAATGGTTGTACGGTCTGTGTCACCTTGAGTTCTGGGGCTACGCGGGCATCGCACTGGTCATGGTGCAGACCACCATCATGGCGGTGACGCTCTATCTGCATCGCGATGCCGCCCACCGCAGTCTCGACCTGCATCCGGCTCTGCGGCACTTCTTTCGGTTCTGGATCTGGATGACCTCCGGGATGCTGACCCGGGAATGGGTGGCGGTGCATCGCAAACATCATGCGTTCACGGACAAGCCGGGCGATCCACACAGTCCGGTGAATGCCGGTCTGCGTCGCATCCTGCTCGAAGGCGCAGAGCTCTATCGGCGCGAGGCACGCAACGCGCAGACCAAGGAGGATTACGGTGCGGGAACTCCCGATGACTGGATCGAACGTCGTGTCTACTCTCGGCACCGCAACGCAGGCGTCATCGCTTTCGTTCTGCTGCAATTGACGCTGTTCGGCGTGCCCGGGATCATCATGATCGCGGTCCAGATGCTCGCAATGCCGGTGCTCGCAGCCGGTGTCATCAATGGCCTTGGCCACAGCCTGGGATACCGCACCTACGAAGTCGCCAATGCCGCCACCAATATCGTGCCGTGGGGAATGGTCATTGGTGGAGAGGAACTGCACAACAATCATCACGCATTCCCTTCGTCCGCGAAGTTCTCCATACAGGCGTGGGAATTCGATGCAGGCTGGTTGTGCGTGGTCTGCCTGGGGTGGCTGGGATTGGTCAAGGTCAGGCGCCGTGCGCCCCGACCGCATCTCATCGGCGCCGGAATGCCAGCCGATCCCAATGCCGTGTACGCAGTCATTCACAACAGGATGCACGTACTCAGGGCCTACGCGCAGCAAGTCGTCAGGCCGGTCCTGGAACTCGAACTGGGCAGACAGTCACGGCGAGGCGCGGTCCGTGCATCCCGCCAGCTCCTGATCCGTAGTCCGATGCTGCTGGACGCGGCCGCGCAATCCCGATTGCAGGAACTCCTCGATACGTATCCGATGCTCAAGACGGTTCACGATTGCCAGACGCAACTGCGGCAGCTTTGGGAAACGGCTCATCCCGCCGGGGACGACGTCGTCAGGATATTCCGAGACTGGTGCACGCAAGCCGAAGCAAGTGGAATCCAGGCGCTTGGAGATTTTGCACGCACGTTACGCGGCTTTTCGCTTACCGAGCAGCGGTGCCACGTTCGCTATGTGGGGTGACGTACAGCGATCGGGAGAAGCGGTGCGTACGATGCGCTGACTCAAATGGCGGACCGTCGGCGCCCATTTGGTGACGTCAGCCGGCCCAACTCGAGAACAACGACCGTGAACGCCCACACGACTGCTGATGCAGAAACTCGGTCGATCGGCCTGGTCGTTACCCGAGCGCTATCGCAACGGCCCAATCGTGCGCCAGATTTTTCGGCCGAGTTGGCAGCGCTTTGCGAGCTGTCGCAGGTGACTGCGGATGACCCCCGTGCGGCGCTGCGCCGGTCCCTTGATATGGCGGTCCGGCTCTGCGCCGCAGGCAGTGCGGGTCTGAGCCTGCTGCGACTCAATGCGACAGGTGGAACTACGGTTCGTCGGGAGGCGATCAGCGGCGCGCTGGCCTCGTGTGAAGGAACCGAAACACCGTACGCCTTCGACCCCTGCAGTCTCTGTCTCGATACAGGCACGACGATTCTTGTCTCGCAGCCGGAACGGGTATTCACCGGCCTGCTAGGTCTCTCGCCTTCGATCGTCGAGGAGCTGATTGTTCCTCTGTGCGACAGCGCCGGAAAACCACTGGGTGCGCTCTGGATCGCTCATCACGACATTGCATCGCGTTTTTGCTCCAACGATGCACGCATCGCGCAGCAGCTCGCGATTCAGCTGCTACCGGCTCTCAGGCTCCTGCGAATAGCTCGAGAGCACCGCTATGCACTGGCTTTGCTCGAATCACACCAGAGAGCGCAGCACAGCCTCTTCGCTCGCGATCTGGCAGAGGCTCACAATCTACGCGAGCACGCAGAGGCATCGGAAAGTGCGGCCCGTCGAGCACTGTTGCACAAGGACACCGTAGTTCAGGAAGCGCACCATCGAGCGAAGAACACTCTGCAAACGGCAATCGGCTTTCTATCGCTGCACGCGCGCGCGAGCACGTCTGCACAAGTGCGCTGGGCCTTGCAGGAGAGTTCCAGACGCCTGCATCTACTCGCCAAAGTGCATGAACTGCTCTACGCGACTGCTGACGCCGCTCAGGAAGTCCTCATGCCACTGCTGCTGCAGACAATAGGCGACGCGCTACAACAATCGTTCACTGACATCTCGAGGCGCGTCAGGCTCGATGTCACCTCCGAACCGATCCGGCTGTGCGCCGACGAGGCTGTCCCGATGGCGCTGTTGGCAAACGAGGTGTTGACCAATGCCTACAAACACGCTTTTCCGGACGGCTGCGCCGGAATGATTTCGGTCAACCTCAGCGGCGCGCTTGAGGACGCGATCATTCTGCGAATCATGGACAGCGGCATCGGCATGGGGTCCAAACCTGCCGAGAGCGGCTTGGGCCTGAAGCTCATTCACAGCTTCGCGGCGCAGCTCCATGGGACCGTTGCATTCAGCAAGCCGACCGATTCCGATGGCACCGTGATGACTTTGAGGATCTATCGCGCGGCAAAGCATAGACAAGAGATTGAGGACGGCGGGTCTGTCGCCTCCGTAATGTAAGCAGTCTGACCTGGCCTCGCACGGTCCCGGGGAAATAGCGCATGAGCGCGACGACGCACCGAGGTACGACGCGTCAACTCGCGGATGGGGCGATTACGGTGCGACCGCTTGCCTGTGTGACTTGGTATCGACCAGGCAGAGTCTCCGACCGTCGGCATCACCCACCAGGATCCTCCAGTGCGTGAAAACCGCGACCGACTCGGCTGACAGTTCGGTCACTTCCCCGGCAGTCAGATCGACGACCAAAGCCGGTGTATCCGTCACCGGTACCACGACCAGGAGCTGCTTCGCCTCATGCACCAGCAAATCACCTGCCCGCAGAGCCGACTTGTCACGAAAATTGGTTCGAACCATCTCGGATAGATTGGGCTCCAGCGTAAAACCACGCCCCAGATTCAATACGAAATGGTCGGGGGCCTCGTCAGGCGAAAGCTCCGTCGTTACTGGGCGCAAAGAGGACCGATCTGCAGTAAAGGACACCAGCCGTACCGCAGCAGGACTGCCGGCCCAGTGCACCGCAATCGCGAAATGGTGCTGGCTATCCGCGATGTTCGGTCCGATGAGGACCAGGGAGCCGGGCTCGACTCGAGCAAGCTCCGTGTGGGTCAGGTGAAAGGCGTTCATCATGGCTTCGTCCATCCAACTTTAACTTTAGCGGCGCCCGCAGGGCTTCCGCACTCCGTGGATAATCACAGAATCGTCGTGCGCTCGTCGGTACGGCAGCGTACGCAAGGCTCAATACTCGCGACGAATCTGGAGCGCCTTCCGCTGCGCCCCGCGCTACTGTCAGAGAGTTGGAGATCACCCATAACAGCGGCAGTCGGCCCGGATCTGAATTGGACGGCCGGCGCCCGCCCCAAGCTCATGCGCGCGCCTAACGGCCAAATGATCGATCGGGCACCAGCTGCCGCGGACGCGAAGCCTCGCGATGAGATCGTTCGTCAGTCACTCAGACAGGTGAGTGCGTGCCTGTGAAAACCACGGTCGCAGGCCCAGTCGCTGCCTGAATAGTCCAGGTGAGCGTTCGCGGGAACTTGCACGATTACGCATGCCGAACTCTCTTTCCGGAAGCCCCGCTCGCAATCCCAGTCGGCCCCGGAGCGCGCCAGAAAGCCATTCACCGGAACGCTGACGGCAACACACGCCCCACCGACGAGCCGGAACCCTCGATCGCAATCCCAGCCCAATCCGTAAGACGAGTTCGTCGAATAGGCATTCACTGGGACTTCTATCGCCTCGCAACCAGTATTGACTGCGCGATAGCCACGGTTACATCTCCAACCCGTGCCGTACGAATCGTCCAAGCGGGCGTTGTCAGGGAGCGTCACGAGAACACAACCATCGCCGACACTGCGATAACCGCGATTGCAGCTCCACGCGTTGCCCGAGGGATCGAGGTACGCATTGGCCGGCACAGCGATACGCACGCAGGTATTGTTGACCTGCCTAAAGCCGCTCATGCAGTCCCAACCGCTTCCGTAACGACTCGCCACCGCATGAGGCGGCACTACACCGTTCTCAGCCACCACATCCAACGATAGGAATGCCCCGACCAGCAGCAGAGCAAATAGGAAGGCCTTCCATCGCAGATGGGTTCTCATGACAGCTCCTGTCATCACCGATCTCGATCACTGGAGTACTGCCAACGTGACGCGCGAAAAAAATTCGGCGGTTCGCGCCCCAAAGCGTGCAGCCGGCACGCCAGCCTGAACAGGCGGCGTTGACGTGCGGCACTACGGCTTGCAGCCATTCGATCTCGAGGGGGAAGGAAGGCAGGTTCACATATGACCGGGGACAAATCCTCGCTCGACCTGCTTTGTCGTGGGTACGCGCTCTGGACCAGGGGCAGATCCGACGGCCTCGCCGATCTGCAGGTCAGATAGGAAAATCCCTGCAACCGTCCGTCACGGAGAACGACTGCGTCGATGACAGTCGTTCCCCAGAAGTCGCTCCCATCCGCTGCGCGCCGCCACCCACGTCGGGTGCTGCTGCCCTCAACGCTTGCAGCATGCAGGTCCTGGAGCGGCTGCCTGTTGGCAATGTCCTCTGCAACATAGAACTGCGATACGTGACGATCCACGACACCATCGGCGACATGATCGCTTTCGTCGGCCCGGCCATACCAGGAGATGACGACGCCTGCCTCATCCAGCATGGCCAGTGAATAATTTCTCGCACTCGCACCCATGGCGGCGTGCATTCGCGCGCCTCGCTTGAGCAATGCTCGCCGGCGCCATGACCGGACCCTGTCATCTACTCCGCGGGACTTCTTCATTGCATGGGCTCCAGCTCGCGCACTTCTCCAAGACTGCTCTGGACCTTAGCGTCAGCCGGCCGATCTGTCGGTGCGCCAACGAACATTCGTGATGATCGTTGCGCCATTCGCCCTTGTGCGCAGTGTCCAGCGCAATGCGGGGCAGCGCACAGACCACAGTCACTGGCGGCGGATAGTTACTCTGCGAGGACACCATGACTCTTACACATCCAGATTCCTCCCTTCCTGCCGCTGATGCCGGTCAGCCCGCGGACCAGAGCAATGAACCCGCGTGTGGTCGCGATGGGGCTGACATCGAAAACAGGAATCTGATGGCGGAACTCTCGATACTTCACCGAGGCCGGTACTACTACTTTGATCGTTACCGCTACGAGCAGCTTGCTGACGCTGTGGCCTACGCTCAGCTCATGCGCACTCGTCAATCTCAACCGGTGGACACGCCGTCGTTCGCCCGCTTCGACACAGTCGAATCACCAGATGCCTCCGACCGACAGCTCATGGCCATGCTCGCCATTTCCTTCGAGAACGGTGTCTATGTCTTCGACGGCTTCCGTTACGACCATCTCATCGATGCCGTGAACTACGCACGCCAGCACCGATTGGGCCCGACGAGCTGAAGCTCGTTAGCTGCTTTACGCGTAAGTTCATCGTCGCCACTGCGTTACTAGCAGCATGCCGCTGTGGGGCTGGCCTGCAAGCTATCGCAGAGTCTCACTACGCGTTCTGACATGCTTCAGCATCAGGTCGCCCGCCTTGCGGACCTGACTGCCAGAGCGTGCAGACGATGCTGGACACCTACGCAGTCTGGACCGAGGGCGCGAAGGAGTCGGACATCGAGACGACCAGGCGGGCGATGGAATCGGCGTCACGAGCGGGCATTCTAGCGATCAATTCCGGTGAGGTCGTTTCAGTCAGAATCTCCGCAGCAGATCGGGTGGCGCTACCCGCCGTGAAAATCGAAGTCGCAGTCATGGTGACTGCTGAGGCTGCGAACGCAGCCGCCGATATCCCGGTGTCCCCAGGATTCGCCACTCATTCGCCCGCTAGCAAGGACAGACGCGAGCACGGTAGGCACTTGAATAACGCAGGAAGGTATGGCGGAGAGAGGGATTCGGACCCGAGCGCGGCCCAAACGAGATCAGTAAACTGCTGATATCCCGCGATTTGACCTTCCCTCGAAGCCCCTCGACACCCCAGTTTTAGCACCAGATTTGGCACCGCAGGTCACGGGACATCCTTCGAACGCCGCTACAAGACCAAGCTCGTCGATGTCGTGCGAACCTCCTGACTGCCTTGCCCTATATCCATAGGCTCCGAGAGGCGCCCAATCCCACCTTATTCCCACCATGCAAGGTCGGTGGTTAACGTTCGGAGCACAAACGGCAGCAGGAACGATCCGATTACAACCAGCGCTACGCACGCGTCAGCAATCCCTCTCGTTGCCCTGGATAGCGTAGAGAACCTCGTCAAGTAGGTAGTCCATCGAGCCTTGTTCGAGAAGATAAACTCATTAATGAGTGCTATGGGCACAGCGAAGATCACTCCAAAGACTACCGGATTCATCGGCTCAAGTACCTTTGGGAAGACCGCCAGACTGACGTTGGTTACGATGTTCACCCCAACCAACAGAAGCAGCACCTTTGCTTTCAACTCGCCAAAGGTATTCCGTGACGACGCTCGAAAGAGACGCCTGAAGGCAAACATCAGGTAGTAGTACGCGACCAAGTGCAGTCACCAATCAATATGGGATATCAAGCAAAGTCACAGGGAACGGTGGCTCACCCAGTTCAGGATCGGATGAAGGCAGGAACATCTTGCCAACGAAGAAGGTGTCAGCAGCAGCTGCGCCCACGGGACCTAACAGTCCCAGAACTCCACAGCTGTATTAACCACGTAACCTCGATGATGCCCTTCGAGGACTTCGCACCTATTTCCCGAAGGGTCCGCATCCTCCTCTCCGAGTGGCCTACTAAGCGCTTCGCCGCTCCAAAGTGTGGCCGCGACCTTGAGCGTCTCCGAGCCTAGTCCCTGTCTCAGGCCAATCACGCCGGACATGTCACGCCAGAGACGATGAAGCCCTCCGATCGTTTCCTTTTGATTCCCGCTCTGCTCGTCCTTGTACAGCTGCCGGGCCTCCATCTTCTCGACCTAATCTGCCAGGCTGCCGAACCGCTTGGCGACCGCGAGCGCGCCGGCAACCACCTCATCCACGACATCACCACGATGTGGTACGCCGAGCCGATTCTAGTTGGAGAACCTCGCCGGCTGCGCATAAGATTCGTGGGCATGAAGACTTGGCAAACTTGGATTTCCATTCTCGTGGTGGCCGTCGGAACTTTCGGAGTTCTTGTTTATGGACACCGCAGTGCCGCGTGGACTGTGAATCAGATTATCGGGATGGCCATAATCGTTCCCGCGCTGGGCCTTTGGATGTTGGCGCTCGTGCAACCTGGAAAGTCATTCGCTATCAGCGCACAAGCCAAGGAGCTCGTCACCCATGGCTTGTATTCTAAAATTCAGAATCCGATCTATGTTTTCGGCGCGATTGTACTTGTCGGGCTAATCATTTACTCGAGCCAGCTGCAGCTCTTCCTGATGTTTCTGATTGTGATTCCCGTGCAATGGATTCGAATTCGAAATGAGCGGCAAGCGCTCGACGCGAAATTTGGTGAGGCTTACCGCGAATACCGCCGCCGCACCTGGTTTTGAATGTCCTCAGTGGATTTGCGCTGGCGGTGATACTTTCATCGTTCCGCTGAGCATCATCATCCAGATCACCAACCACATGCACTTATACGGCCATAGTGCCGGCTTCGTCTGTATGACATCTCGGCAGCGCCTCACGAGCTGAGTAAGTACGCGGCGAAAAACCGACGGCGCTTGTCGGAATGCCAACTAGTCGGGCCACAAGAGCCACATAGTGGCGCAGTTCTAACGCAACTAGAATCGTCACAACATCAAGCCCAACGGCATCGAGTGCGGGAGGCAGGAAAGCCGCTTCAGGCAGCGTGGAAACGAGCAGAACCCCAACGAGTACCAGAAAAAATAAAGCTCGGTAAGTTGGCGGTTTGATCAGTGGTGATCCGATTGCTCCAAATCGCCGCTTCCATCGATCTGTTGTGAAGCGCTGCCACACGAGTAAGCAACAGGTGAGTATGACGGCGATGGCCGCGATATCGCTTTCAATAAACCAGGTCTCCATCTCGACCTAAATCTCCGCTCGCTTGGGAAATCCGGCATTGGCAGTATATCTCCGTCCGCGACCGGCGGCTCTTGACCGAAGGCGCGCCCACTGGAGACGGGCGGGATTGCTATCGGCGAGAACGCTGCGTGCTCGCGATTAGTTTTCACCGGATCAGCTCTTCGGAAATTGTCACCTTCGTCGTTTTGAGTCTCAGCTTTTGCGAATCCCCTTAGTTTCCGGGGATTCGAGTGAGTGGTGACAATTCAAGACAAACATAAGGTAGGCGCTCGTGCCGTCATGGCTGTTGAGGAAAACCACTTCGGGAACGGAGTCCTTGAGGTGCACGGTCTCCAGCCGCCGACGGAGCCGAACGACATGCCGTGCGTGCA
>Ga0182747_1001038_pt1 | contig 23008 bp, 24 predicted proteins | sample eDN3rd30CBELigBY_FD_128526 | JGI IMG/M metagenome (GOLD analysis project Ga0182747, IMG submission 128526) | Enriched backyard soil microbial communities from Emeryville, California, USA - eDNA 3rd pass 30_C BE-Lig BY (version 2) (version 2) | ecosystem: Environmental > Terrestrial > Soil >...
AGAAGCTCGTAAGTAATGAAGAAAAAACCCGTTTAACAATAGTTAGACGGGTTTTTGATAATTAAAAGAAGAAGTTAGCCAGATTAACAGTTCTAGAAAATAATCTAGCATCTCTTCCTAATTTATTTTGTTTGTTATAATATGGAGACAAACACTGATGGAATAATTCATCGCAATATCTGGATCGTCCATACTTACGATAACATTCGTCGTGTTTAAGACAACAAGAATCGACTGCATTAGTTGGTGCACCTGGTCCATTGCAACCTGGACCGCAATAGCGATACCCTGGATAACAAAAACCAATTCTGTTACGATTGTTGTTCCTCATAAAGTAACCTCGATTCATAAATGATTAGTTATTATAAAATATGAAAGAATAGAATATTTTTAGAGGCGTTTGTTTATTTTATGTTTATTGTTGACATACTTATGTAGTAATGATATTATTATTTAGGTTATGAATACAGTTCTTAGTTGAAGTAGAGGCTGCCCGCTTCTCACCTGAAATGACGCATTTGCTGTTAGCAGGTATTACACGTTGAATTATTTACGCACTGAAAGCGTATGGATATATAGCGGGCGGACATCTTCCAATATGTCCGTCCTTTTTTTATGGACATACATAGGAAGTGTACCGTTCAACCGGGCGTTTTTGCTCTTAACTTTGTATTCGCGACACAATCTTGGAGGTGGATTCGTATTAGCAAAGACATGTATGTAAACGAAGGCATTCGCGCACGTGAACTTCGTCTAATCGATCATAATGGTGATCAACTTGGAGTTAAAACGCGTAACGAAGCGTTAGAAATTGCCGCTCGTGCAAACTTGGATCTTGTCCTTGTGGCCCCTCAAGCTAAGCCACCAGTCGCACGTATTATGGACTATGGTAAGTTTAAGTTTGAACAGCAAAAGAAAGATCGTGAAATTCGTAAAAATCAAAAAGTCATCAACATGAAAGAGGTTCGTTTAAGCCCTACAATTGATGAACATGATTTCCAAACAAAATTACGTAATGCGATTAAGTTCCTTGAAAAAGGTGACAAAGTAAAATGCTCACTTCGTTTTAAAGGTCGTGCCATTACGCATAAAGAAATTGGTCAACGTGTTTTAGATCGTTTTGCTGATGAATGTGCTGAAGTAGCTACGGTTGAACAAAAACCGAAGATGGAAGGACGCAGCATGTTCTTAGTTCTTCAACCGAAGAACGAGAAAAAGTAATACACCGAAACAGTTTAGGAGGAAATTCAACATGCCAAAAATGAAAACACACCGTGGCGCTGCGAAGCGTTTCAAAAAAACAGGCACAGGAAAATTAAAATTTGACCGTGCTTTCGGTAGCCACATGTTCGCTAACAAATCTACAAAACAAAAACGTCACCTACGTAAAGCAAAAGTTGCAACATCTGGTGATTTCAAACGTATTAAATCTTTATTAACTTACATGAAATAATTTATTTATTTTAAATAAATTGAACGTTAACTAAATTAAACATTCGGAAGAATTAGCAGGAGGTAATTTGTATGCCACGCGTAAAAGGCGGAACAGTAACGCGCAAGCGTCGTAAAAAAGTATTAAAATTAGCTAAAGGTTATTATGGTTCAAAACATACATTATATAAAGTAGCTAACCAAGCAGTAATGAAATCAGGTATGTATGCATACCGTGACCGTCGTCAGAAAAAACGTGATTTCCGTAAATTATGGATCACTCGTATTAACGCGGCTGCTCGCATCAACGGTCTTTCTTATAGCCGTTTAATGCACGGTTTAAAAGTAGCTGGTATCGAAGTTAACCGTAAAATGTTAGCTGAATTAGCAGTAAACGATGCTGCTGCATTCGCTCAATTAGCAGATGCTGCTAAAGCTGCAGTTGCTAAATAATAATTAATAATAATAAGACTGATAGGCATTAAAACCTATCAGTCTTTTTCTATAAGGGGGTAATTGCATATGTGGAATGCATTATTAGCCTTTTTTGTCATTGAATCCATTATTTTATTAATCCTTATGGGGATGGATAAATCGAAGGCGAAAAAGCATGAGTGGCGCATTTCTGAAAAAACATTATTTACGATTGCTATTTTTGGTGGAGCTTGTGGTGGTGTATTGGGAATGTATTTTTTCCGTCACAAAACGAAACATAATTCATTTGCATTTGGATTTCCATTACTTGCTGCTGTTCATATATTTATTTTAGTAAGAATGTATTCCCTGTTATAAAAATTTTCACTTTACATATTGCTAATAAAATAGTAAATTAATGTATAATTTATTTTATTGTATAAAATAAAGCGTTGAAAAGGAAAAGTAGATGAGATGTAGTTTTGTAGAGAGCTTCTGATGGTGGAAATGAAGCAAACGAACCTGATTGAAAATGACCTTTGAGCTGCGTACCGAAACAAGTAATTGAAGTAGGCTACGACGAGAGGCACTCGTTACAACAGCGACAGTATGAACACGTACTGAGTAAGGCAAATAGTGTGAGCTATTTGTAAATTTAGGTGGTAACACGGGTATCTCGTCCTAATCGATTTTCGATTAGGGCGTTTTTTTATTTTGTAAGGAGGAATTATAGATGACTGTAATTATTGGAGGAGCTTGGCCATACGCAAATGGATCATTACATTTAGGACATATTGCGGCATTATTACCGGGAGATATTTTAACTCGCTATTTTAGACAAAAAGGTGAAAAGGTATTATACATCTCAGGAAGCGATTGTAACGGAACACCTATTTCAATTCGTGCTAAACAGGAATATACGACAACGCAAGCAATTGCAGATCGATATCATCAAGAGTTTGAAAAGTGTTTCAGAACACTTGGGTTTTCTTATGACTTATATACAAGAACCGATGCAAAGCATCACCATGATTCTGTACAAAAAATATTTTTAACTTTATTAGAAAATGGCTATTTATACAAAAAGAAAATTAAACAAGCTTATTGTGAAAAGGACCAACAGTTTTTGCCGGATCGATATGTGGAAGGGATATGTCCGGAATGTGGTGCGAAAGCTCGAGGAGATCAATGTGATCAGTGTTCCTCCATTTTAGATCCACTTGATTTAATTGAAAAGCGATGTAAGCTATGTGGCAAAGAACCAATCATAAAAGAGACGGAACACTTTTATTTTTCATTTAGTGCCTTCCAAGAGAAAATAGAGCATTTAACCCTAAAGGCAGAACAGGATAAAAGTTGGCGAGCCAACGCAATTGCCTTAACAAAACGTTATTTAAGTGAAGGTTTACCAGACCGTGCTGTAACAAGAGACTTGCCAAATGGAATAGATGTTCCAATTCCAGGCTTTGAAGGAAAGAAAATTTATGTTTGGATTGAAGCAGTGGCTGGTTATTTAACTGCAAGTATGGAGTGGGCAAAACAGCATAATGAATCGATAGATCATTGGTGGAATGATGAAGCCATCTCTTATTATGTTCATGGAAAAGATAACATTCCGTTTCATACCGTAATTTGGCCATCGATTTTATTAGGTTTAAATAAATCAACATTACCAACTCACATTATTTCAAACGAGTATTTAACACTTGAAAAAAGAAAATTATCGACTAGTCAAAATTGGGCAGTATGGGTGCCGGATTTTTTAGAACGTTATCATCCAGATTCCCTTCGCTACTTTTTAACAGTGAATGCACCAGAAAATCGTGATACGGATTTTTCTTGGAGGGAATTTATTTATAGCCATAATGGAGAGTTACTTGGTGCATTCGGTAACTTTGTGAATCGAACGCTAAAATTCATAGAGAAGTCATTTGACTCAAGGATACCACAATCAAAGATTGAGAATTCGATTTTGCAAGATACTGAAAAATTATATATTGAAGTTGGAAAGTTAATCGAGCATGGTCATTTCAAGCAAGCTTTGGAGGCTATTTTTGAATATATAAGATCAGCGAATCGTTACTTTGATGAACAAAAACCATGGATACAAGTGAAAGAGAGTCTAGAGGAATGTAGTAATACATTGGCTACATGCGTTTTTATCATTCAAAATCTTGCACAACTTTTGCAACCATTTTTACCGTTCTCATCAAAGGAAATTAAAAAGATGCTTGATATTCAAGCAAATGAATGGAAAGTACAATCGACTTTGTCAAAAGAAGTGAATAATGTACATCCTTTATTTGAAAGGATTGATACGAAGAGGATTGAGGAAGAGGTACAAAATTTATATGCTCAATTGAAGGAATAGAGGGGTTGTCGATGACTATTATAAAGTGATGAAGGACATCTGAGAGCTGGAACCTAGATGAGATGACCTTCATAAGGTGGATGAAGGACAACTGAGAGCTGGAACTAGGTTAATATGTCCTTCAAAAGGTAGATGAAGGAATTTCCGTTACGAAATTTAGTAAATGGTGATCATGATTGTGATGAAGTATACCACCTTTGACACGAACTCTATCCAAAGGTAATTTCGTAGCAAAATAAACCCTAAAATAAAATCCCAAACAAAAAAGGATTGTCCCCAAATGTTCATATCTACTGCATTTGTGACAATCCTTAAACTTATTATTTAATTCTCTTCCTTCATCAACTGTTCAATTGGATTTTTCCAATTTACTTTCGCATTTGGATAATTTAATAAAATTTCCTTCTCTAAATTGTAGAAGTCTTCTTTTGATAAACCTTGTAATTTTCCGGTATCATGACCCCATACGAAAATAGAAACAACCTCAAAAGCATTCTCTGTTGTTCCTAAATATTTTTCACCTTCAAAAAGTGCGCCTTTATAAGAGATGAAAAAGTTTTTTCGGACATTTTTTACGTCATCATAAAAATAGTATTGTCCTTTTTCATATGCCTCATCTAGCTTCCTTTTTGGATCGGTCAAGTAGCGTACAATTCTATAGAATATGTAAATGACTACAAAAATTACGATGAATCGAATTAGAAGAGCCATGAAAGTTCCCCCTTGTAAATACATTGTACTTTCATTTACGATAGTGAGTAATAATAAGTTTCATTTTTTATGAAAGAGAGGGATAATTTTTTGGAATTTAAAGAGCTTTTTTCGATGCAAAAAGAATTAGATGCATTTATTGAAAACAATCGTGATATAAACAGAGATGTATTTATAGAAAAGGGACTATCATTAACAATCGAATTAGCAGAGCTTGCAAACGAAACAAGATGCTTTAAATATTGGAGTTCCAAAGGTCCTTCAGAGCGTAATATTCTATTAGAAGAATTTGTTGATTCTATTCATTTCCTACTTTCACTTGGAAATGAAAAAGGATTTACATTAGATGAATGGCCAATAATTCATGAAGAAGTGGATTTAACTAGATGCTTTTTGAAAACACAGAAAGAAATTTTATCGTTTATACATAGCCCAGAAGTAGACAAATATAGAATGGTTTGGCAAAATTATAGTGTATTAGCTTATAATTTAGGTTTTTCTATTGAGGATGTTTTGTCTGCATACAAAATAAAAAATGAAAAAAATTATGAGCGTCAACGTACAGGGTATTAACAACCAGATTTGCAGTATACTTATTAAGTTATCTCTATTCAACTTTTTGGAGGGCGTCACATGACTAAATTAGATGAAACATTGACGATGTTTAAAGAATTAACAGATGCTAATGGAATCGCTGGGAACGAAAGAGCACCACGCGAAGTAATGAAAAAATATATTGCACCATTTGCTGATGAGATTGAAACGGACGGACTAGGAAGTTTAATCGCTAAAAAAGTTGGCGATGCAAATGGTCCAAAAATCATGATTGCAGGACATTTAGATGAAATTGGATTCATGGTTACGCAAATTGATGACAAAGGTTTTATTAAGTTCCAAACTGTTGGCGGTTGGTGGAGCCATGTTATGCTATCACAACGTGTAACAATTACAACTCGTCAAGGTGATGAAATTATTGGAGTATTTGGTTCAAAACCTCCACACGTTTTACCACAAGAACAACGTAAAAAAGTAATGGAAATGAAAGATATCTTTATTGATATCGGTGCAACTTCTAAACAAGAAGCAGAAGAATGGGGTATTCGCCCTGGCGACATGATTACACCTTACTTCGAATTCAATGTGATGAAAAATGAAAAAATGCTTCTTGCAAAAGCTTGGGATAACCGTATTGGCTGTGCCATTGCAATCGATGTTATGAAAGCATTAAAAAATGACAAACATCCAAACGTTGTTTACGGAGTTGGAAACGTACAAGAAGAAGTTGGTCTTCGTGGAGCAAAAACTTCTACATTTAAAATTCAACCGGACATTGGTTTTGCAGTTGATGTAGGTGTAGCTGGTGATACACCAGGAATTACACCAAATGAATCCACTTCAAAAATTGGCGACGGTCCACAAATTATTATTTATGATGCATCAATGGTATCTCATAAAGGGTTAAGAGATCTTGTAATCGATGTTGCAGAAGAGCACAATATCCCTTACCAATTTGACTCAACTCCAGGTGGCGGAACAGATGCTGGTTCAATGCACTTAACTGGCAGTGGTGTACCTTCACTAGCAATTAGTATTGCGACTCGCTACATTCACTCTCATGCAGGCATTTTACACCGTGATGATTATGACAACGCTGTAAAATTAATTGTTGAAGTTGTAAAACGATTAGATCGTGACACTGTAAATAAAATTATTTCTGAATAATTAGAAGATAAGCGTTAATCCAAAAAAGGGATTAGCGCTTTCTTTGTGGAAAATTATTAGTTGAGTTTGAATACGGAAATAATGATACTTGGAGGCTAGTGTTATGAAAATCAAAGGTTTTGGTGGCGTTTTTTGGAGAACAGCAGATATTGATGCGTTGAAAAAGTGGTATAAAGAAGTTTTAGGGTTGTCAATGGATGATTGGAGTGGAACAATCTTTACTCAAGATCAAGAGAGTGAAATCATTTTTTCTCTCTTTAAAAAAGATAATGATTACTTTCCAAAAGAACAAGCTGTTATGCTAAATTTTCAAGTTGAACAAATTGAATCATGGATTGAGCATTTCAAGAAGCTTGATATTCCCATTGTAAAGGAACCAGAAAAAAGTGAATATGGTACATTCGTTTGGATTTCTGACCCTGATGGAAGATGGATTGAGCTTTGGGAGAAATAATGATTTTAATAAAAGCAGCAAAGTTAAAATCTAATTGAAGTTGATCATAAAGGAGGCTTAAGCATGAACATCAAAATGAGGTATGTCATTTTATATGTAAAAGACCATGAAATATCTAAGAGATTTTATCATGAACTATTAAATTTACCTATACTCGCTGAACATGGGACGTATATTGAGTTCGAAACAGGTTCCACGATTTTATCGATTAATACAAAGGAAAGTGTTAGAGAACTTACAGGGCTGGAGATCCAAGATAACGATTTATCTAAAACATTTGAGCTTGGATTTGTTGTAGATAATGTGCAAGAAACGATAGACACATTAAGAGTAAAAGGTGTTCAAATATTGGTTGAGCCAATTGAAAAACCATGGGGTCAAGTTGTTTCATACATAGCAGACCCAGATGGCCATTATATTGAAATATGTAGTTCACTCGATTAAAAAACACCCTATATTTACCATAATAACCAGTATATAATAGAAGTACTGAAAGGAGTTGTTGTAATATGTCAAACAAACTAATTAAGTCAATTGTAACAATTCGGGAGGTATGCACACGATAAAACGATGCAAAAAACCTCCCAAAGGAACGTTTAAACTTTAGGAGGCATTACTATTGGAAAAAATAAATATGCAAAATTTAGGACTTACTGAAAGATTTCTTCAGGAGTCTTATCAATATGAGAATCTTTTTTTAGGTAGAATCTCATCACAATATAAAAACATTTATAAAGTCATTACTGAAAATGGTGAAATAACTGCACAAATTTCAGGGAAATTTCGACATAGCGTAATTGAACAATCGGAATATCCTGCTGTTGGTGATTTTGTTATGGTGGATCGGCTAGATAATGCACAAGGGGATGGAATTATCCATCATGTACTTACACGTAAAAGTACTTTTGCAAGAAAAGTCGCAGGAAGAAAGACGGATACTCAAGTAGTTGCTGCAAATATTGATACATTATTTATATGTATGTCCTTAAATAATGACTTTAATTTACGTAGATTAGAACGATATATTTCAGTTGCTTGGGATAGTGGGGCAGTGCCTGTAATCGTATTAACAAAATCAGATTTATGTTCTGATTTAGATGAAAGGCTCAAGGAAGTTGAATCCATTGCTATTGGTATTGAAGTTCTTGTAACATCCAGTATTTCAGAAGATGGATTTGAACCATTAAAGAGCTATTTAGCGGATGGGAAAACCGTAGCATTTATTGGTTCATCTGGTGTTGGAAAATCCACATTAACCAACCACCTTCTTGGCCAAAGTATTATTGATACTGGTGGAATTCGAAATGATGATAAGGGCAGACATACTACAACTCGAAGAGAGTTGTTTATCGTACCTGGTTTAGGGGTTGTTATTGACACTCCTGGGATGAAAGAACTGGGTATTATTAATGCGGATTTATCAAAGTCTTTTGCTGATATTGATGAACTAGCAACCCAATGTCGATTTAATGACTGTACACATACAAAAGAGCCTAAATGTGCAGTCCAAACTGCAATACTGGATGGTATATTAACACCTGAAAGATTCGAAAGCTACCGTAAGCTAAAAAAAGAAACAAAATACGAGGGATTAAATACCCGTTTAGTTGAAAAAGCAAAAATCAATAATATGTTTGGTGGCATTAGTGAAATGAAAAATGCCAGGAAGTATATGAAAGAAAAAAACAAAAAGAAAAGTAGATAATTAAGTCAAAGAAATGCGTAAATCCTATCTGAAAGGTTTTACGCATTTTTTCAATCATATCAATATAGAACATCACTTAATTGAAATTTATAACATTAACTCAAAAGTTTAATTCCTATTAAATTCGAATATTGAAAGGAAAATATCATTGGCTTTTGAACATTTATTAAGGTTGGTAAAACACTAGAAAGAAGTATAGGTGTATTATGCAGAAAAATAAATTAGTAGATTCTATTTTATTTAAACCAGTATTTTTTAATAAAAGAAAGCTAGCGAAACAACTAACTGGAAAGACAATATTAATAACTGGTGCTAGTTCAGGTATTGGGGAACAACTAACTTATGTGCTTGGAGATTTCCATTGTCACTTAATATTAGTTGCTAGAAGAGGGGAAAAGCTTTCAGAAGTAAAGAAAGCTGTTGAGAGGAAATGTGCAACTGTTAGTATTTTTCCTACAGACTTAAGAAATCAAGATGAAATGAAGGAACTTATTAATTATTTACTAAGCTTACCCCATGGGTTAGATATAGTAATAAGTAATGCAGGTTTGTCCATAAAGCGATCAATCTATGATTCGCTTGATAGATTTCATGATTTTTCTCGAACGATGGCAATCAATTATCTCGCACCCGTACAATTACTGTTATCGTTAATACCCTTATTACAAAAAACACAAGGGAAGATAATAAATGTTTCTACTATTAATGCTATGTTAGCTCCGGTACCGAACTTTGCGGCATATCAAGCTTCTAAATCTTCCATTGATGTATGGCTACGATCGGTTAGCCCAGAGTTAAGAAAAGAAGGAATTACAACGACGAGTATATATTTACCACTTGTTAAAACGCCAATGATTCTTCCGACAGAAGCCTATCGACATATGCCAGCTTTATCAGCAAATTATGCTGCCAAAATCATTTGTAAATCAATTTATTTAAAAAAGAAAACGGTTAAACCATGGTGGCTAATTTTTGGTCAAATACTATCACTCTTTATGACAAACCTTTGGGATGTATCGAATTTTAATAGAAAGAAGAGAAGATAAGATAATGAAGGTTATAAAGCTTTTTTATGTTTTGTACAAAATTAAATTACTTTCTCCACTTTCAATAGTTCAACTCATTCAATCTTTATTTATGCATGGTATGAATTTGATGGCGCTTTTATCTTTTGCTGCAAAAAAGAATAAGAATAAAATTGCAATTACAGACGATATAGAGATCATTGATTATCAAAATTTATATAACGAATCGATGAAACTAGCAATTTATTTGCATAAAAATGTACAAATTGATAGTAGCAGTAATGTCGCCTTTCTATGTAAAAATCATATCAGTCTAGTAAAATCAATTTTTGCTACTTCAAGGGTAGGTGCTAATCTATTATTTCTCAATACCGAAATTAGTAAACATCAACTGGATGGATTATTCGAAGCTCATCATTTTGACTTACTCATTTATGATGAAGAATTTGCTCGCCTCATAGAAGAGTCCACATTCAAAGGTAGCAAAATGAGAAGCTATCACGACCATTTTCCAGCGGTTAATACAGTAAATCAAATTGAAGCAAATGAAGTAATTCATTTATCGAGAAGTTCTAGTAGTAAACTCACTTTATTTACTAGTGGTACTACAGGTATCCCTAAAAAAGCAGTACATAAACCGTCGTTATTAGATTATCTAAATCCATTTAGTTCGTTTATTCAACGATTAAAAATACTAAATTATCAAACAGCATACATTGCAACACCTATTTATCACGGGTACGGAATTGCAGTATTGCTATTGTTTTTAACATTAGGAAAGAAAATCATTGTTCGTCATAACTTTCAGGCAGAGCAAGCATGTCAACTAATTAAAGATCATCAGGTTGAAGTAGTGACAGTTGTTCCAACAATGCTTCAAAGAATGTTAGAAGTAAATAATCATCGTCTTAATTCTCTCAAATGTATTGCATCTGGAGGAGCTAAATTAAATGAAAAGCTTATTATAGAGACTTTTAAAGCATTAGGACCTGTATTATATAATTTATACGGTACGTCAGAGGCAGGCTTAAATTTTATAGCGACTCCCGAAGATTTAACTTATTCTCCTACAACCATTGGGAGAAGAATCGGTGGAATGGAAATAAAACTATTAGATAGCAATATGAATGAAGTAGAAAAAGGAAATGTCGGTCAATTCTGTATAAAAAACTCCTGGTCCATGCGTACTCTAAAAGATGGCTGGATTCAAACAGGTGATTTAGGCTATCAGGATCAACTAGGATATTATTTTTTAAGTGGTAGGATAGATGATATGGTCATTTCAGGTGGAATAAATGTTTATCCACTTGAGGTTGAACAAGTGCTAATAAACCATCCCGAAGTGGTTGAAGTTGCAATAATTGGAATCGATGACGAGGATTTTGGACAAAGGTTAATGGCTTATGTACTTCCAAAACGAAATTCTACAATAACAGAAAAGGAATTATTCGTTTGGTTACGTTCACGTGTTATGAGACATCAGCTACCTAGAGAAATTAAATTCATTCATGAAATGCCCTATACACCATTAGGAAAACTGGACCGTAATAAATTAAATAAGATGTATGAAGAAAATCGAATTTGATCAAAATTCGGTTTTTTTTATGAATAGAGTTACAATTTCATGAGAGGTAGGGGCGAATATTTATAGAAATTGACTCATGAATATTCTAAAAAAGGTCATTTATTAGCAAAATTTCTCTTCTAAGATGAATATTTCTTGAATTCCCATTTTTCTATTATATAATAAAAATACACTTGATTTAATATTTATACATATGTATAATGAGATACATCATCAACGATAAGGAGCGGGACGTTACATGAAATTGTTAGAAGAAGTGCAGCTAAAGCTAGTCTCTAGTTTAAAAGGGAAAGACTTACTAACATTGCTTGATTATTCAAGTGAAGAAGTTCAAAGCCTAGTAAAATTGGCTACTCAATTAAAAACGATTACGAAAGCGGGAAAATGCCCTAAATTGCTAGAGGGTAAAATGCTTGGAATGATTTTCGAAAAACATTCTACACGTACTCGTATTTCATTTGAAGTAGGTATGAACCAATTAGGCGGAAAAGCAATGTTCTTACATTCACGTGATCTACAAATAGGTCGTGGAGAACCAATCTCAGATACAGGAAAAGTACTGTCAGGATATTTAGACGCTATTATGATTCGTGCTAATTCACACAAAATGGTAAAAGAACTTGCTGAAAATGCAACTATTCCTGTGATCAATGGATTAACGGATATTTATCATCCATGTCAGGCATTAGCTGATTTAGAAACGATTGCTGAAAATAAAGGCAATTTAAAAGGATTAAAAATTGCTTATGTAGGTGACGGTAATAACGTTGCTCATTCTTTAGTAGTAGCAGCCGCTCATGCAGGTATGCACGTTGCAGTAGCAACACCACTTGGTTATGAGTGTGATGCGGAAATTATCGCAAAAGCTGAAGAACTTGCAATAGCAAATGGAAGTACGATAACTGTGACACATAATCCGATTGAAGCAGTAACGAATGCAGATGTCGTCTATACTGATGTTTGGACTTCTATGGGGCAAGAAGAAGAGTCTGCTAAACGTTTAGTTGATTTTAAAGACTATCAAATTAATGATGCATTAGTCGCACATGCAAAATCAGATTACATGTTCTTACACTGTTTACCAGCACATAGAGAAGAAGAAGTTGCTTCATCTGTAATTGATGGTCCGAACTCGTTTGTTTTCGAACAGGCTGAAAATAGACTTCATGCACAAAAAGCTGTTCTAGCTTCAATTCTAGCTTAAAAAATAAAAGTAACACAATTACGGGTCGTAGTTTGTTGCTTGTAGACAATTAGTTATTGTTATCATTTTGTGGGGGACTCGCTACAAATGATATTTACAATAAAATAACGCGATGTTGATTTCAAGGTGGAAAGATGCATCGCTACATAGGAAAGACAATCCGGGAGACGCTGGATTGTCTTTTATTTTTTGGAAAGTATAAGAGATAATGAAAAAAGTGAACAAATAGGGTTTGTCCACTTTAAGTCCAACATTAATTTTTAAAAGCTTGTGATAGCTTTTCTGTAAATGCTTCTTGTTCAGCTGCACTAGAAGTTTGCCACCATTTTTCTAAGAAGACACCAAGTCCAGGTAACAAATGTTCGTCACCGCGTGAAATTGCATCTTCTACAGTATCTTTAAATTGTGCAGCACTATCACCCTGTACATTACTTGTTATTGCTTCACGTATCATAAAACTCATTACAATCTCCTCCTCAAAAAGTATTTTGTTACAAAATCAACTTTATATACATAAAACATTATTGAAATGTTTGGAAAATCAATATTCATGATTTATTACAATTTCTTGTAAAAATGACTTATGATTTTACGCGGGCATCATTACTTTTATATAATTACAATAGAATAAATTTTTGAATCGAGGTTTTTATTATGGGGACAGGGCAACGTAAGTCGAGTAAATCCATGTTTTTTATGCGCGCAATCATGGTAATTATTGGGGGCTTCATAGCGGCGTATGGATTAGAATCGGTGTTAATCCCAAATAGTGTATCCGATGGTGGCGTAACAGGTATTAGTATCGTTGGATCACAGTTATTTGGACTACCGTTAGGGTTACTTATTGCATTACTTAATATTCCATTTATCTTTTTAGGATATAAACAGATAGGAAAAACTTTTGCAATTCTATCTGTAATTGGTATAGCATCACTTTCAGTTGGAACAATTTTAATGCACCATTTGGAACCAATAATTAAAGGGGATACACTACTTGTAACTGTTGTTGGTGGGATTATTCTCGGTTTTGGTATGGGTTTAGCTTTACGTAATGGTGGTGCTTTGGACGGAATCGATATGTTAGCAGTATTACTGTCTAGAAAATTACCTTTTGGTACAAGTGATTTAATTTTATTCTTAAACTTTTTTGTGTTTATTATCGTATCAACAGTATTTGGATTAACAGGTGCTATTCTATCCGGGATTGCCTATTTTATCGCTTCCAAAGTAATTACAATTGTAGAAGAAGGTTTAAGTGGTTCGAAAACATATAAAATTATTACAAGAGAACCAGAAGTAATGACAGAAACTATTCGTGATCGATTAGGACGTTCAGCAACATATAAAGAAGCATACGGTGGTTATTCAGGAGAAAAATTTATAGAGATTACTTGTGTTATTAACCGTTTAGAAGATAGCAAAATAAAAGAAATTATTCGTACTGTTGACCCCACAGCTTTTGTTACTGTTTATGAAACAGCAGAAGTTAAGGGTGGTAACTTCAAAAAACGCAATATTCACTAATCCTATCATTATTATTTAAACAAAATAGATGTAAATTACTTGTCATTCAAGTTTAAACTTAGCATCTACATATGCTTATGTAATGTTAATTTCTTTTGAAAAACTAAAAGTTGTTTAGTTTAGAATCTAAAGGAAACAAATTACATAATCCAAAACTCCCTATAAGGGAGTTTTTTAATGCAACATGTTTATTACGTTCTAATAGAGATATTATTGAAAAAAACGTTATCAGACTATGTTCGGTCTGTTATTAGATAAAGGACAACTTTAAATTAAGAATATTGCCTATCTAATTAATTGAATTTCTAAATCATGAAGGAAAATGAAATTGAGCAAATGAATGATGGTAATTCATTTAATAAAAGGTCTCTCTTTTACAGTAAAACGTGAATCGTGTACAATGAAGCATAAGAAAGATGATAAAGGCGGATTTAAGAATGAAACGAATTGAATCGACACAAAATGCACTTGTAAAGCATTGGAAAAAACTTGTAACGATGCGAAAAGAACGTGAAAAAACCGGAGAATTTATTATAGAAGGTTTTCATTTAGTTGAAGAAGCACTAAAAAATAAAGATCAAATTGTTCAGTTAATTGTACGTGAAGGTGTGGATTTACCACTATTATGGTCAATTGATAATGTCATGATTATTGAAGTAACAGATGCTGTTGCAAAGGAAATTGCGGAAACTGAAACTACTCAAGGTGTTTTTGCACATTGTAAGCAGAAAGCGATCTCTGATGCAGATATGTCAAATTGGGTAAAGATACTATTGATTGATGCTGTGCAAGATCCGGGGAATATTGGAACAATGATTCGAACTGCAGATGCAGCTGGATTGGATGCTGTAATTTTAGGTAAAGGAACTGTAGATGCATATAATCCAAAAACGGTTCGTGCTGCTCAAGGTTCTCATTTCCATATTCCTGTAGTTCGAGGGGATTTATTAGAATGGATTGAAAGATTGCAAGACAAAGACATTCCTGTTTATGGGACAGCGTTAGAAAATGCAATTCCTTATACGGATGTAAAAACTTCAGATGAATTTGCAGTAATTCTTGGAAATGAAGGAAGTGGAATTCACCCACAACTTTTAGATAAGACAAACCAAAATCTAATCATACCGATTTTAGGACAAGCTGAATCGTTAAATGTTGCTGTTGCAACTGGAATCCTTCTTTATCAGCTAGTAAAGAAATAATAAAGACTTCCCTTTACAATTAAAAAACCGTTTGGAAGCGAAACTTCCAAACGGTTTTTCGATATTAATTTATGGATAAATCTGCTCCTAATACACCAATAACTTCTTGGTCATGGAAAATAGGAAATGAAAGTGTAATGCAATGTTTTTTTGTCACTGCTGAGATGTATGGGTCAGAAATATATTCTCTACCCTGTGTTGCTTCCAAAAACCAAGGTCGCATTTTAGCATTAACTAATGCCGCTTTTGGATTGGAATAGATAAATGTACCATCCATTCGGTTTGTCCAAATCGTTTCTACATGTGGGTTTTCTGCTAATATAGCATCTAACTCTAGTTGATGGCGTTTTGAGTCCATAGTTAAAAGGTCGTTAGATTGTACATGTTTTGATAGTATTTGTACAATTTGATTTACTTTGATTTGGTCAATGACAATGTTCTCTTCATTTTGCTTTACGAGAGTTTGAAGTTCATTAGATGTAGCGGTTAGTGAATAATTAATGGAATGCATCTTTTCAACGTAAGTATGCTGATTATCCATGGCATAAGTTACTTGATCGACATAGTTCTTATTTTCAATTGCCATCTGTACGATTTCTTGTAGTAAGTTTGAAATTTCCCCAAGGTTATCTCTTTGTATGTCAACGGCCTCAGAAGAGTCATGCACCATATTCGTAATACTATTTAAATTCAATTTAAATGAATTTAGTGATTGAAGAATTTTTGTCATTTCATTGGACCCTTCTTCAACTTGTGTTGTTTCAGTTTTAACCATATCACTAGACTTGTTAATTTCTTTTTGAATTAGAGCAATTGTCTTTCTTGTTTCATCCACTGCTAATGACGTTTGACTTGCTAAACTGCCCACTTCATTAGCCACTACTGAAAATCCTTTTCCGTGTTCGCCAGCTCGTGCAGCTTCAATAGAAGCGTTAAGTGCGAGGATTTTTGTCTTTTGAGAAATTGAACCGATTGTATGTACGATCTCGTGTATCTTATTTGAATGTTCAACTAGTTGATTCATTTGTTCTAATAAGGTGTAATGACTGTGACGGATCTTTTCAAATCTATTTAATAATAATTGGAAAGAATCAAATGATTGGTGTAATTCTTCATTTGAAGTTTGGCTATCTAAGAGTATTTTTTGAGAGAATGAAGAGATGTGGAGGGCTGATGATTCGATTTCTTTCATTTTCTCAGTCACTTGCAGAGAATAATCGGTTGTTTTTTCACTATGTGAAAGCAATTTACCTGTTATTTCTTTACTAGTTGCAAACGTATGCCCTAATGCAATCGAAGTAAGGTCCATTTGTTCAACTACACTTTTCAATTGATCAACAGCAACCTGGATTTCTCCATCAATATTGAACGGTAAATTTTGTTCTGTTGTAGAATCAAAAGATTGTTGATTTTTTTTCTTTAAAAACAACATAAGCCACACTCTCTTCATGTAAGATTAATTAACATTATTATAATATAAATATTACGAAATTGTATAAAAATTAAAAAAATGGGAATCTGTAATAGAATGTAATGGAATTGAAATTTCCATGATTAACTATTAGGACTGTTAATTCTTATAAAGATTGACAAGAGAGGGTACAACTTCTTGAAACAATGAATAAAATATCGTAGAATGATTTAAGATAGTTTTAATACATTATTTAAATGCGTTTGAGCGAGAAGAGTAAATAGTTGGATTGCTGCAGGGAATGTAAGCCGTGGACTGGAAGCTTACATGCAAACACAATTTATTGAAGTTCACCTCGCAAGCAGCTTCCGGGACCAGCAATAGCTGTAAAGGAATGCCGGCAGAAAAGTCGTTAAGTAAATGAAGTGATTGCAAATTTATTGCGATAACTAGGGTGGTACCGCGAAATAATCCTCGTCCCTTTTTGGGGGTGAGGTTTTTTATTTTGTCTTTTTAAGGGCGAAATGGAACCATGTAGGGCTAATTTGTCACAAATTGGGGCGAGTCTCTCACAAGTTGGAGCAACTCAAATCCAAACAAAGCGATTTGATTCTCCCTATTTTCCACACCCAAAAACGTTATAAAAAATCACAGTTTCAACTATATAAGGAGGTCATATTAAAGATGGAACAACAATTAAAACAGTTGGAGCAAGAAGCTCTAACAAAAATTGAAGCTGCTTCAGATTTAAAAGAGTTAAATGAAGTTCGTGTTGCTTATCTAGGAAAGAAAGGACCGATTACTGATTTATTAAAAGGTATGGGTAAACTTTCTCCAGAAGAACGACCAAAAATGGGTGCACTAGTAAACACTGTTCGTGAACATGTTACGGAGCAACTAGAAGCTAAAGTTGCACAATTAGAAGAACAAGCAATTCTAGAGCAATTAGAAAAAGAATCAATTGACGTTACTTTACCAGGACGCCCTGTTCGCGTAGGTAACCGCCATCCATTAATACGTGTTGTAGAAGAGATTGAAGATTTATTCTTATCAATGGGATACGAAATTGCTGAAGGTCCAGAAGTTGAAAAAGATTATTATAACTTTGAGGCGCTAAACTTGCCTAAAGGACACCCTGCTCGTGACATGCAAGATACGTTCTATATCACGGAGGAAACATTATTACGTACGCATACTTCGCCAGTTCAAGCTCGTACAATGCTTGAGAAAAAAGGTGAACCTTTCCGCATTATTTGTCCTGGTAAGGTATTCCGCCGCGATAATGACGATGCAACGCACTCACATCAATTCATGCAAGTAGAAGGATTAGTTGTCGGAGAAAACATTCGTATGAGTGATCTAAAAGGAACTCTAGATACAATTGCGAAGAAAATGTTTGGTGCTGACCGCGAAATCCGTTTACGTCCAAGCTTTTTCCCATTTACTGAACCATCTGTAGAAATGGACATTTCATGTTTCAAATGTGGTGGTTCTGGATGTAACGTATGTAAACATACGGGGTGGATTGAGATTTTAGGTGCTGGTATGGTTCACCCAAATGTACTTGAAATGGGCGGCTATGATCCGAAGAAATATTCAGGCTTTGCATTTGGTATCGGTGCAGAACGTATCGCCATGTTGAAATACGGTGTAGAAGATATTCGTCATTTCTATACAAATGACGCTCGATTCATATCTCAATTCCACCGAACAGAAGGGTAAGGAGGCGCAAATAATGTTAGTATCATTAAATTGGTTAAAACAATATGTAAATATAGATGGAATTGCTCCTAATGAGTTAGCTGAAAGAATTACTCGTTCAGGGATCGAAGTAGATGCAGTCATTGACCGTTCTCAAGGAATGACAAATGTAGTAGTAGGTTATGTTGTTTCTAAAGAAAAACACCCTGATGCTGATAAATTAAATGTTTGTCAAGTTGAAGTAGGTGAAGGGGATGTACGCCAGATTATTTGTGGTGCACCAAATGTAGCTGCAGGTCAAAAAGTAATTGTTGCTTTACCAGGTGCACGTTTGCCAGGTGGAGTGAAAATTAAAAAGGCAAAAATGCGCGGAGTAGAGTCAAATGGGATGATTTGTTCTCTTCAAGAATTAGGTGTTGAAGGTCGTACAGTGCCAAAAGCATATGCTGAGGGAATTTATGTATTACCTGAAGAAGCTGTTCCAGGTAGTGACGCATTGGAATTAATCGGCTTACGTGATGTTGTACTTGAGCTTGGTTTAACGCCAAATCGTTCGGATGCATTATCAATGTTAGGGGTTGCATATGAAGTAGCAGCAATCTTATCTGAAGAAGTTAAACTTCCGGAAATCAACTATCCTACTTCTGCTGAAAAAGCTGAAAGTTATATTCAGGTTCGTACTGAAGCACCGGATGTAAATCCTTTATATGCCGCTAAAGTTGTTAGAAATGTAAAAATCGCTGAATCACCACTTTGGTTACAGCACTATCTAATGGCAGCAGGAATCCGTCCGCATAATAATGTTGTGGATATTACGAACTACATTTTAATGGAATATGGTCAACCACTTCATGCATTTGACTACGATTCATTAAACACAAAAGAAATTGTTGTTCGATTAGCAAATGAAGGCGAAAAGATTGTAACTCTTGATGATCAGGAACGCACATTAAAAGCGCATAACCTTGTCATTACAAATGGGGTAGAACCAGTTGCAGTTGCTGGTGTTATGGGTGGTGCGAATTCCGAAGTAACTTCTGAAACAACAACTGTTGTCATTGAAGCTGCTTATTTTGATGGATTCTCGGTTCGTCGTACTTCAAAAGAATTAGGATTGCGTTCAGATTCATCTGCTCGTTTTGAAAAAGGCGTGGATCCAAATCGTGTTTTACTTGCTGCCGAAAGAGCTGCACAACTACTTGCAGAACTTGCTGGTGGAGAGGTTTTACAAGGTACAGTATTAGTTGACCAATTAGATAAAACACCAGCTCGAGTAGTTGTATCACCTGATTTCATCAATGCTAGACTTGGAATGAAGATTTCCTTAGAAGATATGTTGGCTATTTTACATCGTTTACAGTTTGATGTTGAGGCTGCGAATGGGTTATTAATCATTGACGCACCTACAAGACGACAAGACATTAAAATAGAAGAAGATATTGTTGAAGAAATCGCTCGTCTTTACGGCTATGATGAAATTCCTATGACATTACCAGAAGGTAACGTGACAATTGGCGGTTTAACTCCATACCAAGCAAAACGTCGTGTCGTACGTAATGTAATGGAAGGTGCAGGACTTTTACAAGCGGTAACATATTCACTAACTTCTGAGGAATTATCTCAAAAATTCGCTCTAAAAGTTGAAGACACAACAAAATTATTAATGCCAATGAGTGAAGAAAGAACAACTTTACGTCAAAGTTTAATCCCTCATTTAATTGAATCAGCAAGCTATAATGTTGCTCGTAAAGCAGAATCAGTTGCATTATATGAAGTTGGTTCTGTATTCCTGGGTCAAACAGAAGAAGAACTTCCTTATGAAGAAGAACATCTTGCGCTTGTTGTAACAGGAAAATGGGTCGACAATGCATGGCAAGGGGAAAAACGTAATGTAGATTTCTTTGTTGTAAAAGGAATTGTGGAAGCTTTATTTGATAAATTAGGTTTAACTGACCGTGTATCTTATGAAAAAGGTTCTGTTGCTGGTCTTCATCCAGGTCAAACTGCTAATATCCTTTTAGATGGAGAAAAAGTAGGAATTATCGGTGGTTTACACCCAGCAGAACGTAAAAAAGTGGATTTAAAAGAAACGTATGTTGCTGAGCTAAATCTATTTGCGATAATTAATGCAACAACTAATGCTTTAGTCTATACACCAGTACCACGTTTCCCAGAGATTACTCGTGATATTGCGTTAGAACTTGATCGTACAAAACCAGCTGGAGAAATCGAGAGTGTGATCCGTGCTGCTGGAACGAAATTGTTAAAGAACGTGAAAGTATTTGACGTATATGAAGGGGAGAAAATGGAAGCAGGTAAGAAATCTGTTGCCTTTTCATTAACTTATTTCGACCCAGAACGTACATTATCTGACGACGATATTACAAACGCTCATAATAAAGTGTTAAAAGCTTTAGCTGAAGCAGGGGCAGAAGTGAGATAGTTTACTATCTGGATTCCCTATATAAATTGATAAATTATATATGTACTAAAAAAGCAGGTTTAAAACCTGCTTTTTTCTTTGCTCTATATGGTGCTTTTTACTTGGGAGACTCTTCTTTCTTTGGTCTAATCCACCCAACAAGACCACCAATTACGCCACTAATTGTATGTATGAGACCGAACGTATAAAAGTTGAAAAAAATACTATTTGTAAATTGATTTAATAGTGGATATTGATAAATTTTTGAGTTTGGATCCGTAGTAGGACCACCTAAAGAATCGATAACATCCGTTCGATACTCGTTGGAAAAGTAAAGAAATACACCAAATAATACAATACTGCTAACTAGTATTAAAACGCGGTTCAGCGTATCTGTTGACTGACCAAGTAGTGTAGAAAAGTAACGATAAGTAGTATACAAACTAAGCAATAAAAAAGGGAGCACAAGTGCAATTCCCACTGCACCTAAATTCCCACTTCCAGAACTGCCTTCAGGTTGAATAGTGAAAAAACTTTCAATAATTAAAAAGCCAATTAACGAAATCCCTAGACTAATTAGCCAACTTAGCTTTAGCAAAAATAATCATCCTTTCTTCTAATTAACTATACATGCGTATATGGGTGGATTCAATGAAGAATGAAATTCGTAAGTGATGATATCTCCAATAATGATTAGTATAATAGTGTAGATGGGAAAATAATATCAAAGGGGATATGGATATGTTAAATAAAGAGGATACTGTGTTAGTATTAATCGACATCCAAGGAAAACTTGCTAGAATGGCTGTAAATAGTGAGTTTGTGATCCAAAATATTTCTAAAGTTATACAAGGAGCAAAAGTATTGGGCTTGCCAATACTTTGGTTGGAACAATACCCAAAAGGACTTGGGCCAACAGTAGAAGAGATTGCTGAGCACTTAACTGAGCAGCAACCAATTGAAAAAATTACATTTAGTGCATGCGATACACCTGAATTTGTTAAACAGTTAGAAAATACGGGTCGCAGGAAAGTATTGCTTGCGGGTATTGAGACGCATATATGTGTATATCAAACTGCTGCACATTTACTAGCAGACGGTTATGAAGTAGAAGTGTTAGCAGATTGTGTATCATCAAGAACTGCATTAAACAGTGAAATTGGCCTTGAAAAAATGAAACAGCTTGGAGTAAAAGTTTCGACAGTTGAGATGGCGTTGTTAGAAATGCAACAAATTGCAAAAGGCGATGAGTTTAAAGCCATTAGTAAAATTATTAAGTAACAATATTGTCATAGAGTATAATAAAAGTATGAGAGAATGCATGATAAACGTGCATTCTCTCTTTTTTTGGCATTTTCCCCTCACACTATTTGGAAACTCACCATGAATTTATGAAACTAGATAAGATTTTTTATCTAAAATAACGAGAAATATTACAAAAATTGAGTTTTACAAACCATTGACGAGACTAAGGTCATTAGATGATGTGTTACTTTTGTAATATTACCGAAATAATCCTACCAATATTTTTGCAATGAATTAGTGATAGATTGCTATTATGATTGAATTATACAAAACAGAGAGGATTGATTTGATGTTTAAAAACTTGAAAAAAGGTGTAGTAGCATCAGTTCTATCATTATCGTTATTAATTCCAGTATCTGCTTTTGCAGCTGGATCATCATATACAGTAGTTTCAGGTGATTCTTTATGGAAAATCGCAGTGAAAACACAAACTGGCGTACAAGAATTAATTAATTCAAATCCACAATTACAAAATCCAAATGTTATATATCCTGGTCAAAAACTTAATGTACCTGTTCAAGAAGGCGAGGCTTACGAGCAAGAAGTCTTACGTCTAGTAAATGTTGAACGTGCTAAAGCTGGTCTGCCGGCTTTAAAAAATGATTGGGAACTTGCTAGAGTTGCTGAAGATAAATCAGAAGATATGGCAAATAAAGGTTACTTTAACCATACAAGTCCAACTTATGGATCCCCATTCGATATGATGAAAGCTTATGGTATCAAGTACACAGCTGCTGGAGAAAACATTGCCAAAGGTCAAAAATCACCTCAAGAGGTTGTGACTGCTTGGATGAACAGTGCTGGTCACCGTGCAAACATCT
>Ga0182747_1001040_pt1 | contig 22985 bp, 18 predicted proteins | sample eDN3rd30CBELigBY_FD_128526 | JGI IMG/M metagenome (GOLD analysis project Ga0182747, IMG submission 128526) | Enriched backyard soil microbial communities from Emeryville, California, USA - eDNA 3rd pass 30_C BE-Lig BY (version 2) (version 2) | ecosystem: Environmental > Terrestrial > Soil >...
CCACCGACCATGTCGGAATGGCCGTTCAGATACTTGGTCGCCGAATGCACCACGATGTCGGCGCCCAGCTCCAACGGACGCTGGACCCAGGGGCTTGCGAACGTGTTGTCGACCACGGTGAGAATCCCGCGCTTGCGCGCGAACTCGGCAACCTGCGCGATATCGACCAGACGCAGCGTCGGATTGGTCGGCGTCTCGATCCAGATCAGCCGAGTATCCGGACGAACCGCGGCTGCCAACGCTTCAGGCTTGGAAAGATCAGCCAAGGTGATGTCGAGATTCGCAGTGCGACGACGCACGCGCTCGAAAAGGCGGAACGTGCCGCCGTACATGTCATCCATCGCGACGATGTGACTGCCGGCATCGAGCAACTCGAGCACCGTCGCAGTCGCCGCCATGCCCGAAGCGAAGGCAAAGCCGTGAGTGCCGCTCTCGAGATCGGCAATGCACTGCTCCCACGCGGTGCGGGTGGGATTGCTCGTGCGCGAATAGTCATAGCCCTTGTGAACACCCGGGCTCGACTGCGCATAAGTCGAAGTCGTGTAGATCGGCGGCATGACCGCACCGGTCGAAGGATCGGGCTGCTGCCCCGCGTGGATGCAGCGAGTGGAGAAATGCAGGCGACGGTTCGATGAGGTCATGATGAATGGACTGCGAGTAACTGATGTAACGGAGAGTTGATGTGAACGCGAGTGCTGTCAAGCGTGGGTCGGGCTTTTCCGGCTGGCATCTTCAGCCAGGAGATTCGGATCGGGTGTCGTGCCAGACGCCATTCTGGCCGGGCACACGCAATTTTCCGAGATAGCGCGTGCATTGTGGTCATGAGCAGCATCGTGCCATGGCGTCGTTCTGGGCGGGGGCACACATTTCCAGGACCGCACGTGAATACGTCCCTGTAGGCTTGCTCACTCGGAACATCCTGTTCCTCCTCTCATCCTGAAAATGTGTGCCCCCGCCCAGAACGACGCCAGAAAGAGAGTGCCAACCTTCTTTCCGGAAGCGCGCTCTCCGAGCGCCACGGACCTGGAAGCGTCTGCGGCTCCGGCGGGGGTGTCTCGTTTCGGGAGCCTCGAAAACAAGGATGTTTTCGACGGCAGCCCCCAGGGAGGGGTTCACGGCGGTCCCGAAACGAGACACCCCCGCCGGAGCCGCACACTGCCAATCGAAGCCACTCACTCTTCCGCAGTCCACCCAAAACCACACTCCGCCAACCGAACCTGCTCCTGCCCTCTCCCGCAGCGCCCCCCCCAAAAAAAACGAAACCACTCCTACCAGGATCGCAATTACCTGGCGCATTCCACGCAACCAGAAATCCATCTGAATTCACCGGATGGACTCCCGCCAGCGCGGCAATGACGAGCAGCGCCTCTAGCTCTTCATCTGCCGCCGCAGATAATTCAGCACGTCCGAGCGCGTCACCAGTCCGAGAAACTTCTCGCCGTCCATGACCGCGGCCGAGGATCTCACTTCCAGCATCGCCACCAGGTTGTTGACGGACGTACCTTTGTCCACCTTCAGGAAAGTCTTGGTCATGGCCTGGCGCACCGGCTCCTTGAAGCATTCCGGCCGGCCGAAGGCAAAGCGCAGGATGTCGTCCTCGGTGACCACGCCGATGAGCGTGTCGTTCTCCATGACCGGCAGCTGCGAGAAACCCGCATTACGCAGTCGATTGTGCGCGGTGGTCAGCGCATCGTCCGGTCCCACCGTGATCGTCGCGCGCTCGCCGTGCGGACGACCGATGAGATCGCGCAGATCGCCGAACTTCTCGCGATGGGTGAACCCCTGATCCTCCATCCAGAAATCGTTGTACAGCTTCGAGAGGTAGCGCGCGCCGGTGTCGGCGCCGATGGTAACGACGCGTTTCGGCTCCGTTTGCTCACGGCAGTAGCGCAGCGCCGCAGCCAGCAACGTTCCGGTCGATGAGCCGGCCAGCACGCCTTCTTTCTGCAGCAGCTGGCGCGCCACCGAGAACGATTCGGCGTCGGAGATGCTGTAAGCGCGGCGGGTCAGAGAGAAATCGCAGATGGACGGAATGAAATCCTCGCCGATGCCTTCCACCAGCCACGAGCCCTTCTGAGTCATCTTGCCGGTCTGGATGTACTCGGCCAGGATCGAGCCCTGCGGATCGGCCAGCACCAGCTCGACGTGCGGTGCGTGCTTCTTGAAGTAAGCGGCCAGCCCCGCGATGGTGCCGCTGGAACCGACGCCGACCACCACGGCATCGAGCTGCTGCTGCATCTGTTCCCAGATTTCCGGCCCGGTGGTGTGCTCGTGGGCCTTGGGATTGTCGGGATTGGCGAACTGGTTGATGAAGTACGCGCCGGTCTTCTCGGCGATCGATGCACCCAGGTCCTGGTAGTACTCCGGATGGCCCTTGGCCACGTCCGAGCGCGTCAGCACCACCTCCGCGCCCATCGCGCGCAGGTTGAAGATCTTCTCCTGGCTCATCTTGTCGGGCAGCACCAGGATCAGGCGATAGCCCTTCTGCGCGGCCACCAGTGCCAGCCCCAGGCCGGTGTTGCCCGCGGTGGCCTCGACGATGGTATCGCCGGGCTTGAGATCGCCGCGCTTCTCGGCTTCCTCGATCATGGAGCGGCCGATGCGATCCTTGATGGAGCCGCCCGGATTGAGCATCTCCAGTTTCAGGAACAGCTCGCAGGGCCCGGTATCCAGCCGACTCAATTTCACCATCGGCGTGTGGCCGATCATTTCCAGCGCATTGGCATAGACTTGCATGGACGCTCCGAAGAAAAAAACTGCGGTTGCTGCCGGGTCCGTACCGGACGCGGCATTCGCTGCGCAGATCGGATAGGCTGTGCGCGCAATTGTACGTGACCTGCCGCGCCAAATGCCTGCTGTAGATTCCCCACAAACCGTTTCCGACGCACTGCATACCGCAACTTTGCTGCTATCGCGCAGTTCGCCTTCCGCGCGGCTCGATGCCGAGTTGCTCCTCGAATATGTGACCGGGCTGTCACGCACGTCTTTTCGCGCCGCGCCCGAACGGGAATTACCGACGCATGCGGGCTGGTCGTTTCAGCAATTGGTGAAGCGGCGCCTGAAGGGCGAGCCGGTTGCATACATCCGCGGCCAGCAGGAATTCTGGTCGCTGCTGTTCGAAGTGACGCCGGCGGTGCTGATTCCGCGACCCGAGACCGAGCTCGTCGTGGAACGCGCGCTGGAGCATCTCGACAAGAACACCGCAGCTCGTATCGCGGATCTCGGCACCGGCAGCGGCGCCATCGCGCTTGCAATTGCCAGCGAACGTCCTGCCGCACGGATCGTCGCCAGCGACGTCTCGAAGGATGCGCTCGCGGTCGCGATGCGCAATGTGGCGCGTCTGCAGGTTGCCAATGTCACGCTGAGTCAAAGCAGCTGGTTCGCGGCTTTGCAGGGACCGTTCGACCTGATCGTGTCCAATCCGCCCTACATCGCCGTCGACGATCCGGATCTCGCCCCCGAAGTGCGCCGCCACGAACCGACTGCCGCGCTGATCAGCGGCCGCAACGGGCTCGAAGCCATCGAGCACATCGCCGGCGCGGCGCCGCAATATCTCGCCAGCGGCGGCTGGCTGGTCCTGGAACACGGCTGGAAGCAGGCCGGCGCGGTCCGCGATCTGCTTGTGCGCAACGGCTTCACTCGCGTACGCTCCCACGCCGATCTGGCGGGCCACGAACGGGTCACCGAAGGCTGTTTCGGAGCGCCCTGAATGCCCGCCGCCGGCGCCATACCCGCGCAGAGCCTGCCCTTCCGCGCAAGGCGGGGTGGGCATCCATCCGCATGCGCCAGATGGACTCCCGCTGCGGGAATGACGATGCAAACCCGAACTTCTGCCCCGCTCCTGCGGCGCGGACCTTCTCTCACTTCAACGCGGTCATCCTCATCATGCTCGAATTCAAAACTTCCAAAGGCGTCTTCACGGTCCAGCTGTTCGACAAGCAGGCGCCGATCACGGTCGAGAACTTCCTGAAGTACGCTGACGACGGCTATTTCGACGGCACCGTGTTTCACCGCGTCATCGCCGGCTTCATGGTGCAGGGCGGCGGCCTCACCGCCGACATGACGGCCAAGTCGGGCCAGCGCGCGCCGATCCAGAACGAGGCCACCAACGGCCTGAAGAACAAGCGCGGCACGCTGTCGATGGCACGCACCAACGACGTCAACAGCGCCACCTCGCAGTTCTTCATCAACGTGGTCGACAACGATTTCCTCGATCACCGGCCCGGCAACTACGGCTACGCCGTGTTCGGCCGCATCGCTTCGGGCATGGACGTGGTCGACGCCATCGTGGCGGTGAAGACCGGCAACAAGGGCGGCCACCAGGACGTGCCGGTGGAGCCGATCACCATCGAGTCGGTGCAGCGGATCGAAGCGCCGCAGGAATAAGGCGCAGCGGCTTGCAGCCGGCTGCCACAGGCCGGGGCCTGTGGCAGCCCTGCTGCTTTCAGCGGAACAGCACGCCGAGCGTCAACAGGTCGACGTCGGTCTCGCCGGTCTTTTCATCGTCGCCGACGTCGAAGTAGCGCTGATACTCGATCCGCAGCGCGAAGCCCGGGCTGACGTTCCAGGCCGCGCCGATACCGGCAAACAGATCCTTGGAGCTGGCCTTCTGCTCGGCCGAGGCGAGCGACTCGCCGGTATCCAGATCCGCAACCTTCAGCCGTACCCGAGTATCGGCGAAGTAGACGCCGCCGCGGGCGTACAGATCGAATCTTTCACCCAAGGGAAGAATGCCCAGCGCGGCAAGCGTCGCGCCGCTGCTCAGATAACGCACCGATGCGCGCAGCGGCGTGCCGGTCGGGTCCGCCTGGTACTGCGACTTGCCCATGTCGACATAGCCAACTTCGGCAGCGACATAAGAACCCCACCGGTAACCGACCTGCGCGCCCCAGACGGTGTCGCTGTCATCGAGCGAAGACTTCGCGTCGATGCCGCCCATGCCACCGCCAGCAGTCCCGATATCATTGCTTGATGGTTGGTCCCGAAATGGCAATATCGACCGGTTCACAACGCCCGGCGCCGTTATCATCGCTTCCATGCCTGCGCGCACCCTGACTCGACGACTCCTGCGTTCATTGTCGTGGCTGTTGCTGACCCTGTTCGTCGGCAGCGCAGCGCTGGTGCTCGCGCTGCGCTGGATCGATCCACCCACTTCGGCGTTCATGCTGCGCGAGCGCCTGATCGCGGCCAACAGCCAGCCCGCGTACGCGATCCGTCATCGCTGGGTGGACTGGCAGCAGATCTCGCCGCAGCTGAAACTGGCGGTCATCGCTTCGGAAGACCAGACCTTTCCGGCGCACAACGGCTTCGATTTCAAGCAGATCAACAAGGCGCTGGACGATCGCGAGCGCGGCCGCCGCGTGCGCGGTGCCAGCACGATCTCGCAGCAGGTGGCGAAGAACCTGTTCTTGTGGCCGGCGCAGAGCTGGGTGCGCAAGGCACTGGAAGCGTATTTCACGCTGCTGATCGAGACGCTGTGGCCGAAGCAGCGCATTCTCGAGGTGTATCTGAACGTTGCGGAATTCGGCAGGGGCGTCTTCGGTGCCGGTGCAGCCAGCGACGCCTACTTCCACAAGAATCCGGCGAGCCTCACGGCTTATGACTCAGCGCTGCTCGCCGCCGTCCTCCCCAATCCGAAACGCCTGCACGTCAACGCACCCTCGCGCTACGTGCGCTCGCGCCAGCAATGGATCGTGTCGCAGATGCGCGGCCTGGGCGGCACCAGCATGCTGCAGGCGCTGAACTGAGGGCTCAGACCTTTACGACTTTCTGATCGATCGCGCCAAAGATGCTGCGGCCAGCGGCATCGAGCATCTCGATGCGCACGCGATCACCGAACTTCAGGAAGGACGTAACCGGCTTGCCTGTTTCGATCTGTTCCAGCATGCGACGTTCGGCCAGGCAGGCCGAGCCGAGCGAGCGATCGTAGTTCGACACCGTACCCGAACCGATGATCGTGCCGGCGCGCGCGTTGCGCGTCTTGGTAACGTGCTCGATCAGCCGGGGGAAATCGAAGGTCATGTCGACGCCGGCCTGCGGCCGTCCGAAAGGCTTGCCGTTGATCTGCACCAGCAGCGGCAGGTTGATCTTGCCGCCGTCCCAGGCCGAGCCGAGCTCATCCGGCGTGACCGCCACGGGCGAGAACGCGGTGGACGGTTTCGACTGGTAGAAGCCGAAACCCTTTGCCAGCTCTCCCGGGATCAGGTTGCGCAGCGACCAGTCGTTGACCAGCATCAGCAGCTTGATGTGACCGCGCGCCTGCTCGCGACCGACGCCCATGGCGACATCGTCCGTGATCACGGCGATCTCGCCTTCCAGGTCGATGCCGAACTCTTCGCTGGGCACCGGCACGTCCTGGGTCGGACCGAGGAAATCGTCGGAGCCGCCCTGGTAGACGAGCGGATCGGTCCAGAAAGTCGCGGGCATTTCCGCACCGCGCGCCTTGCGCACCAGCTCCACGTGGTTCACGTAGGCGGAGCCGTCCACCCAATGGTGCGCCCGCGGCAACGGCGACAGGGCTTGCGCCGGATCGAACACCATCGGGTCCTTGTGCTCACCGCGTTCCAACGCATCCGCAACCGATTGCAGCTGCGGGGAAATTCTCTGCCAGTCATCCAGGGCGACCTGCAGCGTCGGTGCGATCTGCGGCACTGCAACGGCCCGGGCGAGATCGCGGCTGACCACCACCAGCTGGCCGTCGCGGCCGCCGTTACCCAGCGTAGCTAGTTTCATTTGAAACAATAATCCTGAAGAACCTCGGGAGATATTAACAGACTGATCGGCTTTGCCAACGCCGATGCAGGCGCGCCGCGACACCGTCGGGCTGGCCCGCCGCCAGCAGGGCCACTGGCGGCGGCGCACGGCGTAGAATCGCGGCATGTCACAACACATCGGTATCGTCGCTTGCTCTGCCGAAGGCGCAGCGCTGTGCTACAAGACGATTTGCGTGGAAGGCGCCGAGTTCCTGGGGCCACACGCGCATCCGCAGGTTTCGTTGCACACGAATTCGCTGGCCGACTACGTGAAGTGCCTCGACCAGCACGACTGGGCCGGCGTCGGCGAGTTGATGCTCGACTCCGCGAACAAGCTGGCGCGGATCGGCGCACAGTTCCTGATCTGCCCGGACAACACCATCCACGCTGCCCTGCCCTTCATCGAATCGCGGCTGCCGCTGCCCTGGCTGCACATTGCCGACGTGGTCGCCGCGCAGGCCGCCGAGCGAGGCTTCCGGCGAGTCGCCTTGACCGGCACGCGCTGGCTGGTCGAAAGCGAGGTCTATCCGCAAAAACTCCAGGCGCGCGGGGTGGACTTCCTGCGCCCACAGCCTGCCGAACGCGAAGAAATCAATCGCATCATCATGGATGAGCTGGTGTGCAGCGTATTCGAGCCACGGAGCGTCGCGTACTTCCAGCAAGTCATCGCACGCCTGCAGCAGCAGGGCGCCGATGCGGTGGTGCTCGGCTGCACCGAGATTCCGCTGATCCTCAGCGATGCGAACTCCCCACTGCCCACCCTCGATTCCACACGCCTGCTGGCGCGGGCAGCGCTGCGTCGCGCCGCGAGCCTGCCGGCATCGTGACATCATGATGTCGACGCCTTGTGCTTGCGTTTGCATCGGTCGTGTTCAGGCCAACCCTGAACCCGGCGAGCGCCGCCCACTGATGTTCCAGGCCGCTGCAGCCGCGATGGAACTCTGCGTATCCGTTGCGTATTGAGACGATTGCGCCCACGAATTGCCCTCCCAGGATTGCAAGATTTTCCAACGATGCACCGACGCGACCTGTTCCGATCCGCCGCCCTGCTGTCCACTGCCTACCTCTCGTCCAGCCGCCTGCTAGCCGCCGAATCTTCCGCGCCAGAGCCCGGCGACTTCAGTTACGCCACGTTGAAAGGTCAGGCGCGTGCGCTTGCCGGACGCGCCTATCGTCCGCCCGCCAAGCTTGCACCGCTGAACCTGCAACGGCTCACTTACGATCAGTATCAGTCCATCCGCTTCCGCAGCGAGCACGCGCTGTGGGCCAGCGAGCAGCGCGGCTTCCGCATCCAGTTCTTTCACATGGGCCGCGGCTTCAAGGAGCCGGTGCGCATGTTCGAAGTAGTGGATGGCCACGCCAGCGAACTGAAGTACGACCCGGCCTATTTCGATCTCGGCAAGAGCGGTGTGAGGGGCAAGACGCTGTCTGCCGATCTCGGCTTCGCAGGCTTTCGGATCCAGGCGGCCACCAACTGGACTTCGGATGTCGCGGCCTATCTGGGCGCCAGCTATTTCCGCGCCGTCGGCAACGACGCCCGTCAGTACGGCTTGTCGGCCCGCGGGCTGGCGATCGATACGGCGATCGACGGCCCCGAAGAGTTTCCGCGCTTTACCGCGTTCTGGTTCGAGCGTCCGCCGCCGAACGCGCGCCGCATGGTGGTGTACGGACTGCTCGATTCGCCCAGCGTCACCGGCGCCTATCGATTCGAGATCGCGCCGGGCGCAACGCAGATGATGGATGTGGATGCCGCGCTGTATCCACGCAAGCCCATCAATCGGCTGGGCATCGCACCGCTGACCAGCATGTACCAGTGCGGCGAGAACGATCGCCGCATGGCAAACGACTGGCGCCCCGAGATCCACGACTCCGACGGGCTGTCGATGCTCACCGGCAACGGCGAATGGATCTGGCGCCCGGTGGTCAATCCTGCGGGCGTGCGCGTCAGTTCCTACTTGGACGAAAACCCGCGGGGCTTCGGCCTGCTGCAACGTGACCGGAATTTCGAGCACTACCAGGACGACGGCGTCTTCTACGAGCGCCGCCCCAGCCTGTGGGTCGAGCCGAAAACGCCGTGGGGCAAGGGCGCGATCCAGCTGGTCGAGCTGCCGGCGCCGGACGAGACCTACGACAACATCGTGGCATTCTGGAATCCTGCGGACCGGGCGCAAGCCGGCAAGGAGATGCTGTTCGGCTATCGCATGTACTGGGGCACGCAGATGCCTGCGGCGCCTGCGCTCGCATCCACCGTTGCGACGCGCACTGGTATCGGCGGCGTAGTCGGCCAGCCGCGGATGCATTTCGCCTGGAGATTCGCCATCGATTTCGCCGGAGGCGAGCTTGCGACGCTGCCGCCACGTGCCGAGGTCGAGCCGGTGATTACCGCATCGCGTGGCGTCGTCGAGATCACTTCCGCACGGCCGCTGGAATCCATCAACGGCTATCGCGCCATGTTCGACATACGGCCGCTGGACGACAGCATCGAGCCGATCGATCTGCGGCTGTTCCTGCGTCGCAACGGCCAGCCGCTGACCGAGACCTGGATGTACCAGTGGACGCCGCCGAGCCCGCGCGAACGTCAGCTCGCGCTACAGCAGGCCGGCGCACAGACAGAGTAGAATCCGCTGTCGTATGCGTGCTGGTATCTCACCAGCGCGCGCCCTTCAGCGAAGCTCTGGGTTGCCTCGCTATCGCTCGGGCGTAACCCGGGCCAGCTCGTCCGCGCGATCCCGGCCTCGATACCGGAACCAGTACACGATGGTGAGGAACGCCAGGAACGGCAAGCCGAACGACAGCGTCATGCGGAATGCCGACGTGAAGGCCGTGGTCACCAGCACGGCCGCCATCAACCCGGCACCCAGCCAGGTCGTCACCGGATAACCGTACATGCGAAAACTCAGCGCCGCCTCAGTCGCCTGCACACGCGCTCGCCTGAAGAAGTAGTGCGTCACGAAAATCATCATCCAGGTGAACATCGCGCCGAACACGGAGACCGACAGCATCAGGATGAACGCCCGGTCCGGTGAAACCACGTTCACGACCGTGGCCAGTGCAATGCCGGCAGTCGACAACAGCAGCGCATTCAACGGAACGCCGCGCCGACTGAGAACTCCAAGGCGGCGCGGCGCATGTCCGGCACGCGACAGGCTGAACATCATGCGTGTAGTGATGTAGAGCTGACTGTTCATCGCCGACAGCGCCGCCACCAGGATGACGAAATTGATCACCCCGGCGGCGGCAGGCACACGCACGGCCTGCATGACCTTCACGAACGGACTCTCGTCCGCACCCGCAGCGGTCCAGGGCACGATGGCCAGCATCAACGCCAGCGTCAGCAGATAGAACAGGATCAGCCGCAGCACCGTCGCCCGGAATGCCTGCTTGACCGCCTGCTCGGGCTGCGCGGCTTCGCCGGCGGCGACCGCGATCATCTCGATGCTCAGATAGCTGAAGATCGCCACGATGACCGCGACCCAGGCGCCCCACCCGCCTTTGGGAAAGAAACCGCCGTGCGCCGTGTAGTTGCCAAAGCCGACGTAGCCGTCCGGCACGTGACCTGGCGCCCCGAACACCACGTAGGCGCCGAGCAAGATGAATGCGACGATGGCTGCGACCTTGATGAACGAGAACCAGTACTCGACGGCTCCGAACACGTTGACGCTGATGGCGTTGACCAGGATCAGCAGGGTCGAGAACGTGGCAATCCAGTACCAGCCGGGAACGCCCGGGAACCAGTACTTCATATATAAGGCGACCGCGGTCACCTCGGTGCCCACGGCAAGCACGATGCAGGTCCAGTACGAATAGCGCACCAGGAAGCCGGCCAACGGACCGATGTAGTGCTCGGCATAAGCGCCGAAAGAGCCGGACGTCGGATGCGCGATGGTCATCTCGGCCAGGCAGCCCATCAGCAACAAGGCGATCACCGCGCCGATGGCGTAGCTCACCAGCACTGCCGGTCCGGCAAGGCTGATCGCAAAGCCGCTGCCGAGAAACAGCCCGGTGCCGATCGCGCCGCCGATGGCGATCATCGACAGCTTGCGCGCGCTCAAGCTGCGTCGCAGCCCCAGCTCGCGCTCGACGATGTTCTGGAAACTTCCACCCGACGACGGCATCGACGGCCCCTGCACCGATACGTTGTTGTTCGAGGTCGCGGATTGTAGTGGACGCAAGGCAAAGCAACAGGCCGGATCGTCCTGGAATGCGCGCCGTGATCTGAATCGGCGTCAGATCCGGCAGTAGATCTGCTGCATGCCGCTGTCGTCCGGATTGTAGTTCGGATCGTCGGGCGTGAAGGTCTCGTCCAATAGGACCGGGCTTACGATCTTGCCGACGGACCAGAGCTTGCCGAAGCCGAGCCCGCCCGACGCACTTGCGCCGCGAACCTGAATCGCCCGCAGAGATTCCGTGCCTCGCGTAGATACGCCGTAGCAGTACGGTGCTACCACGCGCTGCTTCCCGTCATAGTGGAACTCCAGCAGCGCCCGCCTGCGGATGGCCTCACAGTAGATGTTCTGAACGGACGCGCCTCGAGCGGAAATCTTCATGGCCAGCGCCCTCGCCTTGCCGCCAACATGCACTCTATAGCGCATCCAGCGGCGGGAAACGACGCGCGCTGAAAAAAGACCGAAGCGGTCTATCGCGCTGTCAATGACTGACGGATCAACTCGAGCGCCTTCTCCATGGCGCGCGATGGCTCCACCAGCACGTCGGGCTGCACGCCGGTGTCCTGCCAGTTCTTCCCGGTGATGGGATTCACGGATTTCTCGGTGACGGCCCACAGCACGAAATGAGGATGAACCCGCCGATAGGTGAATGGATGCGCGCCGCCGCCGGAGGGCTGCCCGATGATGGTTGCGCGCTTGAGCGCCTGCAGATCGTAGGCGAGCGCTTCCGCAGCCGAGAACGTGCGCTTGGAAATCAGTACGAACACCGGCTTGGTGGCGCCGAACCTCGCGCCCGGCACGTAGGACTGCGTATAGCTCTGCTGCAAATGGTCGCGGGTGCGATCGTAAATACCGCTGAGCGGCTGCTGCGTGTCGAAAAGATAGCTGGCAACCAGCGAGACCGTGTCGCTGCCGCCGCCGTTGTTGCGCAGATCGATGATGAGCGCGTCGGTGTGGGCGACGACCTGCATCGCGGCCGCTATGGTGTTGCCGCCCATGTCTGCCGGCGGAAAGACCGTCAGCTCGAGCAAGCCGATGTTGCCATCCAGCCGCTCGGCCTTGTTCACGCCGAAATTCACCTGCGCGCCGTAGTAACGCTGCATTTCCTGTTCGGTGAACTCGGAATCTGCCGCTTCGCTGTCACTGAGCACTTGCGCCGAGTACTCGACGGTCAAGTGTCCGTCCCCGGTCGAATCACGAAGCATCTTGGTGAGCTGCCCGGCAAACGCATCGCCCTGTTGCATCGTGAGCTGCCGCGCCGCGAATGCCCGGCGCAATCGTTGCGCACCACGCCGACCCGCTTCCGGCTCGACGTAGTCGGTCTCCAGATGCGCAATCACTGCGTCGACGACGGCCTTGCGATCCGCTGCTTCCAGATCGCCCGCCTGCGCGGCAGTGAGCGTCACGAACATCGCCACCAGCGTGCACGACAGTCTCATTCTGGATTCTTGCGCGCGATGCGCGCTTCGTTGGCACGGATACGCTGCTTGAACGATCGAGCTTCGAGCGCGGCGATCGCCTCTTCGAGCGTATGGGTCAACCTGGACGACAGTTCCCGATCCAGTTCCTCGGCAGCGGCGTTGGTCGCGGTCCACCGGGCCTCGAGCTTCGGCAGCAATGCCTTGCCATGTCGGGTGAGTTGGACGACGCGCTCGCGGCCATCCTGGCCGGCAATCTGGCGCACGATTCCCGCTGCTTTCATTTTCGCCACGGTCTGCGAGGCGGCCGAATGGGAGATGCCGGCCGCAGCGGCGAGATCGCGGATGGCGAGCGTCCGGGAATCCGCCAGGGCCCGCATCACGGGCGTATATCTCGGCCGATAGTCCAGGCTCGCCTCGCGGTACACCGCTTCGACATCGCCATCCAGCAATTCCAGCAGATGCCGCAAGGCGGTTCCCAGCGTGCGGTCGGAGCGCGCGTCGCATGTCATGGAGCGAATGTAACAGCGCTTATATATTTACCTCAAGCCCGTTTTTTGCCGACGTCAACGGATAGACAGTTTCCGCATTTGGGATGGAATCATCGGTTGGACTGGAGGGGTGCAGGCGCGGCGAGTCTAGTGAGCGCGCCAAGACCGAACCGCAAGCCGGTGCGCATGAAACAGGCCGGCGGGAGGATCTCCAACCGGCAGTGAGCGAAGCCCGAGTCGCTCTGTCGTGCACCGCGAGCAGCAGGTGCAACCGATCATCCATCACCCTGCCGCATCGCGCGGCAGTTCGCTTCACTATTCTCCCAGGGTATCCCGCGCAAACCACCGCTCGCGCTTTCCTTCTTCCTCATGCACGTGACGCGTCACGCCAAGCAGATCGCTGCGCGAGACGATACCGATGAGCCGTGGGGACTCGCTGGACTCGACCACCGGCAATCGCTCGACGCCGAGCGCCGCCATGCGGGCGGCAACCGAGCGGCAGTTTTCCGTCGACAATGCGAATTCGAGGCGGCTTCCCGGCAGCACGGACTCCACCGTCTTGCCGGCCTCGGCGCGCATCAGCAACCCACGATCGACCAACCCGCGCACCTCGCCGCCAACCACGACGGGATAGGCACGATGCGTCTGGGCGGCGCCGAAGTAATCGGATAGTGCCTCGCCAACAGTCATGGCGCCCTCGATTGCAATCACCGTGCGGGTCATGACCTCGTCGACATAGTGCTGCTCGAGCGGGTCGACGCCATATTCACGGAAGACGTGACGACCCCGCCGCGCGATCTTCTCCGTGAGAATGGAGCGAGGCATCACGACGACGGTAAAGCCGTAGGCAACGGCGCACGCCAGTAGCGTCGGCAGCAACGCATTGACGTCATGCGTGAGGCCGAACGCAAACACGACCGCAGTCATCGGCGCACGCATCGTGCCGCCAAGCGTGGCAGCCATGCACACCAACGCCCACAGGCGCGGATCGCCGCCCGGCATGTACGGACCGATGAGACACCCCAGACCCGCACCGATCATCAACAACGGCGCCAGCACGCCGCCGGAAGTGCCGGAGGCAAGCGCGACCATCCACATGATCAGCTTGGCCGCGAGCAAACCGGCGACCACCGACAGGGCCAGGTGATTCGACAGCAAATCGCCGATCACGTCGTAGCCCACACCCAGCGCGCGCGGCTCGAAGAAGCCGCCGACACCCACCACCAGGCCGCCCAGCGCCGGCCACCACATCCAGTGCACCGGCAGTTTTGCGAACAGGTCTTCGACCCGATACAGACCCGCCGTCATGAGGGCCGAGAGCGCGCCGCTCGCCAGTCCCGCCAGAACGCACGAGCCGAGCGCAGCCAGGTGCGGAACTGCCGTCTCCAGCGGGAACAATGGACCGTCCGCAATGCACAGCGGGCGCAGGAACGCAGCCACCGAGCAAGCCAGGGCAACCGGCAACAGGCTTCTCGGACGCAGCTCGAACAGCAACAGCTCGACCGCCAGCAGCACTGCGGCCAGCGGCGTGCCGAAAACGGCCGTCATGCCGGCGGTGGCGCCCGCCACCAGCAGGGCCTTGCGTTCGGCGGAAGTCAGATGGAATGCCTGAGCCAGCAACGATGCCGAGGCGCCGCCGGTCATGATGATGGGCCCTTCCGCGCCGAACGGCCCGCCGCTGCCGATCACGATCGCCGAGGACAGCGGCTTCAACGCAGCAATCTTCGGCGACATGCGGCTCTTGCCGTACAGAATCGCCTCAAGCGCTTCGGGGATCCCGTGCCCGCGGATCTTCTCGCTGCCGTAGCGGCACATCAGTCCGACGATGAGCCCGCCGAGCGCCGGCACGACGATGACCCACAGCCCCAGGTGATGCGCCGCCGGCGAGCGCTCCGCCAGCGACAAGGCCTGGAAAAAGAACAGGTTGGTGAACAGCCGGATGCCCGCGAGCAGCAGCCAGGCGCTGGCCGTGCTGAGCACCCCGATGACCAGCGCAAACAGGGACAGACGGATCAGCCGCTGATCGAAGGCAAAGTCGCGCTTGTGCACCCGCATCTCTAACGTGATGAATTCGAAGGGCGCAGTCTACAGCACCCCCGACCATCGCAGTCCGGACGGCGCCCGCAGCTTTCTGGCTGCCGCCCGGGCTCTGGGCCGCGGACGGCCGAGGTCGCAGAGTTTCTCGGGAAGCCTCTGCACGAGCAGAAGACCGTCCTGGTTGCCGGGTCCTGGAGATGGATCCGGCGCATCGAGGGGCTTGCCGCCAGCAAGCCCCTCTTCGATTCGGTGCGGGCCGAGTCCTTACTTGCGCGGAATGATGGGCAGCAGCACGTGCGATGGGTGCTTGGCGTCGTGATAGATGGTCTGTGACGCCTTCTGCATGCGCACGCCGGTGGCCGGGTCCTCACCGGTGTTCAGATTGCGATCGAAGCGCGGGAAGTTGCTGCTGGTGATCTCCACGCGGATACGATGGCCGGGCAGGAACACATTGCTGCTGGCCCACATGTCCACGTCGTATTCGTAGACCTTGCCGGCATCCAGCAGCGAGGCCGGCTTGTCGTTGCCGGCACGGTAGCGTGCACGCAGGATGCCGTCCTGGATGTTCTGCGCCATGCCATCCGGGTGCACGTCGATCAGCCGTACCACCCAGTCGGTGTCCTTGGCGCTGGTCGCCGCGTAGAGCTTGGCCTTGATCGGGCCCGTGACTTCCACCGCCTGCGTCAGCACCGGCGTAGTGTAGGTCAGCACATCATCGCGCTTTTCGATCTCGCGATGATCGTGGGTGCCCGAGGGGACCGAACTGCAGCAGACGTTGCCGCCCAGAGTCTGCACCGGGTCGGCCGGATCGTAGACGTATTGGTCGGTCGGCTCGTTCTTGGGCGGCAGCGTGGAAAGCACGCCGTCGCCCGCTGCGCTGTTGGCCTTGCCGCCGCCGTGGATGTAGTACTTGGTGTACCGGGTGCGCGCCAACGGCCATTCGTTCTCGTTGCGCCACCGGTTCTCGCCCATCACGAAAATGCTGACCGGCGCGGCCCGGTCCATGCCGTTGTCGATGCCCAGCAGCCACTTGTCGTGCCAGGCCTGATAGATCTTGCTGGTGTCGACATTGGCCTCGGGACCGAAATCGACGCTGCCGCCGCCATCGCGCTTGCCCAGGTACTTGTTGTGAGTCCACGGGCCGATGATCAGGCGCTTGTGCCGGTTGCCCGCCTTGACGATGTTGACCTGATCGTCGATCGCACCGCGCAGGAAGATGTCGAACCAGCCCGCCACCACCAGCAGCGGCGCCTTGATCTTGTGGGCTTGCTGCTCGAAGCTGATGTTCTTCCAGTAGGGATCGTTCTGCAGCGGATGCTCGAGCCAGTCGCGATAGTGCTCGACGGCATGACCCATGGTGGCGTCCGCTTCGATCACGGGCAGATGATCGTATTTGACCGCACCGACGTTCTGGCCGCTGTTGCCATAGACCACGCCTGCGCCCCACGGCAATGCGAAGCCGAGATGAAAGGCGCCATCGACATACGTCCAGCCCTGATGGATCGCCGTGCTGGTCACGTCCGCCGCCATCGATACCAGGTGGGGATTGCCCCGCGTGGCCTGGCTGACCTGGGTGTATCCCAGGTAGGAGCCGCCCAGCGTGCCGAGCTTGCCGTTGCTCCACGGCTGCTTGACGATCCATTCGTCGGTGTCGTAACCGTCATCGGCTTCGTGGCGATAAGCGTAGTAAGGCGCCTCCTTGGAAAGGTAGCGCCCGCGCACGTCCATCATGACCACGGCGTAACCATAGGTCGCATAGCGTTTCGCATTGGCGATGTCGTCCGGCGAACGCATGTTGTACGGCGTGCGCACCAGGATGGTGGGGAACTTGCCTTCGGCCTCCGGACGGTACACATCCGCCATCAATCCCACACCGTCGCGCATCGGCACACGCACGGCATTCTCGACCTTGGCCTGGTACCTGGGCGTGGACAGCTTGGACGCATCCCAATGCGGGAAGGTCGAAACGGCTTCGGCCTTCGGCGGCACGTCGGCCATCACCGGCGCCCGAACGCCAACCAGTCCGGCACCGATCAACGCAGAACACAGCAGCGCCTGTGTCAGCCGCGGCGTGCGCTTTCTTGAACCCAGTGGGTGCATGCTTCCTCCGATTGCCTGCGAGTGATGACGGTTCGTTCGATCCGGGCAGCCCGTCGCTGCATCGGCAGCCACCGGGCGCGGCCTATGTGCAATGCCGACGACGACTCGCCGCGTGCCACAGGGGGGCTGTTCTGAATTACTTGCGATGTTAAGGTTCGTCCCCTGCCCGACACCAATCTTTTTCATGGGGACTTACGATGCGGTTTGGTCATAGCTCAGAACACCGGAATGCATCGCTGGCGCAGGTCGGCCTGATCGCCGGCCTGGTGTTGACCGTCAGCCTGCCCGCCCAGGCCGCGCCACCGGTGCAACCCGGGCACCATTTCTCATTCGCCGGCAAGCGCCCGAGCTTCAAGGAAGCGCTGGTCGAGCCCGAAGTCGTGGTCTCCTCCGTGGACAGCGAGGGCCGCTTCAGCCTGAGTGAAGAACTGTGGGATCCGAAGTTCCGTGTGCCGGCGCACTATCACAAGGGCCACGCCGAAACGTTCTACGTCGTGTCCGGCCAGGTCGAATGGACCGTCGGCGGCCAGACCCGGAAGCTGGGGCCCGGCGATCTGGTGCACATCCCGGCGAACACCGTGCACAGCGTCAAGGTGGTGGGCAACGAACCGATGCGCACCCTGATGGTGTCGCAGCCGGGCGGCTTCGAAGAACACATGTGGCTGCAGCAAAGCCTGACGCCGGCACAACTCGAGGATCCGAAGATCCAGAAGCAGCTGGCCTTGCTGCAGGACTTCCACATGCCGGATGCGAAGTCGCCGCTGCCGCCGCAACCGGTCGAGTACTTCTCGTTTGCCGGCAAGCGCCCCTCGTATTCCGATGACGGCACCTCGGACGTGGCGTTGTCCTCCACCAACAGCAGTGGCCGCCTCAACATCCAGGACGAACGGTGGAAAGTGGGCTTCTCGGTCGAGCCGCATTTCCACAAGACCCACGCCGAGACCTTCTACATTCTCGACGGGCAGGTCGAATGGAGCGTCGGCGGTGAAACGCACGTGCTGTCACGCGGCGATGCCGTGTTCATTCCGCCCAACACCGTGCACAGCGTCAAAGCGCTGGGCGACAAGCCGCTGCACACGTTGATGTTCTATCACGCCAGCGGCTACGACCATCACCTCGAAGGCCAGTCCCTGTATTCGGAAAAGGAAGCGCAGGATCCCGCCGTCAGGAAACTGCTGCGCCAGCTGAGCGACTTCAATCCCGTCAAGGATTGAGATCGCTGCCCTCCTTCAGCCGCAATTCTTCAGCCACGAGAAAACCCATGAAACGCATCGCGCCTGTCACTGCTGCGGCATTCGCCCTGACCTGCATCCTCGCCTCGGGGTGCACCCCAAGCTCACAGGTCACGCAACCAGCGACGCCACCCATTCCCAATCTGGCCGGCAAGATCCTCACGGTCCGCGGCCCGATCGATCCGGCGCAGGCCGGGCAGACGCTCATGCACGAGCACATCTTCATCCATTTCAAGACGCCGGCCACGGCGGCGGGTGAATTCGATCAGATGAGCGAGCAGCAGAAAGAACTCTCGCAACAGGCGCTGGAGCGCGCACCCAAGGACTGGGTGGACGGCGGTCACGATCCGGACTGGGCCAAAGGCCTCCCGCCGGGCTGGAACACGCTGGAGGACTTCGATACCCAGTTGTCGGAAATCCTGGAATTCAAGAAGGCCGGCGGCGGCACCATCGTCGACGTCTCCAACTTCGGCCTGAGCCGCGATCCGCAACGACTGAAGCGCATCTCCGAGGCCTCGGGCCTGAACGTCGTCATGGGCGCCGGCTGGTACCAGAAGATGTTCCATCCGCGCGACATGAGCGTGCGCACCGTCGAGGAACTGACGGACATCATCGTGCACGACATCACGGTGGGCGCACAGGGAACCAACCTGCGCTCGGGCATCATCGGTGAGATCGGCGTGGAAGGTCGACCACTGACGGACAACGAAATCAAGAGCACACGCGCCAGCGCGCGCGCCAGCGTTCTGACCGGCGCTCCGATGTCGTTCCACATGGGCGGCGGCACACCGGAGGAAAAGCAGCGCATCCTGGATATCGTCGAGGCCGAAGGCGTCGACCTGAACCATGTGGTGATGGGCCACAATGGCACCGGCGACGTGGAGCAGATGAAGCGCATCACCGATCGCGGCGCCTACGTCGAGTTCGACTTCATGGGCATGGGCGCGCAGGCCGTAACTCCCCAAGCCACCGAAAGGCTGGCGCAGAGCATCGCCACCTTGGTGAACAGCGGGCTGACCGACCGCATCCTGGTGGGTCACGACGTCTGCACGCAGATGCAGCTGAAGAAGAACGGCGGCGGCGGTTTCGGCTACATTTCCAACTCGCTGCTGCCGGCGCTGCAGGCGAAGGGCGTGAGTGACGAAGCCATCCGCAAGATCATGATCGACAATCCGCGTCGTGTGCTGACCTTCGTGGCGCCGCGGCCGTTGCCGAAGAAGTGATCTGGTGCCGAACCGGTTTCCGCACGCAAGTCCGTCACAGCGTCAACCACCGTGATTTCACGGCACGAATAGAGGAACAGGAAACGATGAGACCCAAGCTGATGTTGCTGGCGGCAATCACGCTGGCACCGCTGTGCGTAGGCGCGCAGGAGCTCGCTCGTGAAAAAACGATTGGCAACCTGGAAGTCGTGGCGACCTTCGACGGCCCGATGCCGACCGGCGTGGCCGTCTCGAACGACGGGCGCGTCTTCGTGAATTTTCCGCGCTGGGGCGACGAAAAATCGCATCCGGATTTCTTCACCGTCGGCGAAGTGAAGAACGGCAGGACCGTCCCCTACCCGAGCGCCGAGATGAACAAGGGCGATCCGAATCGCGCCGCCCAGACGCTGCTCGCCGCTCAGAGTGTCGTGGTGGACCCCACTGGCAAGCGGCTCTGGATCGTGGATACCGGCAACGGCTTCGGCGATCTGCGTGAAGGCGGGCCGAAGCTGGTCGCGGTCGACCTGGACAGCAACGAGGTGGTCAAGACCATCCCGATTGCGTTGAGCGTCGCCGTGCCCGGCACCTACCTGAACGATGTGCGCTTCGACCTCGAACGCGGCCCGCAAGGCACGGCGTTCATCACCGACTCCGGCACCACCGGCATCATCATCGTCGACATTGCGAGCGGCAAGAGCTGGCGCCGCCTGCAGAACCATGCCACGACCCGGCCGGAGCCGGCCTACATGCCGGTGTACGAAGGCCAGGTGCTGTATCGCGACGGCCAGCGCTTCCAGATCGGCTCCGACGGCATCGCGCTCAGCCCCGACGCGAAATGGCTCTATTACTCGGTGCTCAGCGGCCGGCATCTCTTCAGGGTCAGCGTGGACGCACTGGCCGATCCACGCAGGAGCGACGCAGAGATCGCAAGGACCATCGAGGACCTGGGCGAGAAAGGCGGCTCGGCCGACGGCCTCGAAGCGGATGCCGAGGGGCGCATCTACATCACCGATTTCGAGAACAACTCGATTCACCGCCGCAAGGTGGACGGCACGCTGGAGACGCTGGTGAGCGATCCGCGCCTGCTCTGGCCGGACACCCTGGCGCTTGCGGCCAATGGCTTCATGTACGTCACCGCAAATCAGATCGGCCGCCAGGCTCGCTTCCAGGGCAAGGATCTGCGGCAGAAGCCGTACGTCGTGTTCCGCTTCAAAGTGGACGGCAAGCGGATCGGTCAGTAATCAGCGCGCACCCTGCGCAAGCTCTTCGCTGCGGCGCCCAGACGCATTTTCCCTGGGCGCCCGCAGCGGCTGCTCTGCGTCGAAGCGATAACGCAGCCGACATCGACCGATGCCGCACTGGCATCGGCCCGTGCAAACCAGCGAGGTACACTCTGGACGACAAGTCCTCGTATCCCCGCAGCTGATCGACCCGACGTAGAACGATGACCTCGCATTCCTCGTTGCCTTCCGCCTCCCCGCAGCTGATCGAGCAGACGTACCGCAAGGTGCTGTGGCGGCTGTTGCCGTTCCTGATGCTCTGCTACGTCTTCAACTTCATCGAACGCACCAACATCGGCATCGCCAAGCTCCAGTTCATGGAGGACCTGCAGCTGCCCGAGACGGTGTACGGCTGGGCCGTGAGCATTTTCTTCATCGGCTACGTGATGTTCGAAGTGCCGAGCAACCTGATGCTCAATCGCGTCGGCGCGCGTGCCACGCTGCTGCGGATCATGGTGCTGTGGGGCCTGGTGTCGGCCGGCATGGCGCTGGTCACGACTCCTGCATCACTCTACGTCGCGCGCTTTCTGCTCGGCGCGGCCGAAGCCGGATTCGTTCCCGGCGTGTTCCTGTACCTGACGTACTGGTTTCCGGCGAACCGCCGCGCACGCATCACTTCGCTCTTCTACCTGGCGTTGCCTCTGTCGGTGCTGATCGGCAGTCCGCTGGCCGGCTGGATCATGAAGACGTTCGACGGGTACGGCGGCCTGCACGGATGGCAATGGCTCTTCCTGCTGGAAGGCATCCCGTCCGTCCTGCTCGGCATCGCTGCGTTCTTCTATCTGCAGGACAAGCCGGAGCGGGCGCATTGGCTCACGGCGGATGAAAAGAACGTCATCGCCGGCGCCCTGGCTTCCGAAGAGCGGCGCAAAGGGCACGGTCACGCGGGCGGGCTCGCACAGGTGCTGAGAGATCCGCGCATCTACCTGCTCGGCCTGGTGTCGTTCGCGAGTTACTCCGTCTCGAACATGAACAACTACTGGGCGCCGACGCTGATCCGCAATTCAGGCGTCGAGGACGTTTTCCTGGTAGGTCTGCTCGGAGCGCTGCCGCCGATTCTGGGCGCGGCCGTGATGGTGCTGAACAGCCGTCACTCCGATCGCACGCTCGAACGCCGTTGGCATGCGGCCCTGCCCCTGATGCTGGCCGGCATCGCCATCGGACTGCTGCCGACTTTCAGGGACAACACGCAGATGTCGATCGTGCTCATCGGCTTGCTGGCCGGAGGCCACTACGCGACGCTCGCAGTCTTCTGGACCATTCCGTCGGATTACTTGCCGAAGTCCGCGGCCGCAGCCGGCATCGCGTTCGTCAGCACCATCGGCGCACTCGGCGCGTTCGTGGCTCCGAACGTGCTGACCTGGACGCAGAAGCTCACGGGAAGCAGTTCGCTGGGGTTCTATCTGACGTCCGGATTCATCATCGCCGGCGCCATCATTCTTCTGATCGCGATGCCCGCCCGGTTGCTGGCGGAACGCAAATCCGATGGCGGCGCGGTTGCCGGCAGAGCACAAGCAGTGACCGGCGAGACCGCAGCCGCCAAATAGACCTCGAAGCCCGAACCCTCCTCAGGCCAGGATCTCCGAGACTTCCTTGTTGGTGTTGTTGCTGTTGACACCCCACGACGGCCTCTCCACGCCAAACAGGCGCAGCGCCGTGTAGCCGACACGCGTGGTGGCCGTCTCAGCCAGGTCGATGTGATAGCCGCTCTTGACCTTGCCGCCGGCGCGGCCGGCCGTGAACATCGGAATACCGTCGAGGCTGTGCGTGCGGGCATAGCCGTGGTCGGTGGTCGCGTAGATGAACACGTTGTCGAGCAGCGTGCCGTCGGCTTCCTTGACCTTGGTGAAGGCATCGACGAAGTACGCCCACGACTCCAGCGCCCGGCGCGTGAACCACGAAGCGGTCGGCTGGTAGCCCAGGGTCATGTCCACCGGCTCTTCGTGCGTGGTGGTGTGGTGGGGCTTCTCGTAGCCCGGCTTGATGGCCGAAGAACTGGCATTGGTGTAGGCCATGTTGAAGACGCGCGTCTGGTCGCAGGCCAGCGCCATCACCAGCAGGTCCGTCATCATGCGATGGCGCACTGCAATGGCCTCGGCCTCCTGACCCATCGCCGGATCCACCTTGATCTCGCCGGGGCGATGACAGGCGGCAATCGGCTCGGGCTTCTGCAGGCGCTGGTCAAACTGCTGCTCCAGGTGACGCAAGCCCGTGAAGTACTGGTCCAGGCGCTGCTTGTCCTCGGCACCCACCTGCTTCATCAGGGAGTTGGTCTGATCCTTCACGCCCGACAGCACGCTCTTGCGC
>Ga0182747_1001044_pt1 | contig 22909 bp, 17 predicted proteins | sample eDN3rd30CBELigBY_FD_128526 | JGI IMG/M metagenome (GOLD analysis project Ga0182747, IMG submission 128526) | Enriched backyard soil microbial communities from Emeryville, California, USA - eDNA 3rd pass 30_C BE-Lig BY (version 2) (version 2) | ecosystem: Environmental > Terrestrial > Soil >...
GACCGTTCGACCCGGCGATGGCCGCTCTTGGCGTCGACACCGAAGCCAAACGAGTTGCGATCATGGATGACCAGCGATCGCTCGCGGCGCAGGTAGCGCCTCTCAACCGGAGCGAGCGGGCGATCCAGAAGGACGGTTCGCAAAAGCCGGTCGAGGATCCAGCCGCAGAGCCAGTCGATTCCGCAGCACTCGGCGCCTCGCTTGCGGTCAGTGACTGGAACACGGCCATGGATGAGCTCTACCAGCGCGTGGCCAACGACCCCGGTTCGGTGGCGATCCGCAATCGGTGGCTCGGCTGCATGTCCGGGCTTGGCTACAAGGTCAACGATCGGGCCGAGGTCGTTGAGCAGCTCAACCGCCCCGAGGCAACGCCCGAGGAGATCGAGCGGATCGGCGGCGACATCGACACCTGCGATGCCAAGGACCAGGCCAGCCTCGATCGTGTCGTCCGCAAGGTCTTCCCGGGATGGCAGAAGGACAACGCCGGGGTCATCCAGCGCTACAAGCATGCCCTTGAAACCGCAGGGTCCTAGTCGCATGCGCCGAACCCTGGCTCTCGCTTTTGGAGCAGCGGCGGTCCTCGGACTCCTGACGACTGGATGTACAGGTTCCAGCTCGGACTCATCCGCGTCGGGCTCTGAATCACAAGGCTCTGCGGCAGATCCGGGTGGTCAAGCATCCTTCGAATTCGATAGGTACGAGGTCCAGGCCAAGGTCGCCAGCGACAAGGCGACGTTCTCGGCCAGCGAGACGGGACAGGAACCGACGGGCGCGGCGTCGACTCCGCTTCGTGACGGAGGATTCGCCGTGTACTTGGCGGGCCGCGCCGACGTCATCAATGGCGTCGTAGTCGCTCCACAGGCCATGACCCTCGCCAGTCCTCTCACAGGGGGAGCTGAGATCGTTGGTGACGCGCCGTGTGGAGAATGGGTTTGTACTCAGTTCTCCATGGCGCAGCCGGATGACAGCGAAGGCGTGGAGCTAGTGCTCGACTCCGAGGATGGGACTGCCAGGATCCCGGTCCGAGCGATGCCGGCCGGTCGAACGCAGGCGAGCTCGGGTCCGTTGACATGACGACCGAGGGGCCAGCCTTGGTCGATCCCCGTCAAACCGCAGGGCTTGTCGGAGGGTTCGCCCCAGGTGCAGTGGAAGGGGCCGCATGGGGCATGGTTGGCAGGACTGTCACGGTGCATGCAATGAGTCCGTACTACGAGGACGCGTTCTTCCCGTCAGCAGCTGCGGGCCTCCTGCGCTGGGAGTGGGGTGGGAACCCGCGGACGCCGGAGGGATTCCACCTCAGCCTTTGGAACGGTGCCACCGAAGCATTTGTGCCCGTGGACAAGTACACCGGGAGAGCGCTCGGGATCATTCGCATCTACGGGACGAATGTCTTTCACGGCTTCTGTTCGCTCGCTGTCTTCCTTGAGGAACCCGACTCGGGTCCGCGCTCAGGTCCTGCGGAGGCGCTGTGGCTCGTTGCGTCGCATCTCTTCGCTGATCAGGGCGTCCGCAAGATCTACGGAGATCTGACGGAATCAACGTTTGAACGGTTCTCGTCAGGGTCAGCAAGCCTCTTTACGGTCGAGGGGCGTTTGACCGATCATCACCGAACTGGGTCAAGCTTCGAGGACAAGGTGATCGTGGCCTTCCACCGATCCACTTGGGAGGAACTCGCGAGTGGACCGCTCGCTCAGGTCAGGGGCGGTCTGGAGACTCGCCAAGGCGATCGCTAGTGGCGTTTCGCCGAGCTTGGCTCATCAGGAGACCCCGTAGTGAAGAGTCTCCGGATGATCTGGTGATTTTGGAGGCCGAGGGTAACTTCTACGACTTCGAACTCGCGATAGCTGAGGTCGAGGCTCAAGGCATCGCTGTCCACCGCGGTGAACTCGGGGCAATGATGGCGTTTCATAGTCACCCTGGTCCGAACCCGCACAGATTCAGTGTCATGCGCCGCGATGTGGGGACGGTTTCCGCGATTCTGCGCGACCACGGACTTGCGTAGAGCCCGGGTACCGTCCCCTGGCGCTCTTGGCTGAGTCGTAGCGGCATGAGACAATTGAGGTTGGCCGAGGCGACGGCTGTGCAGACCACAGGGGCGAGCCGTCGCTTGGCCTGTAGGGAGCGACGTGTCGGGCGAGTGTGATGCACCAGCCGACAGCAGGTGGGTATCCCAGCTAACAGAATGGACCGCTTTGCGAACCTGGCTGGCTCGTCGGATAATCGACCGCACGGTGTCGGTGTGGACCTCATACCTGATTGCGAGGTCGGTCTGCCGCATGCCTGCTGAATGGTCGCGCAGCAACGCTGTGCGCTCGCTGGTGCTGAGGCGTCGTTGCTTCTGGCGAGCCGGCCGATGGACCTCATCGTCGATCGAGTCACGCTTTTCCAGTTCAGGGAGCCGCTTCATCAATGCCTCAAGTCCAGCGCCCAGATCCGAAGGGTTCGAGTAGCGTCCCATTACCTCCACTGCGAAACGCCTGGTCACACGACCAGGCGTTCGTCGTTTTCCGGGCTCCGCGGGCCGGTTCGGCCCTCCAGGCCAGCAAGGCCCACACCAGGCCTTGAAAGACACCAGGTCTTGGAACGGCGGTTCAGTGGCCTTTGCGAACAGCTTCGCGCTACCTGGAGGGTTGTAGAGCAGCTTCGCGAACCTGCGAGGACGTATGCGTCGGTCGTTGAAGCTTCTCTCCTCCCCGGTACCGCTCGGTCGAGTTGCACGATGGCATCGAGCCTGCCGAGGTCCTCAAGCGTCGTTCATCCGATTGGTCGACAGGTCCACATCCCCCAAGGGCCGACTCCAACCTGCCGTTCCCGCTGGGCCCGGCTGCGGGCCTGGAGCGTGCCGCAGTTCCTCGTCTGCTCCGTACTGGAGCTACGCGTCGGTGCGACGGTCCGAGATCGGTCCCGCGGCCGTGCCGATGGTGTTGAGGATCTCGTCGAGCTTGAGGATCTCGCCGATGGTGACGACGCCGATGTAGTCGTCGTTGTCGATGACCACGAGGCGATCGGAGTCGGCGCGCTCCAGTGCAGCGAGGGCTTGACCGATGGTCCATCCGAGATCGGCCACGGGCCGATCGGTCTTCATGACGTCGCACACGAGCGTCTCGTCCCAGGTTGTCTGATCGATGGCTGCCACGTCGTGCAGATCGATGGTGCCGAGGTAGGTGGCTCTGTCGACGACGGGAACGCTCAACAGGCGGACCCCGAGCATGTGGTGAGTGAACAGGTCGCTCAGGGTGGCGTCGGGAGGGACGGTCGCGGCATCGGTGCGAACGAGTGAGGCGAGCGGTAGGTCGAGTCGCTGTTCGAGGTGCCCGGCTCGGCGTGCCTGCTGATAGGTCGAGACCGAGCGTGAGCCCATGGTGAGCTGCGACGCCGCGGCCGCGATGAGGCCCGGTACGACGAAGGCGGGCTTGCCGGTGGACTCTGCGACGAACATGACCGCGGCCAGCGGTACCCGGTAGCCGGCGCCGAGGAAGGCGGCTACTCCGAGGACGGGGAACAGCGAGGACCCAGGTGTGCCAACGGCGCCGCCGACTGCCCGCCCGAGCAGGGCTCCTTCGATGACGAGGGGGATGAACAGGCCACCAGCGCCGCCTCCTGCGACTGCGGTGGTGGTGGCGAGTCCTCGAAGGACGAGGAGCCCGATGACTTCACCGACGGCGTGACGAGGCTCGATTGCCCAGGTGATCGTGCGGTAGCCGGGTCCGAGCGCGAGGGTGTCGCCGGTCAGTGCCTTGCTGGCGAGGATCACCGCGGCGAGCACGATCCCAGCACCAAGGATCCGGGCGATGGGGTGGGCGGTGGTCGACAACCGCTTCGCGGCCCGCACCGCGCAGGCGAAGAGCCGGGCAGCGAGTCCAGCGAGCAGGCCGATCGCGACCGCGGATGCAAGGTCCTTGAAGTCGAGCGCGGGTGACCCGGCGACCGGGAACAGAGGGGTGGTTCCGTTGATGGCGACGAATGTGAGGTAGCTCATCGATGCAGCGAACAGTGCCGGCAGCAACATGCGCCGGGCCAGGTCCGCCTGGAACGGCACCTCGAGCGCGAACAAGGCGCCCGTGGCCGGCGCCTTGAAGATGGCCGCGACACCCGCAGCTGCACCGGCGACGAGCAGCGCCTTGGCGTCTTCGCGTGAGAACCAACGTGCCGTCCGTGCCTGCACTGCCGAGCCGATGGCTGAGCCCATGTACACCGATGGACCCTCCAGGCCCATCGCACAACCAGAACCAAGGGTCAGCACACTCGCCGCGACACGGCCGAAGACCGGATGGAGGTCGAGCCGGCGGTCGCGTTCGTGGAAGTTCTTGATGTACTCGTCGGCCGTCGACGGCGATGCTCCAGAGGCAAGGACGCGAAGCACGAGCGCGGTGAGGCCGAGTCCAACCAGCGGGGCGGTGGCTTGCACGGCCAGCGGGGCACGAAAGAGACGGCTGAGGATGCCACTCACCACAAGGCGTTCGAAGGCCGCTACCGCCAAGCCGACGGCCGATCCGACGACCACCGCCAACAACACGGTCCTGCGGCCGCGGCCGGCCGCCGGCAGCAGGCCGGTCAGGTCCATCCCAGCGACCAGACCTGTTCGGGCACCTCACCCGCAGCCCGACCCAGCTCAGAGAGGGCCTCGGCCACCAGCGGACGCCGAGCCGCTGGGATCGCCTTGACGAGGCGGGAGATCTCCTGGAGCCGGGCGGCTGTCACCTGCTGAACGAGGTCTCGGCCCGCCGCGGTGACGTCCAGATCGGTCTGGCGCCGATTTCCGGAGCTTTCTGCCCGGACGATGAGGCCCTTGCGCACGAGGCGATCACACAGCCGGGTCACGGACGAGGCCGCCGTGCCCAAATCGGTCGCCAGTTCGGACACGGACCGCGTCCCCTGGGTGCTCAACACCACCAGGGCCCGGTACTGCGGCAGCGTCACCTCTTCTGGAGCGGCACCGAGGGACCGGGCGGCTACGGCCACAAGTGCCCGCGAAGCCAACAGCACTGCCTCGACGACGTCTTCGTCGGTCATCGAACCATCCTAAGCCAACCTGTGCAATAGGCAATAATTGCATCTTGCACATATGCAACGGCGAGTGTGCCGCAGGCTCAACGCGCAGCCCGCATCGTCCGTGAGATCGCCCAGGGCTCGCCCTGAGGCCGATGTACCGGAGATCGCTTCGCCGTGAGTTGAGCGAGGCCGTTCCGGACGGTGGATCCGACCGGCCGACGCGGGTGGATCGGCACGGCGCGGATGAGCGATCGACCCTGACCTGGTGTGACGCACGTCGACATCGGGAAGGAACCGAGCATGCGTCCCCTGCTTCCCACGCCGCGCGGCCCGATCAGCAGTGCCCTCGTGGCGCACCTGACCGACGGCGAGCCGCTCGACGTTCCTTCGCTCCGAGCTGTCGATCCGCTGGTCGACGACGACTTCCACCTCGCCCTGTGGTGCTGCTACGAGCTGCACCACCACGGCTTCGACGGCGTCGACGACGACCTGGAGTGGGGCCCCGAGGTGCTCCGGTTCCGGCGCACGCTCGAGCGCGTGTTCGAGGGTGCGCTCCGTGCCGAGCACCACCCCGACGCCGTGCCGTCGGATCCGCAGCTCGCGCTCCGGGTCATCGCGACCTGGGCCGGGCCGCCGCTGGCCGCCACCGTCGCCGAGCACGGCGACCTGACCCACCTCCAGGAGGTGGCGATCCACCGGTCGGCGTACCAGTTGAAAGAGGCTGACCCGCACACGTGGGCGATCCCGCGGCTGTCGGGCGTCGGCCGTTCCGCACTCATCGAGATCCAGACCGACGAGTACGGCGGCGGTGTGCCGGGCGAGGCGCACGCCGAGCTGTTCGCCGCCGCGATGGAGGAACTGGGCTTGTCGGGCGAGCTGGGCCACTACGTGGACCGGCTGCCCGGCACCACGCTGGCCACCGACAACCTCGTGGCCCTGTTCGGGCTCAACCGCCGCCTGCGGGGCGCGCTGGTCGGCCACCTCGCCCTGTTCGAGCTGTGCTCGGTCACGCCGATGTCCCGCTACCTCCAGGCGGCACGGCGCGTCGGGGGCCTGCCAGCGCTCGAGCGCTTCTACGAGGTGCACGTCGAGGCCGACGTCCACCACGCCGACCTCGCGCTCCACCGCATGGTCGGCGGCCTCGTCGCCGACGAGCCCGAGCTTGCGGCCGACATCGTCTTCGGCGCCGCCGCGCTGTCGCGGGTCGAGGCGCGGTTCGCCCACGCCATCTTGCGTGCGTGGGACGACGGACAGACCTCGCTGCGGCCGTCGCTCGAGATCGCCCTCGGCGTGGAGGCGCCGGGCGGCCTGGCTCCTGATGCGGTCCGGGCCCCGGTGCCGCGACCGTCGTCGACGGAGCGGGCCGACGGGACGACCGGCGTCGTGCCGTCGGCGGGCTGAACGGTCGTCTCAGGCCATGGACGACCGGGTATCCGAACAGCACGCACCCCATCACAGGAGGCACCGATGCCACGTTCCTGGAGCAAGAAGCGAGAACGGCAGTACGACCACATCAAAGACGGGCTCGAAGAGCGGGGGCGGTCCGAAGACGTGGCCGAGGAGATCGCGGCGCGGACCGTGAACAAGGAGCGAGCCCGCGCCGGCGAGGCGAAGGAGTCGAGCCGCAGCTCGACCGAAGACCTGTCGTCGGGTCGGCGCGGCGGGCTGCGCTCCCATCGGGGCCCAGGCGGCCGCACCCGTGATCAGCTCTACAACGAGGCCAAGGACAAGGGCATCAAGGGCCGCTCGAAGATGAACAAGGCCCAGCTCGCCAAGGCGGTCGGCCGCTGAGCTGACCGCGGCGGATCACCGGCGGCACTGCCGGAGCCCGGGGACGCGGAGACCCTCGGAGCTCCGGCGGTGCCGTCGCGGCCCGAGCTGCTCGACACCTCGAAGGGCGAAGGAGGTGCCCGCCAGGTTCTGTGCCGTCGGCACCAAACCAGAAGCGCCCGAGGCCCCGGACCAGCGGGCGGTCCAGGTCGGCTGATGACCGGTGGCCTTCGCTCCGCGCTGGCGGGCCGCTCGGACCCGTTGGGCGTGGCATTCGCCCGGGCGGCCGTTGGGAGCCGGACGAGACCCCTGCGCCACGGTGGAGGCGCAACAGCCGCTCCGAGCCATGTTGTCGCCGGTCATGCGGCGGGCGGTCCTGCCGACGATCCTCGAGCAGGTCCGCGGCATCGAGACGACGGGCGGGTGGGGCCGCGGCTCGTGCCGAAGGGCCCGGGCGCGCCGAGCGAGGCGGCGAAGGGCGACCACTACGATCAGCCGCCGATGGACTGGCTGCGATCGATCCCCGCGTTCCCCGACGTCTCCACGGTCGTCGTCGTCGACGGCGGGGGGACGGGCAGCCGGGCGGCCGTCGCCACCGGCGATGGCGAGCTCCTCGGCTACGCCGGTGGCGGCCCCACCAACAGCCGCTCGGCGGGCGACGCCGACGCCGCCGAACACATCCGAGCGGTGATCGCGGCGGCTCTGGCCGACGCAGCGCGGCCGCTCGCGCCGACGGCGGTGCTCGTGAGCAGCGCCTCGGTCGACACCCAGGCCCACGCCGACGTCCTCGCCGCGGGTGTGCGCAAGGTGGTGCCGGGACCGGCCACCATCTCGGTGGTCGCCGACACGATCGGGTGCTGGGCGGCCACAGCCCGGTGCGAGCCGGCGGTGGCGGTGATCGCCGGGACGGGCAGCGCCGTGCTCGCCGGTGCGCTGGACCAGGGGTGCCGGCGCTACGGAGGTTGGGACTACGTGCTGGGCGACGAGGGTTCGGGCTACGCCCTCGGCCGGGCTGCGCTGCGCGAGGTGCTCCTCGTGAGCGAGGGCCGGTCCGACGGCAGCTTCCTGGCCGACGCCGTGCGGGAGCGGCTCGGCATCCGCGAGACCGACGAGCTGTTCGATCTGGTCTACAAGCCGGAGGTCGACAAGGCCTTCATCGCCAGCTTCGCCACCGATGTCCTGCGGCTGGCGACGCAGGGTGATCCGCGGTCGGAGGACGTGGTGGAGGAGCAGGTCCGTCTGCTGGCCGACACGGTGGCCGCCGCGTTCAGAGACTTCACCGGGCTCCACAGCCTCGGCTGCTTCGGCGGCATCTGGAACGTCGACACGTACCGCACCCGCTTCGGTCGGGCCGTCAAGGCAGCCACCGGCCGGCAGCCCGCGGTCGTGTACCCAGGCGATGTGGCCATGGCCGGTTCGTTCCGCCTCGTGCTCCGCCACGGCCCTGGTGGCGCACCGGGTGCAGCCGAAGATGCGGCCGTCGACCGCTTCGAGGCCGGACTGCTGGCCGTCAAGGGCTCCCCCGCGTGAGCACCTACGTCGCCATCGGCTCGGTCTGCTGGGACGAGGTCGAAGGCGACGACGAGCGCAGGCTCGGCGGCAGCGTCTTGTTCTCCACGCGAGTCGCTCAGGCCGCGGGGTGGGACGGCCACATCGTCACCTCCGGCACGCCCGAGCTGGAACGGGCGCTGCGCGAGGCGATGCCCGACACCAAGGTCACGGTGCAGCCTTCCGCCACCGACACGGTCATGGTGTTCAGCCGCTCCGCCGACCTCGGGCCGCAGGCCGTCCCCACCGTGGCAGAGCCGATCGATCTCACCCGCTCGCCGGTCGACCTCGGCGAGGCCGACGTCGTCCACCTCGCGCCGATCATGGGCGAGGTGACGGTGGCGCTCATGGCCCAGGTGCGCGGCGCCCGGTTCGTGGGCATCACCCCGCAGGGCATGCTGCGCCGGCGCGACCCGCGGACGAACCGCCTCGGGCTCCTCGCCGCGCCCACCACGTGGTGGGCGAACGGCACCGACGCCGTGGTGCTGAGCGAGTCGGAGTACGGCCGGATCGCCGAGCCCCTGGCCCGGCCCGGCCGGGTGGTCGCCGTCACGCGGGGCGAGCGGGGCTGCTTCGGCACCAGCGGCAACGAGAGCGTCGACCTCCCCGGCATCCCACTCGAGGAGATCTCGCCCACCGGCACGATCGGGGCGGGCGACGTGTTCGCCGCCGCCCTGTTCGTCGCCCTCGCCGACGGCCTCGCCTTCGGCGCGGCGATGGATGCCGCCAACCGCCGGGCCGCGGCCCACGTGGGCGGCCTCGCCTGACCTTTCAGGTCATGCGTGCACCGTGGCGGTGCACGCATGACCCGATGAGGCCGTGGTGGCGTGGGACCCGGGATTTCGGGTCGTCTGGGCACCTCCACGGTGCACAGGTGACCTGAAATCGGAGGATCCGGCGGTGGACCTGACGATGCGTCAGAATCGGGGGGTGCAGTTCACCCTCGCCCTCGCCATGTGCCCGCCCGAGCGGGTCCTCCCGCTCGCCCGCGCTGCCGAGGAGGCGGGCTGGGACTCGGTCTGCTTCCCGGACTCGGTCTTCTACCCGGAGACGGTCTCGGGCGAGTACCCGTTCACCGCGGACGGGAAGCGCTTCTGGCCGGATGACTCGCCGTTCGTCGACCCGTTCGTCGCCATGCCGGCGGTCGGTGCCGCCACCGAGCGCATCGGGCTCTACACGAACGTGATGAAGACACCCCTGCGCGAGCCGCTGCTGGTCGCCAAGAGCATCGGCTCGATCGCCGCCCTCTTCCCTGGGCGGGTGTCGCTGGGGGTAGGTCTGAGCTGGATCCCCGAGGAGTTCTCCTGGCTCGGCCAGGAGATGAAGACGCGCGGCAAGCGGCTCGACGAGCAGATCGAGATCATCCGCCTGGTCACCGCCGGCGGGTACGCCGAGTACCACGGCGACCACTACGACTTCGACCGGCTGCGCATGGAGCCGCCCGCTCCGGCCGACCACCCCATCCCGATCTACGTCGGGGGCCACAGCGATGCGGGCATCCGCCGAGCCGCCCGCCTGGGCGACGGCTGGATCGGCGCCCAGGCCTCAGCGGACGAGATCGACCAGCACATCGCCCGGCTCGGGGCCGCGCTCGATGCCGAGGGCCGGGCGGGCGAGCCGTTCGAGATCAAAGCGACGCCCATCGTGCCGGCCACCGTCGACCACATGGCGGGCTTGGCCGAGGCCGGACTCACCGATGTCATCACCGTGCCGTGGTTCTTCTCCGGTGGCGACCCCACCGACTTCCAGCACCAGCTCGACAGCGTCGCCTGGTTCGCCGAGACCGTCATCCACCCCCTTCGAGATCTGGAGATCGCCCCGTGACCACCGCCTTCGAGTACCTGGACCTGCCCCACCCGGCCGCCGACGACCGTTCAGCCCGTGCTGCCTCGCTCCGCTCGCGGGCCTTCGTGCAGGCCCGCGACCGCGAGGGGTGGCTCGGGATCTTCGCCGAGGGCGCCGTGGTGCAGGACCCGGTGGGCGTCTCGTTCCTCGACGAGACGGGCGAGGGCCACCACGGGCGGGAGGCGATCGGGAGGTTCTGGGACGACGTCATCTCGCAGAACCCGGTGCGCATGGACATCGTCTCGTCCCACGCGGGTGGCGACGAGGTGGCCAACTACCTGACCATCACGACGACGTTCCCCGACGGCTCGAGCGTCGCCGGTGAGATGATCGCCATCTACCGGGTCGGCGAGGACGGCAGGGTCGAGAGCCTGCGGGCCTTCTGGGAGGCGGACCAGCTCCGGTTCACCCCCGCTCCCAGCTGATCCCGCATCCGCAGGGCCGGGCCGGCCGGCCGGGCGCCCGTCTTCAGTGCCGGAGCAGGGTTTCTGCGGGGTCTGGCCCTCGGTGCATCGACCAGCTAGGGCGCGGCGCGGGCGTCGCCTGCCGGGCCATCCGGCCGGTCGTGGGCCGGTGCGGGGCCGTCGATCGGGTCGGCGTCGTCCGGTGCGGGGCGGAGGCGTCCGCTCACGACGGCCGCCGCCGCGAAGCACACCGCGCCCATGACGACGACGAGACCGAGGATCCCGCGCGTCCGCATCGTGTCGCCGCAGTACTCGCCACCCGCTCGGCGGTCCGACTCGAACACCACACCCTGGTCCGGGGCGTAGTTCAGCCAGGCATCGCGGGGCTCGTCGTCGGTGAGGAGGTCGACCAGTGGAGCCGGGCACGAGACCTCGGCGGTGAGCCCGGCCTGGCCGGCGATGGCAGGAGCCCGGAAGGACGTGTCGTAGGGCAGCAACGAGACGGTGACGCCGACGACGGCCATCAGGGCGGCGACGACGAGCAGGATCCGCCGGAACGCCTTCATCCGACGACGAAGTTGACCATCTTGCCGGGGACGGCGATCACCTTGCGGATGGTGGCGCCGTCGAGCAGCGCCGCCACCTTCTCGTCGTCGCGCGCTGCCCGTTCCAGGGCGTCGGCACCGGCGTCGGCGGCGACGATGATCCGGGACCGCACCTTGCCGTTGACCGACACGGGCAGCTCGATCGACGCGTCGACCAGCCAGTCCTCCTCGAACTGCGGGTAGTCCTGGTAGGCGAGTGACGAGGCGTGCCCCAGGCGGGCCCACAGCTCCTCGGCGATGTGCGGGGCCAGCGGCGCCAGCAGCAAGACGAGGTCCTCGGCCACCGAGCGGGGTACGCCGCCGTCGGGGTACGTCGCGGTGAGGTGGTTGGTCAGTTCGGTGATGCGGGCGATCGAGGTGTTGAACCGCAGGGTCGCCATGCCGTCGCGGACGGCGGCGACGGTGCGGTGGCGGATGCGCATGGTGTCGTCGTCGGGCTGATCGTCGGAGATCTGGGGCGTGCCGGTGTCCTCGTCGACGATGACCCGCCAGATCCGCTGCAACAGGCGGTACATGCCGACGACCGCGGTGGTGTCCCAGGGCCGGCTCTGGTCGAGCGGGCCGCCGAACATCTCGTAGAGGCGCAGGGTGTCGGCGCCGTACTTCTCGCACATCTCGTCGGGGGCGACGGCGTTCTTGAGCGACTTGCCGATCTTGCCCAGCTCCCGGGTGACCTCTTGGCCCTCGTAGAGGTAGCGGTCGCCCTCGGTCACCACATCGGCCGCCGGGACCGGGAAGCCCCGGTCGTCGCGGTAGACGTGGGCCTGGATCATCCCCTGGTTGAAGAGCCGGCGGAACGGCTCCTTCGACGAGACGTGGCCCAGGTCGAAGAGCACCTTGTGCCAGAAGCGGGCGTACAGCAGGTGCAGCACGGCGTGTTCGACGCCGCCCACGTACAGGTCGACGCCGCCGCAGTCGTCGGGGGACTGCGGGCCCATCCAGTAGCGCTCGTTCTCGGGATCGACCAGGGCCTCGTCGTTGGTCGGGTCCAGGTAGCGCAGCTCGTACCAGCACGATCCAGCCCAGTTGGGCATGGTGTTGGTCTCGCGCCGGTAGGTCTGCACGCCGTCGCCCAGGTCCAGCTCGACGGTGGTCCACTGGGTGATGCGGCCCAGCGGTGGTTCGGGCTCGGAGTCCTCGTCGTCGGACGTCTTCGGGGAGAAGTCGTCCATGGGCGGCAGGACCAGGGGCAGCTCGGCCTCGGGCAGCGCCTGGGGCTCGCCGTCGGCGCCGAACACGATGGGGAACGGCTCACCCCAGTAGCGCTGGCGGCTGAACAGCCAGTCGCGCAGCTTGTACTGCACCTTGCCGGAACCCAGGCCCTTGCCCTCGAGCCACTCGATGATGGTGGCCTTGGCCTCGGCCACCGAGCGCCCGTCGAGGGAGACCTCGTCGTTCGCCGAGTTGATGGCGGCGCCGTCGCCGGTCCACGCCTGCTCCAGCGGATCGTGCTCGGCGGGGGAGGCGATGACCGGCACGATGCGCAGATCGAAGGCCTGGGCGAAGTCGAAGTCGCGCTGGTCGTGGGCGGGCACGGCCATGATCGCCCCGGTGCCGTAGCCCATCAAGACGTAGTCGGCGACGTAGACGGGGATGGACTCGCCGTTGACGGGGTTGGTGGCCAGCGAGCCGGTGAAGACGCCGGTCTTCTCCTTGCCCTCGCTCTGGCGGTCGAGATCCGACCGGCGGGCGGCCGCGGCCACGTACGCCTGCACCGCGGTGCGCTGGTCGTCGGTGGTCAGGGCGTCGACGAGCGGGTGCTCGGGTGCGACGACCATGTAGGTGGCGCCGAAGAGCGTGTCGGGCCGGGTGGTGAAGACGGTCAGCGGGCCGGCATCGGTGGAGAACGTGACGTCGGCACCGGTGGAGCGGCCGATCCAGTTGCGCTGCTGGCTCTTGATGGCCTCGGTCCAGTCGAGGAGGTCCAAGTCGTCGAGCAGGCGGTCGGCGTAGGCGGTGATGCGCAGCATCCACTGCTTCATCGGGCGGCGGTAGACCGGGAAGTTGCCGCGCTCGGACCGGCCGTCGGCGGTGACCTCCTCGTTGGCCAGCACGGTGCCCAGGCCGGGGCACCAGTTGACCGGCACCTCGGCCAGGTAGGCGAGGCGGTGGCCGTTGATCACGTGGCGGCGCTCGGACGCGTCGAGCCCGGCCCACGGCTTGCCCGTCGGGTTGGTGCCGGGATCGGGGACCCGGCCGGCATCGAGCTCGGCCTCCAGCTCGGCGATGGGGCGGGCCTTGCCCAGCGCGTCGTCGTACCAGGAGCCGAAGATCTGCAGGAAGATCCACTGGGTCCAGCGGTAGAACGCCTCGTCGGTGGTGGAGACCGAGCGGCGGCGGTCGTAGCCCAAGCCCAGGCGTCGCAGCTGGCGCTCCATGTTCTCGATGTTGCTCTCAGTGGTGACCCGCGGGTGGGTGTTGGTGGCCAGCGCGTACTGCTCGGCGGGGAGGCCGAACGAGTCGTAGCCCATCGTGTGGACCACGTTGTGGCCGGTCATCCGCAGGTAGCGGGCGAACACGTCGGTGCCGATGTAGCCGAGGGGGTGGCCCACGTGCAGGCCGGCGCCGGAGGGGTAGGGGAACATGTCGAGCACGTACTGCTTGGGTCGGTCGGCCACCGCCTCGAAGCCGTCGGACAGGTCGCCCACGGGGTTCGGCGTGTGGAACGTCCCCTCGGCATCCCACCGGGTCTGCCAGCCGGCCTCGATCTCCTGGGCCAGCGCCGCGTCGTAGCGGTGTTCGGGCAGCTGGTCTGCGTCGGTGGTGGTCGGTTCGGCCATGGCCTCACGGTACCTGTCGCCCTTTGCCGCCCCGAAGCCCGAACACGGCGGGTGGCGATGCTCGCCGCAGTGGAATGGTTCAACGTTCGCGGCCGTGCGGCCGATAGCTGGAACAGGACCTCCAGCCGGTGCAGGCCAGCCCTGTGCCTCCTCCAGGCCCGTCGGTGGCGGTGCCCCGTTGGTCGACCGCCGCACGCCGCCCTCGACAGCGTGGTCGGGGGCGGCGCCGCGCTGTGCTGACGCCGTGGGGCGGGCGATGTCGCTGGTGTCTCACCAGCGCTGGCACGGACCGGGTCCGACGTGTGTGTCACTGGACCTGCGTAGGTTGGGCACCGTGCCCATCCCCGGACCAGCTGCCTTCGGACGCGGCGTCGTCATCAACGCCGGCGACGCCATCCCCGCGCCCTGGATGAGCGCGCCCGTGGTCACCATCGACGACGCGGCGCTCGCCGCGCCGGCACCGGTGGTGGGGGAGCTGCACCGAGCCTGGGCTGGTCGCACGCCCGTGGTGGTGGAGCTGGCCGTCGACCCCGCGCGCTTCCGCGATCCCGTGGCCATCACCGACGAGCCGTGGTCGCTCGAGGCGGATGTGGAGCCGTGGTTCGACCGGCTGCACTTCTTGGTCTGGGCCAACACCTACGATGCCCGCTCGGGCCGCCTCATCTGGTGGTGGGGCCGCAAGGCCGGCCGAGTGGGCGCCACCGACACGCCCGATGGCGAGGCCGACGTGCTGCTCCCGGGGGCGGTCGCCGCGTGGGTCGATGGCGGGCCGCGGCGGCCGTGGGATCCGGCGCTCGTGGACGGTCACCGGGTCGTGCACTCGGAGTCGGTGGAGCTGGGCCGAGCGGAGGTCGCGCCGGGACCGGTGGAGCCGGGCGCCGACCTGGCGCCGGACCAGCTGGCGGCCGTCGCCCACCTCAGCGGGCCTGCTCGGGTCATCGCCCCCGCCGGCTCGGGCAAGACGCGCGTGCTCACCGAGCGGCTGCGTCACCTGGTGGGCGACCGCGGGTGGGAGCGAGATGCCGTCTTGGCCGTCGCCTACAACAAAGAAGCCCAGCTGGAGCTGGAGCGGCGGACCGAGGCGTTCCGTCCCCGGGTGCGCACGCTCAACTCGCTCGGGCTGTGGGTGGTCAGCCAGCACCTCGGCCGTTCACCGGCGCTGCTGGACGAGCGCGACTGCCGGCGCCTGGTGGAGTCGCTGCTGCCCGGCCGCCGCCGGCAGCGGGCCAACACCGACCCGATCGGCCCGTACCTGGAGGCCCTCGGCCTGGTGCGTCTGGGCCTGCGCTCGCCCCGCTCGATCGAGGAGTCGCGCGACGACGTCGACGGTCTGAGCGAGATCTTCGGTCCGTACCGGGAGCACCTGCAGTCTCGTGGCGCCGTCGACTTCGACGACCAGATCTACGCCGCCGTCGGCGCCTTGTTGGCCGATGGCCCCTTCCGACGCTCCCTGCAGCTGCGCTGCCGCCACCTCCTCGTCGACGAGTTCCAGGACCTCACCCCCGCCCACGTCCTGCTCCTGCGCCTGCTGGCCCTCCCGGCGCTCGACGTGTTCGGCGTCGGCGACGACGACCAGGTGATCTACGGCCACGTCGGCGCCGACCCGGCCTACCTGATCGACTACGACGCGCTGTTCCCCGGCGCGGTGTCGCACCCGCTCACCGTCAACTACCGCTGCCCGGTCGAGGTGGTCGACGGTGCCCGCACCCTGCTGGGGTACAACCGGCGCCGCGTCGCCAAGGAGATCGTCGCCGGGCCCGCGGCGGACGCGTCGCCCGGGACCCTGCGCACGGTCACGCACGAGCCGGACCAGGGTGCCGCATCGACCGTCTCGGTGGTGCAGGAGTGGCTGGCCGAGCCGGAGGTCGCCGCCAGCTCCATCGCTGTGCTCACCCGGGTGAACTCCCTGCTCCTCGCGCCCCAGGTCGCGCTGGCCGAGGCCGGGGTCCCCCTCAGCTCGGTGCTGCGGCCCGAGGTCCTCGATCGCACCGGTCTGCGTGCGGCGCTGGCCTACCTCCGGCTGGCCGTGGCCGGTGACGCGATGGACCCACGGGACATCGTCGAGATCATGCGGCGCCCCACCCGGGGCCTACCCCAGTGGTTCCCCGACCGGCTCCAGCGGCGCACCACGTGGTCGCCGGCCCAGCTGCGCACCATCGCCGACCAGGTTCCGGACAAGGAGGCAGCCAAGGTGCTCCACCTGGCCGACGACCTGGCGCTGGTCGCGGGCGCGGCCCGAGGGGGCACCACCCGGTCGATCCTCGAGCTGGTGCGAGACCAGATCGGCCTGGGCTCGGCGATGTCGATGCTGGACCAGACCGGTGCGGCCCAGGGGTCCAGCCACCTCGACGACCTCGAGGGCCTGCTCGGTGTGGCCGACCTGCACCCCGACCCTGCCGGGTTCGAACCGTGGCTGCGCTCGCTGTTCGGCCGGGAGCGCGATCCCGATGGCGTCGTGCTGTCCACCATCCACCGCGTCAAGGGCCGCGAGTGGGACCGCGTCTTGCTGTTCGGCGTGTCCGACGGCGTGATGCCCCACCGCCTGGCCGAAGACCGCGAGGAGGAGCGCCGCGTCCTGCACGTCGGCATCACGCGAGGTCGCCACCGCGTGGCCGTCCTCTCCGACGCCACCCGGATCTCGCCGTTCCTCGCCGAGCTGGCGGGCACCGCGCCGGTGCGGACCGATCGACCGGCGCCGGCGCCCCGTGGCGCGGTCGAGCCCCTGTTCAAGAAGGGGCCGGCCGTCAAGGGCAAGGCCGCCCGCTCGGCCGCGGTCGAGGGCGTCTCAGCCGAGCGCGGCCGCCGGCTCAAGGTCCTGGGGGGCTACGAGGGCGTCGTCGAGTCCGTCGACGCCCGCTCGGCCCAGATCGCCCTGGTGGGTGGTGGCTCGCTCACCGTCCGCTTCGGCGAACGGGTCGACCACGACGGGCGGACCGCGCCGCTGGCACCGCCCACCGAGCTGTGGGGCGCCGCGGCAGCGGCGGAGGCGGCCCTGCGCTCGTGGCGCACCAAGCGGGCGAAGGCGGACTCCGTGCCGCCCTACGTCGTGCTCAGCGACGCCCACCTGCGGGGCATCGCCATCGCCCAGCCCGCCGATGCGTCCGGGCTGTTGGCGTGCGACGGTATCGGCCCCACCAAGCTCGACCGCTACGGCGACGACATCCTCGCCACCCTCGACACCGTCGAGTCCTGACCCGCGGGCCGCCCCCAGGCAACCGCCCGCACCTGCGCCGAGCAGGGGCCCAGAAGGGGCACCGCAGGTGCGGACCGGTGCGCCGAGCCGGCGGCGCCGTCGAAGCCGAGCGCCTCTTGGCGCCCGGCCTGGTCTGGTCGCCTTGGCGATGCGCGCCCGAGCCGGTGCCCCGCCGACCAGCGTCAGCGGCCCTTCCTGGCGTTCTGGCGCGCCTTGGTGGCTCGCTGACCCGCCACCGCCTTCTTGCTCACCGGTGTCTTCTTCGACGTCCGCTTGCCCTTGGCCGCCGCCTTCGGCTTGGCCTTCGACGCCGCCTTCTTCGCCTTGGCCTTCTCGGCGGCGCGGGCCTTCGCCTTCGCCGCCTTCTCCTTCTTGGCCGCGGCGAGCCGCTTCGCCTTCAGGTCGTCGGCGGCCTTGCGAGCGGCCTTGGCCAGCCGGCTGCTGACGCGGGCGAGGGCATCTTCGAACACCTCGCGTCGCCGGGCATCGCCCTGGTTCGCCTTGCGGGCGGCGCCGCGGGAACCGGCGGCCTTCACGTTCTTCGCACCGCTTTGCCGCGCGTTCTTCTTGTACTTGTTGCGGCTCCGGCGGACCCGGTCGTGGAGGTCGAGCAGCTCGTCTTCCGAGAGGCCGTCGAGCTGCTTCGGCCGGGTGTCCATGATGAGCGACTGCTCGCCCTTGGTCAGCGTCTTGACGATGGTCAGGTTCACGAGCGGTCCCCTCAGGTCACGCGACCGCTGCGCCGCGGCCGCCTGCCCAGCGAACCTACGCGACCAGCTCCTCGGTCGCTGCCAGGTCGATCGACGGAGGCGCCGACACGTCCGGGCGGCGGTCGCGGCTCGCAGGCTGGCGCGCTGCGATCGAGCGCCTCGGCTGCCGGTCAGCCGCCGCGGGGGAGCGGCTACTCGGGACCCTGGTCGCGCAGGAACTGCTCGACTTCGGCGGCCAGCTCGTCGGCCGAGGGGATCTCGGCTTCGGGTGTGGGGCCGGCCTGGGTCATCTCGTCGTGGCGGGCTTCGAGCGCGTGGAGCATCGCCAGGTGCTCCGGGTTCCCCTGGACCGCGGTGTCGAGGCGCTGGCGCGTCTCCTCCGCCTCCTGCGGGAGGGTGCCGAGCGGCAGTGACAGGCCGGCGGTGCGCTCGAGCTGGCGGAGCAGCGCGAGGGAGCCGGCGTGGTAGGGGCTGGGGTCGCCGCTGACGTAGTGGGGCACCTGCGCCCACAGGCCGAGGGCCGGGATGCTGAGCTCGTCGCACCGGCGCTCCAGCACGGCTTGGACGCCAGCCGGCACGTCGAGCGTGCCGCGCAGGAGGCCCGTGACCGAAGCCAGGTCCGGCGTGGCCGCGGTGACCGACAAGGTGACCGGCCGCGTGTGGGGCACGGTGGCGGGGTAGGCGCCCAGGCCCACCACCATCCGCGTGCCGAAGCCCTGGGCCAGGTCGAGCGTCGCCTCGGTGAAGGCTCGCCAGGAGTGATCGGGCTCGGCGCCCAACAGGAGCAGCAGGTCGTTGCCGGCCTCGTCGACGCCGGCTCGGAGCTCCAGGCTCGGCCACGAGAGACCGGCGTTGACCCCGTCGACGAGGTGCATCACCGGCCGCCGGGCCCGGTGGTCGAGCAGCGTGTCCGTGTCGAAGGTGGCCACCGGGTACGAGTCGATGCCGCCCAGGAGGGTCTGGGCCGCGGTGGTGGCGGCGTAGCCGGCGTCGATCCAGCCTTCGAGGACCATCACCATCACGGGATCGTCGAGCGACGGCTGGTCGTGCAGTTCGTACAGCACCGGGTTCAGGCCTCCATCCGGTCGAGGGCGTCGAGCGACGCCTGGCCCAGGAGTCGGACGGTATCGCCGAAGGCCTCGGCATCCGCCCCGTCGTCGCCCATCGCGCCGGCCTTGTACCGCACGTAGACGCCCTCGAGGATGCAGGCCAGCTTCCAGTACCCGAAGGCCACGTAGTAGTCGAGGCGGCCGACGGGGCGTCCGCCCGCCTCCTGGTAGGCCGCCACCAGCTCGGCGCGGGTCGGGAAGCCCTCGACCGTGGTGGCGCCACCGAGCAGCCCGCCGATCGCGTCGCTCGGCTCGGACCAGTAGACCATCAGCACGCCGAGGTCGGCGAGGGGGTCGCCGAGGGTGCAGATCTCCCAGTCGAGGACGGCGATGACCTCGCCCGTCTCGTCGACCATGCAGTTGTCGAGCCGGTAGTCGCCGTGGACGATGGTGGCCGGGCCCTGCTCCGGGATGTGCTCGAGCAGGCGCTGGTAGGCCGTGGTGACCTCGATGACCTCCCGGTCGGTGGCCTGCTCGAACTGGCCGTTCCACCGCTTGAGCTGGCGGGCGATGTAGCCCTCCTTGCGGCCCAGCTCCCCGAGCCCGACGGCATCGGGATCCACGGCGTGGATCTTGGCGAGGGTGGCGGCCAGCGAGCGTCCGGCCGCCGCCCGAACCTCCACCGGGACCTGGTGGGCGATCCCGGCGTCGCGGATGACCAGGCCGTCGACGAAGTCCATGACGTAGAACGGCGCGCCGTTCACCGCCTCGTCGGTGCACAGGCCGACCACCGGGGCGACGGGGACGTCGGTGCCGGCGAGGGCCGAGATGATGGTGTGCTCCCGGCTCATGTCGTGGGCGGTGGCGAGCACGTGGCCGGTGGGCGGCCGGCGGAGCACCCAGGCGCCGTCAGCGGTGTCGGCGACGCGGAACGTGAGGTTCGAGCGGCCGCCGGCGATCAGCTCGAACGACAGCGGCGGCACCGCGTCGGTGTGCGCGGTGAACCAGGCGGTGACCGCCGGGACGTCGATGCCGGTGATGGGGGTGTCGTCGCTCATCGAGGCCGAACCTAGTTCCGCTGCCTCCAGGCGACCGGCGGGGCCACGGCGGCGCGCCGGTATCGTGGCCGGATGGTCGATGTCACCGAGGAAACGTTCGAGACCGAGATCGTCGCCCGCTCGCACGAGGTGCCGGTGGTCGTGGACCTGTGGGCTGATTGGTGCGGCCCGTGCAAGACGCTGGCGCCCATCTTGGAGAAGGTCATCGACGAGACCGATGGGCAGGTGGTGCTGGCCAAGGTCGACGTCGACGCCAACCCGCGCCTGTCGCAGTCGTTCAACGTGCAGGGCATCCCCGCCGTGTTCGCCATCAAGGACGGCAAGATCGCCGGCCAGTTCACCGGCGCCCAGCCCGAGCACGTCGTGCGCCAGTTCGTGGAGTCGCTCCTGCCGAGCGCCGACGAGCAGTTGGTCGCCGATCTGATGGAGGTCGGCGACGAAGTCGCGCTCCAGCAGGCGCTCACCGCGGTGCCCGGCCACCCCGCGGCCACCGTCGCCCTCGCCGAGCTCTACGTGGCCGAGGGCCGCCCCGACGAAGCGCTCGCCGCCCTGGCCAAGATCCCCGAGACGGCCGAGACCCGGCGGGTGGCGGCGCTGGCCCGCGTCGGCGCCGAGGTCGACGCGGGGGTCGACGCCGACGGCCCGCTCGCCGACGTGGAGGCCACGCTCGACGCCCTGCTCCCGCAGGTGAAGGCCGACGACGACGCCCGCCAGCAGTTCCTCGACCTGCTGGAGCTCATGGGCCCCGACGACCCCCGCACCGCCGACTACCGCAAGCGCCTCTCCCGCCAGCTCTTCTGACAGCGCCTCCCGCCCGACCCGCTTCCCGGAGGTCCCCATCTCTCCCGCTTCCTGAGGGTCCCATCCCTCCCGCTTCCTGAGGGTCCCATCCCTCCCGCTTCCGAAGTTGGTGTGAAAAACGAGGCAGGACATCAGTTCGCACACCAACTTCGGTCGGGCCGAGCGGTCTGGCTGGGGAGGGGATCCCTGAGCCGGTGAGCGCGGCCCGGCAGGCTGGTGGCGTGGGACTCGGGAGGATCGAGCGACGCCCCGGCTACCGCCTCTGGATCGGTGGCCCGGTACCACCCGGGGCCGACGCCTGGACCTTCGGCAGCCTGGTGATCGTTCGCACTCGGCACGCCGACAGCCAGCACCTGATCGCCCACGAGCTCGAGCACGTCCGGCAGTACCACGACCTCGGCATCGTGGCGTTCTTGGTCCGGTACCTGTTGGCGTACGCCGCGCTGCGGCTTCGCGGCTACCCGCACCAGGCGGCGTACCGGCGCATCCCCGCCGAGGTCAGCGCTGAGTGGCGGGCCCGCCGCCTGCTCCGCATCGGCGCCGACTGACGGGGATCGCCGACCACGGGGTGGCCTGACGGCGGGGCAACCGGCCGTCGGCACCCGAGCCAGATGGGTCGCATCTGGTCGATCCTCGGCGGTCGGGCCGCGCTGGGTCTCTAGGGTGATCCCGCCTTCCCCGCGCTGCTCGCACCTGCATGCTCGGAGAGGCTCGTGGCCCACCGCACCGTTTCCACCACCGATCTCGACGCCGACCCGGACGTCGACCCGTTCTGGCACGACGCCTTCCGCCGTCGGCCCCCGCTTCTGGAGCGGGCGACGGCGATGGCCCGGCCGATGCGGTCGTGGGCTGTCGCCGTGCTCGGCATCGTCGTGGTCGTGGGTGCGGGCTGGTGGCTGCTCCGGCCCGGCGCGCCGCCCATCGAATCCGCACTGCCCGCGGCCGAGGCCGCGCCGGCACCGGGCTCTGCTCCGGCGAGCGGGGCCGGCCGCTCGTCACCGGCGCCCGCCGCGGGAGCCTCCACGTCCACGACGGTCGCACCGGTCGTGGTGCAGGCGGCGGGAGCCGTGGCGAAGCCGGGCGTCTACGTGCTGGACCCCGGTTCGCGCGTGGATGACCTCGTGGAAGCGGCGGGAGGCGTCACCGAGCAGGCCGACGTCGACCGGGTGAACCTCGCCGCCCCCGTCGCGGACGGTGAGCGCGTGTGGGTGCCGAGCCGAGGTGAGGAGACCGTGCCCGAGGTCGTCGCCGGATCGGGTGGGGGCGGTACCGGCGGCGGGGGAGCAGGGGCCGCGGTGGAGGCCGCCGGGGGAGGGGGCGGTACCACCCCCGGTCCGTCGTCGCCGGTGGATCTGAACTCGGCGACGGCGGAGCAGCTCGACGGCCTTCCCGGGGTCGGTCCGACGACCGCAGCGGCCATCCTCGCCTACCGAGACGAGCACGGTCGCTTCGGATCGGTCGAGGAGCTCCTCGATGTGCGGGGCATCGGTGAGGCGAAGCTGGAGCAGCTCCGACCCCTCGTCCGGGTGTGACCGCACCCGAGCGCACTGCGGCCCTTCCACCGGCGCTCCCGCCGGCGCCCGCCTCGGCACCCCAGCTCACCGATCGTGGCGCGGTGGTCCTGGCCGTCGCGGTCTGGGTGTCTGCCGTGGCGCACCGCCCGGTGCCGGCGCTGGTGCTCGTGGGTGTCGTGCTGGGAGTCCTGGTGGTCCGCCGTCCGGTGGTGCTCGTGGTTGCCGCAGCACTGCTGGCCGGCACCCTCGCCTCCCGCGCCCACGGCGGCCTGCATCCGGTCGCCCCCGGGCCGTACTCGGGTGTCGCGACCCTGGTGGCGGATCCGTCGCCCACCGCCTTCGGGTGGCGCGCCGACGTGAGGCTCGGTCACCGGCGGGTGGAGCTGACCGCGGGCGACGCGGCGGGTGGAGCGCTCAGCGCGGCCCTCACCGGCGAGCGCATCCGCGTCGAAGGCAAGCTGGCGCCACCGCGCCCGAGCTCGCCGTGGCTGGTGCCCCGGCACGTCGTCGGCCGGCTCGCCGCCACCTCGGTGGAGCGGGTCGACGCCGGGGCGGCCCCCTGGCGGGCGGCCAACCGGTTCCGTCGGCTGCTCCAGCGCGGCGCGTCGACGATGGGCGAGCGTGAGCGGTCGCTCTACGC
>Ga0182747_1001047_pt1 | contig 22815 bp, 22 predicted proteins | sample eDN3rd30CBELigBY_FD_128526 | JGI IMG/M metagenome (GOLD analysis project Ga0182747, IMG submission 128526) | Enriched backyard soil microbial communities from Emeryville, California, USA - eDNA 3rd pass 30_C BE-Lig BY (version 2) (version 2) | ecosystem: Environmental > Terrestrial > Soil >...
CCAATAAAGCCTAGTTCTTCAGAAAGAATCGCAAAGATAAAGTCTGTCTGGGGTTCAGGCAGGTAGAAGAACTTCTGTCTGCTCTCGCCAAGTCCAAGCCCAAACAATCCACCAGGACCAATTGCATAGAGTGATTGAATAATTTGAAATCCCGTTACAAGCGGATCCGACCAGGGATCCAAAAAAGATGTGATCCGTTTAATACGGTACGGAGCGGAGGCAATTAGACCAATAAATCCTGCGACTCCCAACAGTCCCAGAAAGGCAAAATGACTTACACGAGCACCAGCAATAAAAATCATCACAACACAGGTTCCCATCATCACCGTTCCTGTGCCTAAATCAGGTTGAAGCATGATCATTGAAAAGGCAAGAAAGGCAAGACCTAATGAAGGAATAAGACCTTTCTTAAACGAAGTAATCAACTTTTGCCGTTCGGAAAGATACTTAGCCAAAAAAGCAATCATTGCCAGTTTCATAAATTCAGAAGGCTGTATTGAAAAGGCTCCAACACCTATCCAACTACGAGAACCATTCCTTTCATTTCCAATTCCAGGAATTAACACAAGGATAAGTAACACAAAACAAACCAGTAGAAAGGTTTTGGACCAGGTCCGCCACGTCCAATAATTGATGTTCATGATGAAAAACATGGCAGCCACTCCAACCCCGGCAAAAAGAGTTTGCCTTTTCGCGAAGAAAAAGGAATCATTAAATTTATATTCAGCCCAAATAGCACTTGCACTGTAAACCATGATTAGCCCTATTGCCAAAAGTGTGAATGTTACAATCATTAAAATAAAATCAGGAGTAGTTCTCTTTGTCGGCACCACCATACACCTCAACTGCTAGTTTTAGGGCTTAGCAGAACCTCTAATTTTGCCTAGTGTCAAGTGTACTTGAAAAGTGAACTTTTCTACTAAGACAAGCCCTTACTTAAGCTTATGCACCGCATCGATAAAAATGTCTCCCCTGACCTCAAAAGTTTTATATTGATCCCAGCTCGCACATGCAGGAGATAATAATATCACGTCACCTGATTCAGAGTATCGATAAGCCTCAGGCACAGCCTTGTCAACATTATCGACACGCTTGATTCGTTTTATTCCCGCTTCCTTCCCTATTCGTTCCATTTTAGGTGCAGTTTGCCCAAAGGTTATCATTGCTTTTACATTTTTTAAATAAGGAAGTAGTTCATCAAATTCATTTCCGCGATCCAAACCACCCGCAAGGAGAACTACCGGGGATTCAAAAGCAGCCAAGGCATTTACCGTTGCCAAAATATTCGTTGCTTTCGAGTCATTGTAAAACTTTCGTCCGTTCACTTCAGTTACGAATTGCAGACGGTGCCTGACACCAGTAAATGTTCGAAGAACCTGCTGGATGGCTTTATTTTCTACACCTGAAAGCTTTGCTGCAGCCATAGCGGATAAGATATTTTCAAGGTTGTGATTGCCTGGTAAAGCTATATTCTCAATTTCCATCACTTTATCATGATTAAACATAATCCAGCCATCAGATAGGTAAGCACCTTCAGTCAGCTTCTTCTTCGTCGAAAAAGGAATAATTCTGGCATTAGAGTGACGCGCAACTTCCAATGTTTCTTCTTGGTCGGCATTGACAATAAGGTAGTCAACTTCCGTTTGATTTTTTGTAATGTTTGCCTTTGCAGCAATATATTCCTTTTTTGTCCCATGATAATCTAAATGGGCATCATAAAGGTTCGTTAGAATGGCAATCTTAGGTTTAAATGTGTCAATTCCCATTAACTGAAAAGAGGATAATTCAATGACTATCGTATTTTCTGACGTAGCTTCTTCGGCTACCCCTGATGCCACTGTACCAATATTCCCTGCGATTAACGGGTGCTTCTGCCCCTCATTTAGCATCTCATAAACTAATGTTGTCGTTGTTGTTTTCCCATTGGTTCCTGTGATCCCAATAAATGGAGCTTCAGATATTTCATAAGCAAGTTCAACCTCAGTAATTACAGGAATCCCTTTTTCTATAGCGCCTGCAATCATAGGGTTGTTATATGGAATACCGGGATTCTTGACAATCAACTCGAAGCCTTCATCAAGCAACTCAATAGGATGATCCCCACAAATCACTTTAATCCCCTGTTCTAATAATCCCTGAGCTTCTGGATTTTCCGAAAATGGCTTTTTATCATTAACTGTGACAAATGCACCAAGTTTATGTAATAGGGCGGCAGCTGTTACCCCGCTTTTCGCCAAACCTAGGACAAGAATTTTTTTATGACTGAAAGATTTAATCTGTTTCAATTATAACCACACCTCAATATAGATTCCTAGTATCGCAAGAATTAATCCAACACTCCAAAAAGTGACGACCACCCGCCATTCCGACCAGCCAACCAATTCATAATGATGATGTAAAGGGCTCATACGAAAAATCCGTTTACCCGTCGTTTTGAAGGAAATAACCTGTAAAATAACTGATAACGTTTCAATAACAAATACTCCACCAATGATAATAAGTAAAATTTCAAGCTTCGTAAGAATAGCAATCGTTGCAATTGCACCACCGAGTGCTAGAGAACCTGTATCTCCCATAAAAACTTTTGCCGGGTGGGCATTAAATACCAAGAATCCTAGTACAGCACCTACCACCGCCACAGAAAATATCGCAATTTCTATCTGTGATTGATTCCATGCAAGAACTGCAAATGCACCAAATGCAATAGCAGCGGTGCCTGACACCAAGCCATCCAGTCCATCTGTTAAATTTACAGCATTGGAGAAGCCAACCAGCCAGAATATGATAAAGAAAATGAAGAACCATCCTAAATCAATTGTGGAATCTGTAAATGGAATGCTTATTTCGGTAGAAAAACCTTGTTGTTTATAAATAAAATAAAAAATTACTGAAATAATAATTTGACCTGCCAGCTTTTGTTTGGAAGTTAATCCTAGATTCCTTTTAAGAGCAACTTTGATAAAATCGTCCAAAAACCCAAGCAATCCAAAACCAAGTGTAACAAGAAGCAGCAAATATGTTTTAACAGTCGGTTCAGAAAACTTACCCGTCATGACAAGTGTTGTAATAACAATCGAAAATAAAATCATCACACCCCCCATAGTCGGTGTGCCTGATTTTATTTGATGGGATTTTGGTCCCTCCTCACGAATGCTTTGTCCAAATTTCAACCTTCTTAAGAAGGGAATAAAAACTGGAGAAAGCAATACCGAGATAAGAAATCCCATAATTATTGTGAAGAAAATAACTTGCTCGAGCATTTTATTCCCTCCCTTCAGCGTCGTTTTTGCTTGTAATTTCGTTTAACATCACAGCTATATCATATGTTTCTTTATTTTTATTAAGAAGTTTTTTATTTGAAATTTTAAAGTTAGTTATTTCCATAATTTTATCTGTTTCTCCATTTAATTTTTCATGATAACAATTTAAGATAGTTACAATCGCCTCTGCCGGGTCTGGTGTAAAGAATAGTGGAAACTGGTTTGGTATATAGCTTGGAAGTTCAAGTCCTTGATCCCAAATCGCTGCTATTGCCCCGTTCGAGATTGCATCAGAAAGTTCCCCAGCGTTTTTAGTTAATGATACAAATAATCCTTTAGGCTGTGCTGTGTGAGCTTGGTCGCAAACTGTAACAAATAGCAGGTTATCCTTGACGCCACGACTATTCTTAAATAGACTTACCAAGTCTTTTAAAGCTAAATACATAGCTATCTCCCCTCAATCGCTTCCCGAGCAACTAACCGATCGTCAAAGTCGTGAACTTCATTGCCAATAATTTGATAGGTTTCATGACCTTTGCCTGCGATTAAGATTACATCACCTGCTGATGCCTCTCGAATAGCAGTTTGGATCGCTTCTTTGCGGTCAGGGATCATTCGGTATGCTGAACCTTGCACTCCTGCTTCCATGTCCTTCAAAATGGCTAATGGGTCTTCACTTCTTGGGTTATCCGAAGTTAGGATGGGATTTGTGGACCATTGGCAGGCTATTTGAGCCATCAATGGTCTCTTCGTACGATCACGGTCACCACCACAGCCAACTATAACGAAAACCTTTTTCTTAGCAAAATGCTGAACCGTTTTTAATACATTTTCAAGACTGTCTGGTGTGTGGGCGTAATCAACAATAACAGTAAAATCCTGTCCTGCATTTACAAGCTCAAATCTGCCTGATACTCCTTTTACACCTTCGATCGACTGGATAACTGCTTTAATATCAATGCCGGACACAACGGACGCCGCAATACTTGCTAAAACATTATACACACTGAATTTACCAATTAATTGCATTTTAATCGGATATTTTTCCGAATGAACCACAAGCTCGAACTGGGTACCTGAAGAAGTCATTTGAATATTCTTTGCTTGAAGATCAGCTATATTATCGATTCCATATGTAATAACATGTGCAGCAGTCGACCTGCGGTACATATCAGAAGCAGGGTCGTCTGCATTTAATACGGCAAACTTAGGTTTTTTCTGATCAAATGTATTACCCAGCTGGGCAAATAATAAACTCTTAGCACGCTTATATTCATCCATTGTTTTATGATAATCCAAGTGGTCCTGCGTTAGGTTTGTAAACACAGCCACATCATAATCGCAGCCATGTACTCGACCAAGATCTAATGCATGTGAGGAAACCTCCATTACTGCTATATCAACACCTGCTTCAACCATTTGTCTAAAGGTTTTTTGAAGTGTTAAACTTTCCGGGGTTGTGTTTTTTGTTTCAATCGTCTTTTCAGCTATTTTAGTATACATCGTGCCAATTAGACCTGTTTTTTGATTGGCATCGGAGAATATTTTCTCAATTAAATGGCTGGTAGTTGTTTTCCCATTTGTTCCGGTAATTCCTATTAAGTGCAAGTTTTTCGTTGGCTGTTCATAAAAAGCATCAGCTAGCACTGCCATTGCTCTCGTTGTATCTTTAACAAGAATGACAGGTACATCTAGTAATAACGGACGCTCAGCCAATACAGCAGCTGCCCCGCTTTTTACTGCAGATTCTGCAAAATCATGGCCGTCTACTGTGTATCCCTTAATACAAATAAATAAGCTCCCGCTTTGCACCTTCCGATTATCGTTTTCAATCGAAGTTATTTCTGGATCCTCACCTAAATAAGGAACTAGAAGATGCAAATTCTTAAGCAGCTTTTGTAGCTTCATTTCTCTCAAATCCTCTCATAACCGTACATACATTGACTAATTATCATTTTGAAAATTCTTCTTAAGAAAGTTCCATCTTATTTTACATTAAAACATTTTATTTTGCTATTTAGTAATCAAAGCTTAATGAAAAAATTAGGCGGCGGAAATCATTCCGACCGCCTCTAATTTAATGAATTTTTTAATTGCATTAATCCTCCTTACCAAAATAAAGCCTAATTCTTGACCCTTCCTTAACTTTGGTACCTGCTTCAGGGGATTGTCTAACGACCACATCACCCTCACCACTTGCATCAATCTTTAGATTTATCAGTTGATCCATTAGTTCCATTTTTGTTAAACCTGTGAAATCCGGTAATTTTATTAACGGTGTATCCGGCCATTTCAATTCTTTTTCAATTTGACCCTTTCGAGGTTTAATCCCCATCTGACTCAAACTATCCTTCATAATATTACCAACAATTGGAGCACTGACTGTACCACCGAAGGCTGTAACTCCTTTTGGATTATCAACTGCCACATAGACAACAATTTGCGGATCATCTGCAGGGGCAAATCCAATAAAGGAAACGATAAAGTTATTTTCTAAATATCTCCCGTTTTGTGCTTTCTGGGCTGTTCCGGTTTTTCCGCCAACTCGGTAACCATCAACAAACGCCCTTCCCCCTGACCCCTGGGCAACTACACTCTCAAGGGCATGGCGAATTTCTTTTGAAGTTTCTTCCTTAATTACCCTGCGTTTTTCCACTGGGGAATTTCTCATTACGACTTCGTTTGTAATTGGATCGATGAGCTCTTTTGCAATATATGGCTTATATAATATCCCGCCATTAATAGCCGCAGATACAGCCGTAACTTGCTGGATAGGTGTTACTGATACTCCTTGTCCAAAGGCTGTAGTTGCTTGTTCAACTGGGCCTACACGGTCTAAATTGAATAATATCCCTGTTCCTTCTCCTTGTAAATCAATACCGGTCTTTTGACCAAAACCAAAATCCTTCACATATTTAAACAATTTTTCTTTCCCGAGTCTTTGTCCCAATTCGACAAATCCAGGGTTGCAGGAATTTTGAACAACCTCTAAAAAGGACTGATCTCCATGGCCCCCTCGTTTCCAGCACTTTAACCTCGCCCCCGCAACCTGAACCGAACCCGAATCATGGAAATGCTCTTTTTCTAAATTCACTTTTCCTTCATTCAAAGCTGCCGCAAGGGTAATAATCTTAAATGTTGACCCTGGTTCGTACGTTGACCATACAGGAAGATTTCGATTATATACCTCTTGAGGAACATTTTGAAAATTAGCCGGATCAAAAGTCGGTCTGCTCGACATGGCTAATATTTCTCCATTATTCGGATTCATTGCAATGGCAACAATCCCATCCGGGTTATATTTTGCGTCTGCGATATCTAACTCTCTTTCTACTATCGTTTGGATTTTTGAATCGATTGTCAGCTTCAATGCGAGACCGTTTGTCGGCTTCTCATAATCATCTGCCATATCGTTCATTCTTTCCCCTTTAGCATTTGCATAAAATTTAACAGAGCCCCGTTCACCACTTAGTTCTTTATCATAATATTGTTCTAGTCCCATCAACCCCTGGTTGTCAACTCCTGCGAACCCAAGAACATGTGATAAATAGCTCCCCATTGGATAATGCCGCTTAGAATCTTCACCAATATAGACACCTTCGAGTCCTAGGGATCTGATTTCTTTGGCCTTCTCATGTGAAATTTTTCTGCCTTCCTTAATCCGAACAATTCTTTCTCTCAGTGTAATATCCCGATAGGCCTTTTCTTTTGACATATTTAAAACGGAGGCAAGCTTTTCCGCGGTTGTTGCCGGGTCTTTAATTTGTCTTGGAACAACCCAGACGGTTGGAGTACTAATATTTGTGGCAAGAGGCACCCCGTTCCTGTCAACAATTTCTCCTCGTTCAGGTTCAAAGGGAATATTACGGCTCCAAGAGTCTTTAGCACCTGCTGTTAACCAATCACCAAGGACAAATTGGACATATCCAAGCCGAATATCAATTATTAAGAAGGTGAGAATACCAATAAATAGTGCAATCATTAATCGTTTACGGACAGTAACATTTGAAACACGCATAGTTTGAACGACCCTCCTTTTTCTATCGTTCATTTATATGCTTGTACTTTTTTTCTTAGAACGCAGGTTTTGGCCATTAGATAGGAAAAATCCCGCTAAGAAAGCGGGATTTTCTATTAATCCTGGACTAGATCCTCTGTATTTTCCTCAGTTTGACCTTGAGTATTTGTTTTTTCATTATTTTCCTGTTTCCACTGCTCTTCAGGAGTCTTTAAGTCTACGATTAAAAAATCTCCTTTTTGAACATGTGTTTTCGGTTTAATATTTTGCTGGGTTACAAACCCTTTTCCCTTTGAATTTAACTTCAATCCGGCAATATTCGCTACTTTCATTACATCTCTAAGTGACCAACCTGTCATATCAGGGGCAAATATTTCACCATTTGTTTGTATGATTACCTTCTCACCCTGTAAAACAGTTGTCCCAGACTCTGGTAAATGCCTGACAACCTCTGCTCCTTTTCCAATTACGATAGGTTCAATTCCTTTTCCTTTTAATTCAGCTACAGCTTCAGTAACCGATTTCCCCTTAAAATCTTCTAGTTTATTCAATTGTGCCTCTTCAAGTTGAGAAGGCTTAATGTTCAAGTAATGCAGGCTGTTTTTCATGACTGGGTTAAATATAGCAGAAACAGGTATTGCACCTTGACCAGTTTCAAGCCCCTCTAATTCAGGTTGCTGAACAGCAACATAAACAATTAATTCCGGATCATCCTTTGGTGCCATCCCTAAAAATGAGAACATATAGTTATTAGCACCTTGTAAATACCCGCCATTCGGTCCAGGAATATTAGCTGTTCCCGTCTTCCCAGCGACACTGTATCCATCAATTTTATACCGGCCGCCAGTACCTTTGGGTGAGGTAACAACTGTTTCAAGGATATCCCGAACCTCCTTGGCCGTTTCTTTTGTGATTGGTGTTGAAACAACTTTAGAGGACCCTGATTTAATAACCTCACCTGTATCATGATTGACAATTTTTTTTACCACATGCGGTTTAATCATTTTCCCGCCATTTGCAATGGCTGTTGCTGCTTGAATTTGCTGTATGGGAGTTATTGCAGTGCCCTGCCCGTAAGCCGTCGTAATTTTTTCAATCGGATAGGTAAATTGGATTTTCCCAGATGTTTCGTTGGGAAGGTCAATTCCTGTGGGCTGATCAAAGCCAAACTTTGTTAAATATTCTCGAAACTTTTCAAAGCCAAGCTTCTCTTTAGCTATTTTGGCGAAAGCAACATTTGATGAACGCTGTACCCCTTCAAGATAGGTGATCGGCCCCCATCCCGAGTAATTATGATCATGAATTGCTTTATCCCTTTTCGTTACTTGATATGAACCAGATTGATAGATTTCGTTGGGATTAAACACCTTTTCCTGGACGGCTGCGGCAAGCGTAAAAATTTTCATGGTCGAACCAGGTTCGAATGAAGTTTCAATCGCTTCATTATGCCAGCCGTCTTCAATTCCTTCTTTTGTTTTTGGATCAAAAGAAGGCCGTTGTCCCATTGCTAATATTTCACCGGTTTTCGGATCAGCCACAATCGCAATGATTTTCTCCGGTTTATATTCCTTAGCTGCTTTGTTCATGGCATCTTCTAAAAAGGTTTGAATCTTTTGGTCGATGGTCAAATAAACATCATTCCCATTTTTGGCAGGAGTAATTTTTTCTTTTCCATCCGGAAGTATATAACCCCACAAATCACTTTCAAAATTAATCTTCCCATTTGTACCCGTTAATTCATCATTTAGACTTTTCTCAATCCCCATTTTACCCACTGATTTAATACTTTTGTCCTTTTGTTCAATCCGATCAGCATAACCAACTAAGTGGGAAGCAAATACACCATTAGGATAGAAGCGCTTGGAATCACGGATAAATGTAATCCCTGGAAGTTTAAGTTTTTCAATCTTATTCTTTGTTTCGTGGGTAATATCTCTGCCTGCCTTGCCGAATTCAACCTGAAATTTATGACTTTTTATTCCTTTTGTTAAGATACTGTAAATCTCTAATTCATCCATTTCTAGATACTTTGCCAATTCTTGTGCCGTTTTCTCCGGGTTTTTTACGTGCTGCGGCTTTTTTGAATTTGTTGTCATCTTTTTATCTAAAATAGCAATTAACGTGTAGGCATTTGTATCTTCAGCAATCACTTTACCATTCCGGTCTAAGATATCGCCCCTTAAGGCGGTCAAATTCCCTTCTCTGCTATATTTTTCTTGAGCCTTTGCAGCAAGAGGCTGTCCATCAACTTCACCAGTGATTTGAATTGAAAAATACCTGAAAAGTAAAACAAAAAAGAGCAAACCGAAAAATCCAAATAAAAGGGTTGCTCCTGCATTCATATATGGCTGTTTCTTGTTCATTTCTAATGCACTACCTTGACGTTATTTTCGTTTTTAATTAGGCCCATTTCCTTGGCCTTTTTATAAATTCGATCGTATGCACTTAATTCGCTTACTTGAACCTGCAAATCACTATTTACTTTCTGTTGTTCCGATACCTTAGCTTCCATAATTTGTATATCTTTGTTAACATCATAAATTTTTGCTTGATTTGAAATAATATGAACGGCACCAAAACATACAAATCCAGCAAAGACTATTCCAATAATTTTTTCCCCTGGAGTGAGCCAGGATTTTTTAATAATAACTTGTCTCTTTTGTTGGACTTTCTCCTCCGTGTGTTGCTGTTCCACATTCTTCCTGGCAAGATTACTCAAACTCTTCCCCTCCAGCTTATTATTTATTTTTAAATCTAGTTTTGAATTTCTGAATTTTTCCTTACAGCTTTTCGGCAACTCTTAGCTTAGCAGATCTAGCGCGATTATTTTGCTCTAATTCTTCATCAGATGGAAGGATCGGCTTCCGCGAAATTAACTTTAATATCGGTTTATACTCATCAGGAATGATTGGTAAACCAGGAGGTAAATTAGGAGTTTCACTTGCTTTCTTAAAGGCTGCTTTGCAAATTCTGTCCTCAAGAGAGTGGAAGGTTATAACGCTTATTCTTCCCTCAGGGTTTAACATGTCAATCGCTTGATTTATTGACTGTTCGAACACCGCTAATTCATCATTCACAGCAATTCTGACTGCTTGAAAAACTCGCTTAGCTGGATGTCCACCTTTTCTTCTTGCAGGGGCCGGAATCGCGTCCTTAATCAGTTCAACTAATTCTGCCGTCGTTTCAATTGGTTTTACCATCCTTGCTGCTTCTATTTTACGAGCTATTTGTTTAGAGAACTTCTCCTCACCATATCGAAAAAAGATGCGCACCAAGTCTTCATAGGCCCAATGATTAACCACATCGTAGGCAGAAATATCGGCTTCATTATCCATTCTCATATCTAGTGGTGCATCATGATGATAGCTAAAGCCTCTTTCAGGAGTATCCAATTGCGGAGAAGAAACTCCAAGGTCGTAAAGTACTCCATCCACTTTAACAATTCCTCGATTTTCAAGTTCTTCTTTCAAATACAAGAAATTGCTTTTAATGATTTCTAACCGATCCCCATATTCAGCCAACTTCTCTTTTGCGTGTTCAATTGCAGTTTCATCTTGGTCAAATGCAAATAGTTTACCGCGGGCTCCAAGTTTTGAAAGAATAAGCGAACTATGCCCCGCTCCACCCAAAGTACAATCAACATAAATTCCATCAGGCTTAATATTTAAGCCATTAACAGCTTCCTTTAACAACACAGTTGTATGTTCAAACATGTAGTAACCACCTTTTCCAATCGAACAATATATAACAGAAAATATATTAACATAATTTATCCATTATATATCAAAGCCAATCATATTTTCAGCAATTTCTGCAAAAGATTCTTCTGACTCGGTAAAATAGTCTTCCCAAATCTGTTTGCTCCAAATTTCAATTCGATTGGAAACACCTAAAATTACACATTCTTTTTCCAACTTTGCATATTGCAAAAGTGGTGCAGGGATATTAATTCTTCCTTGTTTATCAAGTTCACTCTCGGTTGCACCTGAAAAGAAGAATCTAGTAAAAGCCCGGGCATCTTTTTTTGTCAGAGGTAAGCCTTTTAATTTCTCTTCAATCAGCCCCCACTCTGATAACGGGTAACCAAACAAACATTGATCCAATCCACGTGTAATGATAAACATTTCACCAAGTTCATCGCGGAATTTGGAGGGCACGATCAGTCGGCCTTTATTATCAATGCTGTGATGGTATTCACCCATGAACATACCCATGACCCCCACTTTCTATTAAAAATGTACCACATTCCCCCACTTTCCACCACCTATTTTTAAACTATTCTTCTTAAAACCATGAAATCCTTTTTTATCCAGAAATTTCACAAAAAAAAAACTTCACTGCTGTGAAGTTTTCTACATTTTTATTACCTTATGCCGACCATCAAATTCAAATTTACCTGACATTAAGTCCTGAATTAGATTCAACCCATATTGATTTAGGTAATAAAATATATTCCAAACCCTCTCTTGGGGAAAACCATCCGGTCTTAATGACAGATCCACACGATCATATTTTTTAAGGATATTGTCGTGTTTCAGCTTTCCGGCCTCATATAATTTAGCTTCCATAAACCCGAGTTCTTTAAGTAAGTAACTTTCATTTTTCTTTAACAATGGTAATAGTCCGCGATCCAACTCAGCTGTCTTACCTTCTATTAATCGGTACTGATTTACTAATTGTTCTTTTGCAAGGGAAAATAGCGAAGCCACTTCTTTATCTTTTATTTTTTCAAGAAATTGAGTTCTCTCTTTTTCTGTTCCATTGCTTAATATTTCATTTAAGTTTAAACGTAGATCAGAAACGTCTGTTTCAACAGATCGATCAAGGATCGTAATGTTTAAACGAGGAACAATAGGGGGCATCTTGATTTGAAAATATTCAAACACTAGTTTTAGTTCTGCCCAGTAAGAAATTTCTCCCGGCCCCGCAATAAAAGCAATAGATGGGAAAAGCCATTCCTGCATTAACGGCCGCGTCACCACATTATTGCTTAAAGAGGCTGGATTCTCCTCAGCAAGCTCCACTAATTGTTCCCTTGAAAAGGTAAGAGCCCCATTTTTCCCCACAAAACAATCATTATCACAGTCATATTCAAGTAAAATCCGATCATTCATTTTCTGATCATAGTAGAAAAGGTTCGCATTCCTTTCACTAGCATCAATCGTTACCGGAAAACCCTTTTCATCAATACGCCTTTGTTGTTCCAGTAGCTTGTGTGTAATCATTTCATGGTTAAGGATTTGCTTTTTAAAAAGTTCTTTCTGCACCTTCCGAAAGTCATTGTTACCTGAGTCAACGATTAATAACCCATAATCCTTGAACAATTCCATAATAATATTTGCAAAAAAATCGACGAAGTTGGTTGAGATGGACACTTGTTTTACAGCAAAAGCTAAAAGTGTATTGGTATGTTCTGTCTCACCAAAATTCTCTATTAAGTTTTGTACCCAAGAAATGCAGACTTCTTTGTTTAACTGAATATCAGAAACCATTTTCTTTTGCAGGACTCTTTCTGGATATGTCCATTTATCAACCTTTTGATTCACAGGTACAAACACATGATTAACCTCTTGGTAATCATGGTCTTCTCCCGCAATCCAAAATACAGGAACCACTGGTACGCCGAGCTGTGCCTCTTTTTGCTCAGCCAATTTAATAATAGAAATTACCTTATGTATTGAATATAGCGGGCCTGTTAAAATACCTGCCTGCTGTCCCCCAATAACGACGAGGCTATTACTTGTTTTAAGTTTATCGATTGACTTTATAACAGCTTCAGACGATGGAAACCGCTTCATAAAGCTCTCAATATGTTCAGCAACCTCTAAGCGAGGAAATGATCGGTTACTAAGTTCAGCAACCCGTTTGGCATCATCGGTTCCATCATTAAACCGGTAATGAAAAAAAGGCTGGATTTCTGGAGATTGTTCCAAATAATTCGAAGCAAACCGATTGGCTGCTGGTAAAGAGAGATTTAAAATCTCCATTCTTGTACTTCCTTTCTGATCACCCAAATTCATTCTGTTAAGAGTATACCACTACCAACTTAATTTGAAAAAACTTTGGCTTATAATTCAGTTGGTAAAAGTAAAAATCAATGCTCGATGAATTAATCCATATAATGTTAAGGTGAGGTAAGCAAGAAGAAACAGGAGAAAATTAAAACGCCAAAAACCCTTTATCACTTTTTTTATGAGAATTTCTTCTTTTACTTTCCAATGAACCAACACAAAAATCATCGCTATTAAAATCATAATTAATATTATTACCCAAAAATATGATTTTTCCCATATAGTTACAATTAAAAAATGAACAGATATTATAAATAGAAATGTTGTAGAATCTAGTGATATATGCACTGCCTTTCGCGTGCTTTTTGTCACGAGTTTCGTGACTATAAAAACAAACAGGAATCCTAAAAATGGTATCGCAAAGAAAACAGAAATGAAATAGGATAGAAAAGTAATCAAGCGTATTCCTCCTTTATCATCTCTTTTCCTTTAATTAAGTAATATAGGTTAGCCACTTGAGGTGACTTCATCCCTTTATGTTCTGCCACTTCTAAAATATATCCCAATATTGCATCCACTTCTGTCATTCTGTGTGCTTCTATATCTTTAAGCATGGAGGAACGATTAGCAGAAGTATTATTACAAATAGTAATAATTTGCTGCAACTGTTCTTCAGTATTATCTAAATTTAAAATTGAAGATACCTCGGAATATAAATTCTTTAGGACCTGAAAATAGTATTCATTTTTTATTAATTTGCCATTTTCCACCTCGAGGATGGCGGTTAATGGATTAATAACGGCATTGACAACTAGTTTACTCTGCAGCATTGTAAAATAATCCTCCTTAAAAACAAGTGGAAATTCCAATGGTGCAAAAGAAATACAATCAAACAAAAATGTTGGGTTCCCTTTAAATACAGCCACTTTAGTCACAGCTTCACCATTATGGGAAACGGTATATGAATTTTCCTTCAGCGCTCCGTGCTCAACTGCACCAACAAAAATATTAGTGTTCGGGATGGTTTCAAGCTGTTTTAAATGGCCCATACCATTCTGTAAAAATAAGAGATTGTTAGGAAGAATGGGCAACTGATTAATTTTTTCAATAATTGGCCGAAGTTGATATTGCTTAACGGAAATGATGGTAAGATCCTCAATTCCCTTCCATTCGTTTATTGGCAATGCCTTCGTGTTGGAAATTGTTTGTTCCCCGTTTTTCTTCAGCACAATTCCATATTTAATTATCTCTGTTGCTTGTTCTGGTGTTCTAGTGTATACCGTAACATCTACTATCCTGCTAAAATACGCTGCGAATAGGAGGCCAATTGACCCAGCACCAATAATTCCAACCCTCATGGTAATCCCTCTTTTTTAGTCGTCTTTACCCATATTCTATCAGAAGCTGACGATAGTTTGTTACTAAGAATTAGAAAAAAATTAAGCCCTATTCGACAAACACCGAATAGGGCCAATAAAGTTAAACGGGGTATACCGGATGCTTACGTATGCTAAAATTAAAATCCTTGGTTTCATAATAAGCAAAGCGTTGAATCAAAACATTTCGTAATTCTGTTGGTGCGACAATTTCATCAACAATTAATTCCGATGCTAACTTATAAATGTCGATATGTTCTTTATATTCTTTATGCTTTTCTTGGACAAAAGCTATTTTTTCTTTCTGGTCTTCTATTTGATTAATTTTGTTCGAATAAACAGCATTGACTGCTGCTTCTGGACCCATAACTGCAATTTGTGCGGTCGGTAAAGCGATACAGCAATCCGGCTCAAAAGCTGGGCCAGCCATAGCATATAGACCAGCACCATAGGCTTTTCGAACAATGACAGAAATTTTCGGGACAGTGGCCGAACTCATCGCTGCAATTAACTTGGCCCCATGACGAATAATGCCCGCACGCTCCACCTTTGTTCCAATCATGAACCCAGGTACATCTGCCAAAAATAAAAGCGGAATATGAAAAGCATCACAGAGTTGAATGAATTTTGCTGCTTTATCTGCAGAATCTACAAATAATACACCGCCTTTCACTTTCGGCTGATTAGCAATAATTCCAATCGGTCTTCCATCGATTCTTGCTAACCCCGTTATCAATTCAGGGGCAAACAATTTCTTAATTTCATAAAAACTTGAATTATCCACAAGTTTATCAATACATTCATACATATCAAACGGAGCGTTTTGGTTTTCTGGGATAATCGCTTCCAGCTCGCGGCCTTGTTTTGCTTCTACACCAGGTGTCATCTTTGGTTTTTCTTTAAAGCTTGCTGGGAAGTAGCTGATATATTTTTTGGCTGACTCGATTGCTTCCTCTTCGCTATAAGCGAGAATATCCCCACAGCCTGAGACTGAACAATGCATCCGCGCACCGCCCATTTCCTCAAGTGTAACCTTTTCACCGATTACTTTTTCAGCCATCCTTGGTGACCCCAAATACATAGAAGCATTTTGGTCAACCATGATGACGATATCACAAAAGGCAGGAATGTATGCTCCACCAGCCGCGGAAGGGCCAAACAAAATACAAACCTGGGGAATCATCCCGGAAAGTTTCACTTGATTGTAGAAGATTCTTCCTGCCCCGCGACGATTTGGAAACATCTCTAACTGATCTGTTATTCTAGCCCCGGCTGAATCAACAAGGTAGAATAATGGAACCTTTAGTTTTTCGGCAACTTCTTGAATACGAATAATCTTTTCAACTGTCCTGGCTCCCCATGAACCAGCTTTAACGGTTGAATCATTCGCCATAACACAAACCGTTTGGCCATTAATTTTCCCAATCGCCGTGACAACACCATCTGCAGGAAGATCACCAGCTTGAAAATTGGCAAATTTACCATCTTCTTCGTATTTACCTTCATCGAACAATAAGGCAAGACGTTCACGAACAAACAACTTCTTTTGCTCTTTTGCCTTCTCATGATATTTTGGATGTCCACCAGCTTCAATTATTTTACGGTTCTCATTTAACTGCTCATTCAATGTATTGGTTACAGACATGATTTTCACCCCTCAAACTTTATTCTAGGACGATCAATACGTCGCCTTCATTAACGAAATCACCAATGCTTACTTTTACATCTAATACTAAACCTTCTGAAGTGCTTTCAATTGGAATTTCCATTTTCATAGATTCAAGCATCACGACTTCCTGACCAAGTTGTACTTGATTCCCTTTTGTTGTGAATATATTTAAAACAGTACCTGCCATACTTGCTGTTATTTCTTTCATTTTCATTCTCCCCCTAGTTCACTAATTTTTTGGTTAAAAAGCTTGTGGTGTACTTTCCCTTTTGAAAATCATTATCTGTTAGTACATTAAGGAAAAGTGGTGCATTAGTTTTAATCCCTTCAATTTTTAAGTCTTTAAAGAAGCGAACCGCTTCTTCTAATGCTTTTACACGTGTTTCATTGTGAATAATAACTTTCGCAATCATTGGATCATAGAACGGTGTAACCACACTTCCTTCATCATAACCTGAATCAATTCTTACTCCCGCCGAATGACTCCATTCAAGCCTGCTGATTTTACCTGGCGACGGAAAAAAACGAACAGGGTCTTCAGCATAAAGCCTAAATTCAATAGCGTGACCTGACAATGTGATTTCATCTTGGAGCAATGGTAACCGTTCACCTCGAGAGATGAGGATTTGCCATTTCACTAAATCGAGACCAGTTATCATTTCAGTTGCCGGATGTTCAACCTGAAGGCGAGTGTTCATTTCTAGAAAATAAAAATTTTCCTTTTCATCAACAATAAATTCAATAGTTCCTGCATTTGTATAATTAACAGCACTCGCCGCTTTTAAGGCTGTTTCAAACATCATATTTCGAGAATGGTCCGATAAACAAGGTGACGGAGATTCCTCGATTACTTTTTGATGTCTTCTTTGAACAGAACAGTTTCTTTCAAACAAATGAACGATATTTCCATGGCTGTCTCCAAACACCTGGACTTCGACATGTCTTGCATCTTTGATATACTTCTCGATAAAGACTTCGTCAGAGCCAAAATAGGCCATTGCTCTTGCTTTTGTCTGGGCAAAAGACTTAACGAGCGCTTGCTCATCTTCACAAAATACCATTCCTATCCCGCCGCCGCCGCCGCTTGCCTTCAGCATAACTGGGAAGCCGATTGTATCTGCAAGAACAATTGCTTCCTCAATAGCTTTTATACCGCAGCCACTGCCGGGAACCACCGGGACACCCGCCTTTTCCATCGTCTGACGAGAAATAATTTTGTCACCCATTAATTCAATAGTTGCCGGGTTCGGGCCGATAAAAATAATACCTTCCTCTATTGCTCGTTTAGCAAATGTAGCATTTTCAGATAAAAAGCCGTAACCAGGGTGAATTGCATCTACTTTCTCTCGTTTTGCTATTTCTAAAATTTTATCTACTTGTAGATAGGACTTGTTTACAGGAGGCTCCCCCACACAGAAAGCCATAGTTGCTGCTTTTACAAAGGGCATTTCCTTATCAGCCTCGGAATAAATAGCAATTGTTTCAATCCCCATCTCCTGACAGGTTCGAATAATCCGAAGGGCAATTTCTCCTCGATTAGCAATTAAAATTTTTTGCACGCTTTTTCCCCTTTCGTACCCTGTTTATTCCACCATTTATATGTTTCTACACAATTCTCTGAATTTCCTGCAAATTTTTGAAAACGCTTTCTGAACTTATTTGAAGAATTTTTTGAGTTTTTGTTATATAATTAGAGTGATTCATTTGAAAAATGCCAAAATTACTTCAGTTCATGTTATTCAAGAGCAAATGAATATATACAAGATTATGAGTAATCATATTTAGGAGGTTGACTATGGCAGTAAAAGTGGAAAGACTCAAAGTAAATTTTAAAACACTAGAAGAGTTTAAAAAATTCAAAGAATATGGGATTCAAGAATTATCAATGCTTGAAGATCTTGAAGCAAATATGGTTGATAATAATAGTGACTCACCTTTTTACGGAATTTATTTTGGAGACAAATTAGTAGCTCGAATGAGTCTATACCAAATTGATGCAAAGTTTGACCGCTATTTTTATCCGCCGCAAAATTACTTAGAGTTATGGAAACTTGAGGTATTACCGGATTATCAAGGTAAGGGTTATGGCAAGGCGCTTGTCGAATTTGCGAAAAGCAGCTTTGGTCTCCCGATTAAGACGAATCCAAGAGTACAATCAAGAGATTTTTGGGAAAAGATGGGCTTTGCGAATGTCGATTACGATATGGAGCGTGACCGCGGAGAAAATCCATTGGTTTGGTACCCTTCAGGCGTAGAGGCACAACAGCATAATTAATCCAAATAAAAAAGCGGACATTTGGTCCGCTTTTTCTACTTTTCTACTCTTTCGAGGTTACCATTTTTGTCCATCTGGAATTTTACTTTTTGTTGCCGGTCCTCATCTTGAAGAACTACCATTTTCCGAGCTCTTTCCATAATTTCAATTAACGAACGATAATCCTCTTCAATAGCCTTTAAATTTTTAGATAATCTTTCGTTTTCTGCTGCCAAGTAGTATGCCTTTTTTTCCAACTCTTTGATTTTTTCATTAGATTTCTTCCGTTCCGCTTCATTGTTGGATGAGGCTAGTGCTTTTTGTTGGAGTCCCTCTAAAAAATGGATCACCGTCGAAAATGTAATTGTGCTTCCTTGTTCATTTCCTGTTGGAGAGGGAACAGCTTCTACTTTAACTGGTTCTTCAAATGATTCTATTTCATTTGAAACTGGCTGTTTTTTTAACTCTTTACGCTGCTTTTTAGCCAACTCAATGCCCGATTTATATTGTTTTCTAACAAACGAATTCCAACGAAAGCCACAGGCTGCTGAAGTACGTGTGAGCTGCTTCCCTACTTCTTCGAATGCTTGCAGTTGCGTCCCGCCTTCCCGGATGTGTCGTAACACAACCTCAGCAAGCAACAAGTCTTCATCTTGGGACCATGCATCTTGTCGAGTCGGTGACATGAAATCATCCCTCCTAGTGTTTTTATAATACATATGCATCTACTAGAAAAGATAGACTTAATCAAGCCCTGTGTTTTTCATCTTTATTCATTGTTTTTTCGTATAAACGCATTTACATATTCATGATGAATTTCGCTTTCCCAAAGGATTGCACACTCTCTAATCTCTTCATCTATTCTTTCACGCAGTTTTGTTTCTTCCCACTTTCTAATCCAAATTCTTTTATAGGATTTTAGTACACTTATATCGTTAGATATCATCTGTCCAAGGTATCTATCACAAGCCTGGAGAGAGTCATCCGTGTACAGTGAGTTAATAAACCCAATTTTCTTTAAATATGAGGCAGTTTGGAGCTCTGCTTCCATTAAAAGCTTCATTGCAATAGAAGCAGGCAGCTTTTCTGCTAAAATTGAACCTCCGCCCCATCCCGTTGTTATCGCTTGCTTTCCTTGGATAAACCCTGCCAATATACCTTCTCGCGCAATACGATAATCGCAAGCAGCCGCAAGTTCACAACCACCGCCAACTGCTGTTCCATTAATGAGAGCAATAGTCGGAATAGGCAATGTAAGCAGCGAATAAAGGATATTCGCCATCTTTGAGAGCATCCCATAAGCTTCTTCCTTTGTACGAAGGGAATGAAAAACAGACAAGTCTCCCCCTGAACAAAATGCAAGATCATCTTCTCCGGTAATAACTAGTGCCTTAATATCAGGGTGAAAAGATCTTTTTATTGCTTCAGCCAATCCTTCCATGACTTCAAAATTAATAGCATTTCTTTTTTCACTTCTAGTAATGGTAAATACCAAATAACCCTTATCACGTTTTTCAATCTTGTACGACAACCTATAACACAGCCCTTCTTTTTTATTTCGCAAAAATGAGTATGTATAAATCCAAAGAAACGACGAAAGCACAAGGGAAATAAACCCTTGTGCTTTCTATCTTACCTTAAAATTAGTCGTTCACTACATCTTTTCCTTTGTATGTTCCGCAAGCTTTACATACACGGTGTGAAAGTTTCATTTCACCACAGTTTGGGCAGCTTACCATACCAGGTACGTTTAATTTAAAATGAGTACGACGTTTTCTTTTTGCAGTTTTAGAAGTCCTTCTAAAAGGTACAGCCATTCTTCCCACCTCCTTAAAGAGTATTAAGAAAGTAATGAAGGCCAGGAATGCTGGGTCTTCACTTTGCTTCTTAGATTTGTCGATTAAATTTACGAAGAAGAATTGTTTTCATCGAAAAACTTTGCGAGACCTGCTAGTCTCGGATCAATTTTTTTAGATTGATCTTCTCCATGAACAACTTCCCAATCCTTGCCAGATTGTGGAGCAGCATCTTCACGATTAACATCTTCGCAAAAAACTTGCATTGGTACCTCAAGTAAAAGAATCTCTCGAAGGATCGGCATCACATCAATCACTTCACCTTTCACTTGATATGCTTCCTCTTCAGTTTCATAAACTGAACCTTGCAAGAGAAACGTTTCAGTTGTTTCGACATTAATTGGAAGTTTAACATCCACTAAAGTACGAGAACATGGAAGTATTAAGTAACCTTCGATTTTTAAATGGAACGTTACTTTTGTTGAATCGATATCGCCCCGACCTGTAATATGCATCGGAGAAACTTCCCGGATGGTTGGATCATCTTGTTTGATCTCATCCACACGAACTATCTCATCAATAATAAATTCCTTGTTTCGATATTTTTGTAATTGACTTAATGTCCATTTCAATTGAATCACCCCAAGGCAACAAAGGTAATTATAGCCTTCGATAAATTTTTTGTCAATGTTTTTTCTTTACACCCCGTCAGATGATTAAAAAGCAAAATGCACCTATCTGTTTCCAATACTAGTTTAACCAGATTAGCCTTTTGCAAACATCCTTAATATCTTACCATATAATTTGATTGGTTTCCTTAAAATATTGCTATAATGTTAAGAAAAGCAAAAATCACACAGATTTTAAAGTTTTAAGGAGAAAACAAATGAGAGCTGTTGGATTAATCGTAGAGTACAACCCTTTTCATAATGGGCATGCCTATCATTTACAGGCATCTAAGGAAGCAGCAGATGCTGATATTGTTATTGCAGTAATGAGCGGGAACTTTTTACAGCGCGGGGAACCTGCACTTGTGTCCAAATGGCAGCGAACTAAAATGGCATTGTTAAATGGAGTAGATATTGTTTTTGAACTACCTTATTGCTTCGCCACTCAAAAAGCAGAAACCTTCGCAAATGGTGCTGTTTCAATTTTGGATGCAGTGGGCACTCATTGCCTCTGTTTTGGAAGCGAGAGCGGAGACATATCCGATTTCTTTCGTACAATTGATCACTTAGAAGCGAAGCAACATCTATTTAATGAAAACATTAAACAGTTCCTAAGCACAGGTGTCAGTTATCCGAAAGCTTTATCCCTTGCATTTGGGCAATTGCCAGATTCGGATAAATATTTGGATTTAGCTAAGCCAAATAATATACTTGGACTCGAATACATAAAAGCTATAAAACAACAAAAGTCGAATGTCATCCCAATGACGATACCTCGAAAAAACGCTAACTACCATGATCAGGATTTTACCTCTGCAACGATTGCAAGTGCAACCAGTATCCGAAAAGCTATCTTTGCTGATAGCGATGGAAAATCTGCTATAGACCAATATGTACCAAAGGCTACCAAACAATTGCTAAATGAATATTTACAATTTTATCAAGTATTTCACCAATGGGAAAACTATTGGAGTTATCTTCAATTTCGTTTAATTCATTCGAGCCCTGAAGAGCTGAGGAATATTTATGAAATGGAAGAGGGGCTTGAAAATAGACTTCTCTCTGCGGCACGAGAGGCTGATACATATCTTGAGTTTATGCAAAAAATTAAAACGAAACGTTATACTTGGACAAGACTGCAAAGATTATGTGTTCATATATTAACTAATTCAAAAAAAGAGGACATGGCAATGATCTCAGAAAAAGCCTCTTATTTAAGACTTCTTGGTATGACCACCAAGGGCAAAGAATACCTAAATAAAAACAAGGCTCATCTTAGTCTCCCCCTAATATCGAAACTTTCTTCTTTTAAAGGAAAAGAGATTAACCTAGATATTAAAGCAGCAAGGGTTTTTTCACTTGGGCTCCCTATCCATTTAAAAAATAAAATGATCCATCAAGAATATCAGCAGCCACCGATTTATATAAAGTAAAAAGCTCTGTTAAACAGGGCCTGTTGATTTCCGCTCCAATCAACAGGATGCCAAAGTCAACAATATTTCTTAACTTAACCATAATAAAAAGATGATGCAGGCGCACCATCTTTTTATTATTTTTCCTTTAGTTTTTCTAAGTAGCTAACAGCTTCGTCAAATGTATCAATAGGAACAATTTTCATGTTGGTTTTTATCTCACGGGCCGTCTTTACAGCATCCCGGTAATTGGAACTCTTTATTCCTTTTTCATTCGGGGCTAAAAAGATTTCTGCGCCTGCTTTGTCCGCTGCAACTATTTTTTGTTCAATTCCCCCTATAGGACCAACC
>Ga0182747_1001048_pt1 | contig 22807 bp, 16 predicted proteins | sample eDN3rd30CBELigBY_FD_128526 | JGI IMG/M metagenome (GOLD analysis project Ga0182747, IMG submission 128526) | Enriched backyard soil microbial communities from Emeryville, California, USA - eDNA 3rd pass 30_C BE-Lig BY (version 2) (version 2) | ecosystem: Environmental > Terrestrial > Soil >...
CGTTTGACAGCGACTTTGGTCCCCAAGGCATCACGAAGCCGGGATTCGAGCCGAACTTCCTCCGGATTCGGCGCTTCCGGCTGATGTCGTTGTGACGTTGCACCGGAGAGCCACCTGCGGACGAGGTCCTCTGTCTGGCGCACACTGAGGCTTTTCTGTGTAACGATATCGAGCACGGCCAGTTGATCGGCAGCGGAACCGAGACCCAGCAGGGCGCGGGTGTGCCCTTCGCTGATCTGGCCGTCCGCCAGGGCCGCCTGTACCCGATCCGGGGCGTTCAGGAGCCGAAGGGTGTTGGTGATGCTTACCCGGGAGCGACCGACGCGCTCGGCGACATCGGCCTGGGTGAGGCCGAAATCCTCGATCAACTGCTTGTAGGCATGAGCTTCTTCAAGCGGGCTGAGGTCGGACCTGACAACATTCTCGATGATGGCGAGTTCGAGCATGGCCTGCGGGGTGACATGCCGGATGACGATGGGGACGGTCTTCAGTCCGGCGAGGTTTGAGGCTCTCCAGCGACGTTCACCCGCGATGAGGGTGTACTTGCCATCCTCATCGGTCGTGGAAACCACCAAAGGTTGCATAACACCATGAATCCTGATCGATTGGGCCAGTTCCTCCAGTTCATGGGCGTCCATTTTCCCGCGTGGCTGCCAGGGATTCGGCGATATCGCATCGATCGGTACTTCGGCGGGTTCTCCAGGAGTGGAAGCCGGGGCTTGCATGGAAGAGCCAGCCGGGTTGCTTGTGGGAATCAGCGATTCCAGCCCACGTCCCAGACCACGTCGTTGACGCGGCCTGGTGGTTCCCTTGCTTGCGGATGTTTCGTTACTCACCTGGTCAAGGCTCCTGGATGTGGGGGAGTGGAGCACGGTCGGGATGCGGGTCACACGTGTCAGGCAACCGTGCAGCGTGTGGCCAAAGTCTAGCACTGACGCCCGGTATACTTTCGCCCAGCAGAAGACGCGGATGGTGTCATCGTTGGTGAGACCGGAGGCGTCACACGGAATTTTGATGGGCGAAGGTGAGGGCATGGATCGACCGGAGGTCGATGTCCCGTGTTCGGAGCCCGAGGCAATGCGGGCACTGTTCTCCAAACCCCCGCTCTCGTTCATACGGATTTCGTACTACTTGCCGGAATTTTCACCGGCACGGCGATGGCACATCGCAATTATGAGGACACCCACGTATCCATGCTGAATTTGATCGTTGAAATCATTGTCCTTGGCGGCGTGCTGGCTGCGGGATTCGGGCTTATAAACTGGGCAAAACGTGCGGCGGATGGTGACAAGGCCGCAAACATGGGGCTTTACCTCCTGTTCGGGATTCCCGGTGCCTTGCTCACCGTGGCCGGTGCGGCCTTGCTGGTGAACGGGAAGGAAGGAGGATGGCTGGCGTTGGGGCTTGGGCTCGGGCTCGGATTGCCGATGCTGAAACAGTTTCGCAAGGCGTTGGCGCAGGGAACGCCGATGGATCCGACCTCGCCCATCGATTTCTCCGGCCTGGCCGTCATCCTCTCGATCATCGCTTTCCTGCTGTTTTCGCTGTTTACGGCGACAAGCGACGACCAGGCGGCGGTCACCGGGTTGAGTGGCGGCGAAGCCACCACTTCGTTGATCGTGAACCTCGTTGCCTTTGCGGGCATGGCGTATATCGCCGTGGGGTACCGGAACTACCGTACCGGGGAACAGGCGACTGGCCGCCTGGGACTGCGGGTACCGACGGCGCAGGATATCGCGATCGGGCTGGCCGCCGTGATCCCGGCGTTTGCCTTCAGCTTTCTGGGATCGATCCTGACATCGGTCTTCCAGCCGGATGTCGTCGACCGTCTGACGGAGACGATCGACAACATGACCAGCGGGGTCCAGAATCCGCTGGGTGCCCTGTTGTTGGGATTGACAACAGGGATCGGGGAGGAGGTGCTTTTTCGTGGTGCCATCCAGCCACGATTCGGCATCCTGATCACCACTGTTTTGTGGACGCTGCTTCATACACAATACGAATTGACGTGGGTCATCGTCGGTCTGTTGCTGATGGGGATCATGCTTGGCTTGATTCGCAAACATGTGGGCACCACGGCTGCAATCATTACGCATGCGGTGTATAACGCCATTGTCGTTCTCATTCAGTTGGCATTGTGAGTAGTCCGGGGCGTTGTTCGTAGCCCAGCCAGGAGGACCCGTTAGGCTCGTCTTCGCCTCGCTCAGGGCGCGAGTCCCTGTGGGCGAACTTGTCGCAGCCTGTAGTCTTCGTTTGTACCCGGTATTATTCGTCAATTGTCGGTGTCATTGGCAGCAGCTAACCAACAAAGGTGCGCAATGAAGATTTGCGAAATCCGAGATCTCGACGGCCCGAATATCTTCCTGAGATTGCCTGCCATCAAACTGGAGGTGGCATCCGACAATGGTGAGTTCGTGGTGAACTCGGCGGCGAATGCGTTTGTTGTCGGTGAGCCGGTGAGCGATGCGGGAACGGAGACGGTCGATCCCGCACGATTGATGGCGCTGATCACGGAAGTGGTGAATGTGCTGCATGACAGGGCGGGGCAGACGCGGCCGGAGGTGATGTCCCGACCCATGGAGGAGCGGCATCACTACGTCGTCGCGTACTCCTGGAGACATCGTCGATTTGCGAGAACTCTGGGGGCATTGGCGCTGGATATCGTTGTCGGCGATATCGCGGAGATCGACACCAGGATCGAATCGCTGAACTCGATTCTAACCAGCCCACCGGAAGAAGATGACGCCCCGGAGATGGTGACGGCTGCTGACTGCCGGGTTCCGATTGTGGCGATTACCGGGACGAACGGAAAAACGACCACATCCCGCCTCATCAGTTTCATCCTGCGTCATGCTGGCAATGTGGTGGGGTTGACGTCATCGGCCGGTGTCTATATCGACACCGAACAGGTGCTTGCGGGTGATTATTCCGGGCCGTCGGGGGCGCATCGCGTGCTTGAGGATGACCGGGTTGATGTGGCTGTGCTGGAAACCGCGCGTGGCGGCATGCTGCTGCGCGGACTTGGGTATGAGGAGAGCGACGTCAGCGTTGTCACCAATGTGAGTGCGGACCACCTCGGGCTGCATGGCGTGTTGACGCTGGAGGGTCTGGCCGAGGTGAAGAGCCTCGTGCCGAGAATGACCCGGGCGGACGGGTTCGCGGTACTGAACGGGGACGATCCGCTCGTCCTGAAAATGCGGGATGTGATCCAGGCACGACCTTTCCTGGTGACGCAGCACGAGCAAACCGAAGCCATTAAAAGGCACATTATCGATGGTGGCTGGGCGCTTTGTCTGGATGACGGGCAGATCCACTGGTATCACGATGGTGTATCGACCGTGCTCACTACCTTGAATGACATCCCGATTACGTTCGGTGGCAAGGCGCCGCATATGGTTGAGAATGCGCTGTGCGCAGCGGCAGCCGTGTTGGCACTGGGGCTAAGCCCGGATCAGGTGCGCGAAGGGTTGTCGGCCTTCCGCAATACGTCCCGGGATAATCATGGGCGCCTGAATGTCTACGAACTCAATGGCGCCACGATTGTGATCGATTTTGCCCATAACGAAGCCGGTCTGGTGCGGTTGCTTGAATTTGCGCAGCATTACCGCAAGGGGAACGGGACGCTGGTCGCCATCATTGGCACAGCTGGCGATCGGGAAGACAGTGTTTTTCGGGCACTCGGGGAGGTCGCAGCGAAAAGTGCCGACATCATCATACGCAAGGACACGACAAAGTACCTGCGGGGTCGCGAACCGGGCGATATGCTGCAGATGATGCAGGAGGGTGTCGAGAAGGCCGGGAAAGGGATTGCGTCAGAGGAGGCATCTTCCGAGCGGGAGGCTTGCCTGCGGGCGTTCGAGCGCGTGCAGCCGGGTGATGTCGTCGCGGTGATGTGCATCGAGGACTACGACTTCCTGCTGACCTACCTGGATGAACACGGAACATCTGTTTCCTGAAAGCGGTGGTCAGTCATGTGCGATGTCGTTGACGTGAGGCTGGTCACTTGTTAGGATGGCCTGACATGGTCAATCGCTGAATAGGATTGTTTCGCACGTGACCTTGATTCCAGGAGTATTCTCGATGGCAACAGTTAGCCCCCTTACCTTCCACCCCAAGCCATCGATTCCCGGGCCAAGGGACGCCTACGGCCGGACCATGAACTACCTCCGGATTTCGCTGACGGACCGGTGTAATTTCCGCTGCATGTATTGCATGCCCGAGGTTGGCATGAAGTTCCAGCCGCGGGATGAGTTGCTCACCGATGAAGAATTGGTACGTTTGGTTGGGCTCTTTGCCGAGACCGGGGTCACCAAGCTGCGGCTGACTGGCGGTGAGCCAACGATCCGGCCGCATCTGGTGGATCTGGTGCGGCAGTTCAAATCTTTTCCCAATATCCAGGAACTCTCGATGACGACGAACGCGTTGTTGCTGAGTCGGAATGCGGGTGCGCTGAAGGAAGCCGGGCTGGACCGGATCAATGTCAGCATCGACACCCTGGACCCGGTACGGTTCCGCTTTATGACGCGGGGTGGCCGGTTCGATATGGTCTGGGCCGGAATCGAGGAAGCCGACCGGGTCGGGCTGGGGCCGATCAAGCTCAACTCGGTGGTGTTGCGGGGTCAAAACGACCATGAGGTCGCGGAGATGGCCAAACTCACGATCGACCGGGAGTGGCAGATTCGGTTCCTGGAGATCATGCCGATGGAAGGCGTCGGGCTTGTCTACGACCAGGGCCTTGTGACCTCCGAGGAGACACGAGCCGAGCTTGAGAAGCATTTTGGGCCGCTTGAGCAGCTGCCAGCGCATCCTTCTGATCCCGCCCGACTCTGGAAGATCCCCGGAGCGAAGGGGACGATTGGTTTCATCTCCCCGATGTCCGAGCCGTTTTGCGACACCTGTAACCGGATTCGGTTGACCGCCGACGGTCAGTTGCGGTTGTGCCTGCTGCACTCCGACGAGCTGAACCTGCGCGACCGAATGCGTAACGGGGACACCGACGAGTCGTTGATCGAATCGATCCGGGGTGGCATCTGGCGGAAGCCGTGGGGTCACCACGTCTTCGAGCGCGAGATGCACACGGTTCGCGGGATGTCCCAGATCGGCGGATAATCTCACCCCGATGACACGCGGGAACATCTTGTACGTTCGCCTCTTTGCCGTCACAATGGAGCCGGGTGGAGCGCGTTGGTTCTCCAACGCGCTCTTTTGATCGTCCTCATATACGGGGGAGAGGGAAGTACATGGCGGCAAACGCTGCGCCCGGGTTTCTTGAGAAGCAATTCAAGCTCACGAAACTCGGCACCAATATCCAAACGGAGCTCATTGCCGGATTAACCACCTTTATGGTGATGTCCTACATCATCGCGGTGAATCCGGCGACGTTGGCGTTTAACGGCGACCTGACCGTGACTCAGGTGGCGACGGTGACGTGTCTGGTCGCCGGTGTGATGTCGATCATCATGGGGCTGTACACGAACCGGGCGATTGCCCTGGCGCCGGGTCTCGGGATCAACGCGATCGTCGCGTATACGCTCGTGGGTAGTATGGGGCTGTCGTTCCCCGAAGCCATGGGCGTGATCGTGACCGAAGGCGTGGTGATCACCCTGCTCGTGCTGACGGGTATCCGGCAGTATGTGCTGGAGATGGTGCCGATTATCCTGAAGAAGGCGATCAGCGTCGGCATCGGGTTGTTCATCCTCCTGCTCGGGTTGAAGAACGCCGGGGTGATCGCCTTCCACAGTGGCGATTTCGAGTCGGAGATGGGCACGTATACAGGCCGTTTGGACATCGCACCGCTGAATTCCTGGCCGATCTTCGTGTCTATGCTCGGTCTGCTGGTTATCGTTGTTCTGATGGCGCGCAATGTGAAGGCCGCCATCTTCTGGGGAATCGTCGTCGCCACGGTGGCGGCGTTCATTGTCCCCGGTGATGTGACGTCGATGCCGTCGGAGCCGTTCAAGGGGCCGGATTTCAGCCTTGTAGGCGATATCAGCTTCGGGTACTGGGGCAAGCTGGGGGCACTGACGTCGATCCTGGTGGTCATCAGCATCATGCTGTCTGACTTCTTCGATACGATGGGAACACTGATCGGCGTCGGGTCGCAGGCGGGATATCTCGACGAGAACGGTGAGTTCCCGGATGCGGAGAAGCCGCTGTTGGTTGACTCCGTGGCTGCGGCCGCAGGTGGTTTCGTCAGTGCATCGTCGGCGACATCGTATATCGAGTCGGCTGCGGGTGTCAGCGTTGGCGGCCGGAGTGGCCTGGTGGTGGTCTTCACCGGCATCCTCTTCCTGTTGGCACTGCCGTTTGTGGCACTTGTGGAAGCGATTCCGGGAGCAGCCACGGCGCCAGCTCTGATCGTTGTCGGCCTGTTGATGATGAACGTGCTTTCCGACGATGAGGGTGTAGATAAACACGGTCAGAAGCGGGGCATCGACTTCAGCAACATGGAGGATAGTTTCCCGGTTGCGCTGACGATGCTGGTGATGCCATTCACCTTCAATATCACGTACGGTATCGGCGCCGGATTTGTGAGCTACGTGCTGATCAAGGTTGCGAGAGGCAAGGCGGCGCAGGTGAACCCGGCGATGTATGTGATCGCCATTCTGTTCCTGCTGTACTTCCTGCGCTGGGCACTCTTCGGGGCGGATTTCTAGGTTCAGGGTACGAGTGGCTTCGCGGCTCGTCGTTGACGGTGTCCGCCGAGGGCCTGACGATATTCGATTCCAATGCGGGCGCACGTCTCCGGATGTGGCGCCCGCATTGGAATCCGGGATAGTCCAGTTTTTGATTTTCTCACCGGAGGATGCATGGAAACGAACATTGAGAGACCGACACTCGCGAAAATCGTTTTCTCCCGCGATCCGGGCGAACGCCTGCTGGAGACCGTGAGGTCCGCCGCACCTGCCGCCAGGGTTGTCGTCGCTGAGGGCGAGAAGCTGCACGAGGAGATCGTTGACGCCCAGGTCGTCATTGGCGGGAGGATCGACGACGACCTGCTGGCCGCGGCGAAGCAACTGGTTTGGCAGCATATGCCCTCTGCCGGGGTGGAGAGCGTGGTTTCGCCGGTCCTGATTGAGCGGGGCATCATCCTGACCAATGGGCGTGGGGTGAGCGCACCGAATATGGGCGAGCACATGGTGGGGATGATGCTGGCGCTGGGGCGGGCGATTCCGTTTCTGGTCCGGCAGCAGGCCGCGAAGCGGTGGACGCCGATGGGGAATCGGCCTCCGATGTTCGAACTCACCGGACAGACCGTGGTGCTGTTGGGGACCGGTGCGATCGGGAAAGAGATCGCGAAGCGGTTGCGGCCGTTTGGATGCTTCATCATCGGTGCCCGGAGACGCGTGGAACCACTGGACGGTTTTGACCGGATCGTAAGCTTCGCCGAGTTGGGCGATGTCTTGCCGGAGGCGGATCATGTGGCGAGCAGTTTGCCGATGACGCCATTTACAAACAAGCTGCTCTCGGCTGATCTGATTGCACGTATGAAGCCGGGCTCGTTCTTTTACAACGTTGGCCGGGGTGGAACGGTCGACCAGGAGGCACTGATTGCCGCATTGCAGGATGGTCGCCTGGGAGGTGCCGGGCTCGATGTGACCGAGCCCGAGCCGCTGCCGGAGGATTCCCCGCTCTGGACGATGGAGAATGTCCTGTTGACCAGCCATTCGTCCGGCGGATCGCCGCGAACGGGGGAGCGCAGCGCGGAGGTGTTGCGGGAGAACGTGCGGCGTTATATCGCGGGCGAGAAATTATTGAACATCGTGGACCTCGAATACGGGTATTGACACGGAATCCGGGTGAACTCTTGGGGGAATGGCGTCTGGATTGGACCTGTCTGCCATCCATGCCGTTTGTAGAACTGGCCCTTGTGGCCAGTTTCCGATGGAAGCCACGCGAATGTCACACGGAGGTCGGCCACCGGCCGCAGCTGCGAGGGCCAACCGTACGTGAGCCATATACGGTTGCACTAGGTAATACGCAAACCGGGTGATTTCCTGTGGTTATACGGAATCCGGGTAAACACCTTGGGATGATCTCCGAATATCGACGCCTGCGGCGCCGATGGGCAGCAGATGGGGTCGCTTGCGCTTTTCGACGGCTGCTGCCGTCTCACCCTACCGCTTCGGCCGCCTGCCCCTACACCGCTCGCAACGGATCATCCGGATTCCGTATCAGGCGTCTTCGCGGTGGGCGCCGGGTCCGAAGGTGCAGACCTGGAAGGACGGGCCGGAGATGGATCGGGTGGCGTAGAAATCACGGGCCAGCTTTTCCGCCACTTTGTCTACCGCATCGGTCCGGATGAGGGCGAGGGCGGGCCCACCTTCTCCGCCACCCATCATGCGAGCGCCAAGGACGACGTCGGTGTTGCGTAGCAGCTGTACGAGCGTCTCCACTTCCGGATGACTGATGTCGTAATCGCGGGCGGAACTGATGCCGGAAGCGTTCATCAGGAGGCCGAAGCGATCGAGGTCACCTGTAGTAAGCGCGACGACGGCGTCCTGGACTCGCCGGGTTTCGGTGACGACATGGCGCAGGCGCCGAAAGAGCGTTGCATCCAGTCGCGACGGCAGGATAACCTCGTGCTCCTCCCAGAATGGCGAGAATGCGGCGAGATTGGGCAGGTTGAAACCGAATGTCTCGTTGATGATGTGGAGGGCCGCTGCGGACTCCCTGACGCGTTCGCCGTACCGGGAGACGCGGAGTGACCGGTCGACACCGGAACTGGCGAGCGCGAAGACGTGCTCTCCCAGGTCCGGTGTCATTCGCTCAAACGCATTGCCCTGGCCGTGAAAGAGAATTACATCGCCAGCGACCGAAGCGGATTGGTCCATGGCTCCGACCGGTGAGCCGGCGCGATGTTCGGCTTCGCGGGCGATGGCGACCATCTCCAGGGGGGCAATCGTATCGATGGTGAGGGCGAGGATGGTGGCGACGCAGAGAGCCGCTGATGAACTGACGCCAAAGCCGCGCGGAATATCACCAGCGATGGCGAGACTGACGCCGGTACGAAACGGGATGCCGCGCGCGGAGAGGGCTGCGACAACCCCCTTGATGTAGACGACCGGGCCGTGATCCCGATCACTGGCATGCCAGTCACCAAGTTTCAGTGGATCGAATGCGACTGGTGTGTCCGAAACATCAGCGGCCACCATCGCGATCTCACGGAGTGACTCCAGGGGACCCGTTCCTATCACGAGGACGCGGTCGATGGCTCCCGCAAGCACGGGACCACCGTTGTAATCGATGTGGTTGCCGATGAGCTCGATGCGGCCGGGAGCGACGGCCCAGCCATCGGCTTGCCAATCTTCCCCGAAGGCCTGTTTCGCGGCGTGCCGGGCGCGATCCTTGAGTTCCATATGGTTCACAGTTGGGGGTTACCTTCGCATCTTGACGGACTTGAATGCTTCTGCCAGGGCGAAAGGTTTGTCCTTCGCGAGTTCCTCGCAGCGTTCTCGCATGCGTTCGTCAAGTGTCGCACCATCACCAACCTGCGAAACGTGGGCCTTGAGCGCGTAAATCTTGTTGTCGAACGTGTCCGTAATGTCGATGAACACGTCGGGAACCTCGGAACCGAAATACCAGATCTCGGCGGTTTTGTGTGGCTCGATGCCTGCTGCCAGATGATCCGGGAAGTAGAGGGGGTCGCGGGCGGTGGGATAGACGGAATCGTGCGTGGCGAGCCCAACGCCGCGGTGATCCGGATGCATGGCATAGGGTCGGAAGGGATCGTGGGTGATGACGACATCCGGTTTGTGGATGCGGATCTGCTTGACGATCATCTCCCGGAGGGCGATGTTCGGTTCAATATGACCGTCTCCCTGGCGGAGGAAGACAACCTCGGACAGGCCCTCGCGATTGGCGGCTTCAAGTTGCTCCTTTTCACGGGTGGCAGCCAGAGTTTCTGGCGTCTGAGTGGGATCGGAGGTGCCGCGGTCTCCCGAGGTGACCTGGATCAGGATGGTGCGCTTGCCTTCCCGGGAGAATCTGGTGATGGTCCCGGCGGATGAAAATTCGCAATCGTCTGGATGAGCCACCACCCACATGTACGTCTGGTAATCTTCCGGGTTCACGTCGTCTGTCATCTTCGAAATCCACTTGCCTGGCTGGCGGCAGGCACGCCTGAATCAATTTGTCATACTGAATCCGGATGAACACCTCCGGACGGACATCAATGATTAACGCCTGGGGCGCCGGCAGGCAGTGGCCATTGGCCGTCTGCCCCTACGCCGCCCGCAACGGATTTTCCCAACCCCGGTATCAGGGATGAAGCAGGATACCGAGTTCCTGGGCGAGCGTGGCGCGGGAAATCGTGTGTTGTTCTCCGGATGCAAGGTTCTTTACGGATACCTCGTCGCGTTCCAGTTCATCGGGACCCAGGATGATCGCGAAGGGAATTCCCCGGCGATCCGCGTATTTCAGTTGATCACCAATACCCTTGTTGGTCAAGACGGATTGGTCGATGTGAATTCCGGCTTCGCGCAATTCGCGGGAGATCGCTGCGGCGTCAGCCAGGGTCTCGGCCCGGTACACCATAAAGGCATCGGCGACGGATTTTCGGGCTGGCAGGAGATCAAACTCCTGGATGACTTCCAGAATGCGCTCGATGCCGAGGGAAATACCAGTGGCGGGAATATCCCGGCCGAGGAAGGTCCCCACCAGGCCATCGTAACGACCGCCTCCGGCGACGGATCCCACCTTCGGTTCTTCCACCACCGCTTCATAGACCGGGCCGGTGTAGTAATCAATGCCACGGGCGAGCGCCAGATCGATCTTGTAGGCGTGTTTGGGAACGCCAAGCAGTTCAATGTAATTGACGAGGTCTCGCAGCTCCTGGACGGCGATAACGCCGTTCGGGTGATCGGCCAATTGTGCGGCGGCGAAGTCGAGGAGTTCGTCGTTGTTTCCCTGCGTCGTCACGATATCCAGAATCCGGTTCGCGGCATCGTCGGAAACGCCATTCTTCGACAGGTCCGCGAAGACGCCTTCTCGCCCGATCTTGTCGAGTTTGTCGATGGAGCGGAAGATGGCGGGCGATCGATCGGATGAGACGCCAGACATCTCGGCGAGGGCTTCGAGAAGCTTCCGGTGGTTGATGACCACGACTGCGCGTCCGAGTCCAATGGCGTGCAGGGCATCGGTGAGCACACTGATCGCCTCGGCATCGGCCAGCGAAGAGGATTGACCGGCGATGTCCGCATCGCATTGCCAGAACTCACGGAAGCGTCCCCGTTGCGGCTTTTCGGCTCGCCACACAGGCGCCATGTGATATCGCTTGAAGGGCAGGACAAGGTCGTTCTGGTGCATGGCGACCACCCGGGCCAGAGGCACCGTGAGGTCGTAACGCAGGCCAATTCCGCGGCCTCCCTGATCCTCGAAGTGATACATCAACTTCTCATTCTCACCGGCCTTGCCAGTGAGGATTTCCATATATTCGAGCGCAGGCGTATCCAGCGGTTCGAAGCCATGTTTTTCAAAGACATCACGAATAATGCCCATCACCTGAAGGCGAAGCAGCATGTGTTCGGGGAGGTAGTCTCGAAATCCTTTGAGAACCTGCGGTTTTCTTGTCGCTGACACAGCGGTCTCCTGAAGTGCTTGTTGTCGTGTGGATACGTTATTTCGTAATTTCGCGAATGACGTGACCCAGTTCCGGGCCGATCAATTTTTCCATCGCCAGGCGGACAGCATTGGATGAACCGGGTGTCGCGAAGATCGCCGTTCTATTGCTGACGCCAGCCACGGCGCGGCTCAACATGGCAGCGGCCCCGATCTCGGGAAAGGAAAGCATACGAAAGATTTCCCCGAATCCGTCAAGGCGTTTTTCCAGCAGGCCGGTGATGGCATCGTAGGTCACATCCCGCCCGGCGATACCGGTGCCGCCGTTCGTGATGATTGCCTGAATCCGGTCATCCTGTATCCAGGACTGAAGCAATGTCGTGATGGCGTCCGCGTCATCCGGCACGATCTCGTAGGCAATAACCGTATGACCGCGCCAATCCAGATGCTCGCGGATGGTCTGGCCGCTGCGATCGTCTTCCCTGGTGCGGGTATCGCTGATGGTGAGGACAGCGCAGGCGACCGATGTTGGTGCTTCCGCCCGGTGTTGATCGGTCGAGGCTGAGCCGGAAGGCGTATCGAATGTGCCAAATGCTGATGCCATGATATTTCCCCGGATGCGCGAGAACCTGATTGTTCCGGTGGTTATGGTATCCGATTCCGTGGTAGTGGTGCGCGCCAGAGAATACGTGTATTCTCCCCGGCGGTCTGCCGTGGGTTGTCTGATACGGAATCCGGGTGCAGAGTGTGCGCTCAATGATGTCGCTTCGCGGCAGAGGCGATGACCGGCCGCAGTTGCGGGCATCGCCTGTACGGGTCAGCGGCGGATCCGATTGGCATCTGGGGCATGAAGTCGTGTGCCCTGATGCCGCTTCGCGGGGCGATGACGGGCATCGCCTGTACGAATCAGCGTTTCTCCCATTAATCAGCCGTATTTATGGTTCGGGATTGGGTGATGGTCTGCATCCGGCTTCGCCGGGAGATTCTTCACTGCGTTCAGAATGACGATTGGTGTGGAGTGGGCGTGGTAGTGAAGGTTACGCCTCTTGCATCGCGTGAGTTTTACGGGATCCGGTTGGTCCTGGGATGAGACCTCTGGCCGAAAAGCACAGGTGCCCCATTCTTTGCCGGGAAGCGTTGACAGAGCATTTCAGCGATCTGCAATAAGGTTGGTAACTGGTTAGGCTCAGCTTCACCAATCGGCTGTATTTGGGTACCTGTATGACCATTGGTTCTGTGGTTGGGCGCAGGTCAGCACAGGGAGGAGGCTGATACAAGGATCCCTCGACACGGAGGCGTCTCGCTGCGCTCGCCGCTCCGGCTCGGGATGACGAACGCTTTTGTGCGGTGAGAGATGGTTGGGAGGTCGCCAGAGATTGACCTGTTATACGGAATCCGGAAACACTGCGGGGTGATCTCCAAAGATCGACGCCTGCGGCGCCGATGGGCAGCGAGCCTGACGGCCGCCTGCCCCTACACCACCCCGTACCAATCACCCGGATACCATATTAGCCGTTGAGAATCGCGTTCAGATAGTGATTTACGTTCGCGACTCCGGTTCGCTCATTAATGGTGATGGCGATGAGATCACAGCGCCAGATGCGATGCTGGTGGTCTGGATGCTCGGCGACGAACCACTCGGCGGCGGCGAGCATCCGGCGCGCCTTGGTGGGGGTGATGGCATCGTCGGCGCGGCCAGCGCGTTCGCCGCGTCGGGTTTTGACTTCCACGAAGACGAGGATGTCCTGATCCAGCATGACGAGATCCAGCTCTCCCGCCCGGCAGTGCCAGTTGATGGTGAGCAAGGTGTACCCCTTTGCTTCCAGCGCGATGCGGGCATGACGTTCTCCAGCCTGACCGAGCGAGGTTTCAGGTTTTCGTGCGGGCATGGACGATTTCCATCGCGAGCCGGACCGGGGCGAAACAGTGGCGATGTAAAGAGCACGGTCCGTGCGTGCGGAGGGCAGCCAAATGGGATGGGACGCCGTATCCCTTGTGACGGGCAAAGCCATAGACTGGCCAATCCGTTTCCGCAGCGATCATGAGATTGTCCCGGGCGACCTTGGCGACAATCGACGCTGCGGCAATCGACATGCTCAAGGCGTCTCCGTCGATGATGCCGATCTGCCAGGCGCTGCTTTCGATGGTCATGGCGTCAATGAGCAGAACTTCTGGCTCGGTTTCCAGACCGAGGACAGCGCGCTCCATGGCGATACGGTTGGCGGGGCCGACGCCGAGCTCATCGATTTCTTCCGGCTCCACGGTACCGATCGACCATGAGGCAGCACGGTCCAAAATCCCGGATGCCAGCGACTCCCGTTTCGCAAAGGACAACGTCTTCGAGTCGCGGACGTATCGCCAGAAGTCGGCATCGCGTTCGAGGACATCCATGGGAGGCAGGATGACCGCGGCCGCCATCAGTGGACCCGCCAGGGCGCCGCGACCGACCTCATCCACACCCGCCACCAGGCGCACGCCTTCCGCAAGCAGATCGCGCTCGTAACTCAGGGTTGGCATGTTTGTGGAATCCGGATGCATTTAGCGAACCTTGTCTGTGAGTTTCGTGGTGAGGTCCGTGACCTGGGCGAGATCGTCCCAACCGCCGATGGAGGCATTGTATATCTGATGGGTGAGCCCGATGTGGATTTGGTAGGTGATGAGGCGATGGTTGAAGTCGTGGAGGTCAGCGCCCACTGAATTGTAGAAGTGATGTGCCTCCTCAGCGACATCGATAATGTGCCATTGTGGATACCAGGGGGACCAGAATGCGAACCAGGCGAGTTCGTAGACGAAATCGCCATACATGGCACATCCCCAATCGATGACGCCAGAAATGCGGTTGTCCTGGAAGAAGGCGTTGAAATTAATGAGATCGCTGTGGAGGACATGTCGCAGGTTCGGGATGTCTGCAAGCAGCTTTTTGAACACTGGAACATCGCGGTCGAAGGCGGAAGCTCCGGTGGGAGAGGATTCCAGCTTCGCGCGCCAGGAGCCTCCCCGGAAGTCAGGTGAATCTTCCACCGTCCGCGCCAGGCAATCTGGCCACGATGCATACATCCCGTTGCCGTGTGTGTCCCAACTTCCATATCCGGTGGTGGTGGACGTGTCGGCGACACGCATCGCATCCAGCGTCCGCAGGAGGGACGGCAGCAGGGCCCGGAAGGTGGTGCTATCGGCATTGTCGAGGAAGCCTCCGGCGACACGTTCCGAGATTGCGTAGTGGACGCCGTCGGTGATGCCCCGATGGGTGACGCGGGGGATGGGCAGGCTGGGTGCCGAAAATCGGGCGGCGAACTCGTCACGGGCGAAGTCGTCTTCATGCTCGCTGAAGCGAATCACGAACCTCCCGCCATCAGCTTCGAAGGCGATAGCGGTGGACCAGGCACCGGGGCGGAGGGATTCCAGGTGGGAGGCGTTGAGCGAAAGTTGGTCATTCACCAGTGATTCAGCCTGTGGGATGGTGATTCTCGGTGGTGTCATGAGGTCGGCTTTCGGGTTTCAGTGGTTTGAAAGATGGTCGTTAGCAGGCATCGCCATCACCTGCATCAGGATCATGCCATGTTGCGCGCTGGACAGGCCATTTCAGGAGAGTGGCCGAATCCGGAATGCGTGGGATCGACTTGGGGTAGCTCGTCCCGGGTATCGGCCGCAGGTGCGGGATACCGGGACAAGCCAGGGATGAAGGGGATTCTGGCTTGTAACAGGTGCTCACGGATATGACAAAACGACCGGGGGCGGATCACGCTCCCGGTCGTCGTTACTGATGGGTCCTGCCAGAAGAGGGCTATTTCTCTTCCGTGGTTTCCTCGGCAGTTGTGGTGTCTTCGGCGGTATCCGGAGCTACTTCGTCCGCCGGGGTGACGGCTGCTGCGGCTTCGGCTTCCTGCTGGGCTGCCAGCTCGGCGGCGATGCGCTCTTCCTCAAGCTGGGCGGCGCGGGCGGCCTGCTTCGCGGCGGCGGCGGAAAGATCACGTCGTCGCTCGGCGATGCGGGCGGCGCGGCCGGTCAGGCCACGGAGGTAGTAGAGCTTGGCGCGACGGACCTTGCCAAAGCGAACGACCTCAATCTTGTCGATGCGAGGGGAATGGATGAGGAACGTGCGCTCGACGCCGATGCCGTGGGAGGCGATCCGGCGAACGGTGAAGTTCTCGTTGATACCACCGTTGCGACGACGGATGACGACACCCTCGAAAATCTGGATACGCTCGCGGGTGCCCTCGACAACCTTGGCGTGAACGCGAACGTTGTCACCGGCGCGGAACTCCGGAACATCCTTGAACTGCTCCGACTCAATGGAGCGAATAAGTTGGGCAACCATAATCGTACGTTCCTCGTGTGGTATCACATCGGCCTGCGCATGGCGGGCAAGAATCATCATATAGGCAAGGAAAAGTGCGCATGATCTCTGTCCCGAGACCAAACGGGCACCGGGCGATTGTAGCACGCGCGCCCGTTCGATTCCACTTCCGGCGGTTCATTCGTCGCCAAGGATGCTGATAACTTCAGCCGCGACTTCATAACGGCCGAATGAGGGCATCAGGTAAACCCCCTCGGCGTGGGGGCGGAGTTCCTGCAGGAGTTCCTGGGCCATGCGAATCCCTTCCTGGCGGCCCGCATTCCCTGCTTTTCGCATGCGATCGAGTGCCTCCGGCGTCGGGTTGATTCCCGGGACTTCGTTATAGAGGAACTCCGCATGGCGTGAACTCTGGAGTGGCAGGATACCGATCATGACCGGGATGGGGAGCCTGTCGACTCCGTAGAGCTTCAGGAAGTCGGTCCAGACCTTGACATCATAAATGGGTTGGGTCATCACAAAATCGGCACCGGCATCGATTTTTTCACGCAATCGACGTACTTCCTCATCGAGGTTTTGCCTGGTGGGATCGACCGCGCAGGCGATGGTGAAGTTCGCCGGGCGGCCGATTGACGAACCGGTGACGTCTTCACCCTGTTTCATCTTGCTGATGACGCGGATGAGGCCAATCGAGTCGATATCGTAGACCGCGGAGGAACTCGGATAGTCTCCCAGAGTTGGGGGATCACCGGTGAGGGCGAGAACATTCCGGATACCGGCAGCATGGGCGCCGAGCAACTCGGACTGCAACCCCATCAACGAGCGATCCCGGGTGGTGAAATGCGGAATCGTTTCGATGCCCACCTCATGCTGGATCAGATAGCAGAGGGACATCGCACTCATGCGGACGCGGGCCATGGGGGAATCGGCGACGTTGATGGCGTCGACTCCAGCCTCTTTCAGCATCCTGGCGCCATCAATGGCCTTTTGGGGGTTGAGGCCCTTCGGCGGATCGATCTCCACGCATTTGAGGAACTTGTTGCCGAGTGCCTGCTTGACCCTGGTGTCCTCTTCCGCAGGGTCGAAGACGGCGATCCTGGTCGCGGCCTGACCATTGCCGTTGGTGTCTTGGCCTCCCTGGGTGTTTCCGGAGCCCGGAGTGTGCGTGTCAACGGCGCTGCGCATGGCGGCGGTGTGGGCCGGAGTGGTGCCACAGCATCCCCCCACGAGGCGAGCGCCAGCACCAATCGCCTCGGTGGTGAACTGGGCGAAATAGTCGGGGCCCGACTGGTAGATCAGTCGGGAGCCAATCTTTGCTGGCCATCCCGCATTTGGCAACGCCGCGATGAGTGGTGCCTTGCCGTCCAGATTGGCGCTGGCCTTGTGCATTTTGGAAATCACGGACAGCAGGCGTTGGGGACCAACGGAGCAATTTGCCCCGACGATATCGACATTCATCCTGGCCAGATGCTGGATGACGTATTCAGGGGTCGATCCGGAAAGGGTGCGACCGTCCTCGGCAAACGTCATCAGGGCGATGACGGGGAGATCAGAGACATCTCTGGCGGCGCCGATGGCGGCATCCATCTCGTTGAGGTCGCCCATCGTCTCAATCATCAGCAGATCGACACCCGCCTCGAGCAGGGCTCCGATTTGCTCGCTGAATGCCTCCCTGGCATCGGCCACCGGGAGCGTGCCGTAGGGTTCCAGGGTGCGTCCGGTGGGGCCGACGGAGCCTGCGACAAGGGCCGGTCGGCCACTGATCTCACGTTCATCCCGGGCGATCTTGACGCCGCGGAAATTGATGTCCCGGACCTTGTCCGCGAGTCCATGACTTTCGAGACGGAAGCGGTTCGCGCCGAAGGTATTGGTCTCAATAATGTCTGCACCCGCATTGAGATATCCGCGGTGGACATTGGCGACATCGGCCGGATGGGTGAGATTCAGGGCGTCGAGACAGGCATCGAGATCGTGACCGGCTTCGAAAAGCATGGTGCCCATGGCGCCATCGGCAAGGACGACGCCGGATTGCAGACGTTCAAGAAGGGGGTGAGCCATGGAAGGACATTCCTTTGCGCGGCTGCGCATTTTGCGGGCATATTGCCCACCAGGAACCAATGGACAGGTCTCGGTGACCGGCATCCCGGTCGAAGGAGGCTATCGTGTGCGTATGGCACATGCAGGAAGAATACCTCAGTTGGTCCGGATGGCTGCATTCATGGCGGAATCCTATCGTTATATTGACTCATGTCCTCTATCGCGTTACATTCCCATGATTGACCGTACACCGTCACGTATGCGTCACGCTGGGAGCAGCGTTCATGGCGTTACGTGATGCCGCAGAAACCAGGCAAGGTATGTCCTCCAATATTGCATCAGCCCACGTCGAAGAGCAGTCCAGCCATGTCACCCATCGACGTGGCATTCTCATGCCGATCGGCGGCGCCGAGGACAAACTCGATAATAAGGTGATATTGTCCGAATTCGTCAAACATGCTGGTGGAGAACAGGCGCGAATCGCGATTGTGCCGACGGCGTCGTCCATCGAATCCGCGGGTTTGCGATACAAGGCCATTTTCCTCGGGATGGGCGTTGAGAGCGCGGAAGTGGTGTACATCGGGAATCGCGAGGATGCGAATTCGGGCGAGAGCCTGGATCTGGTGAGCAAGGCGACGGGGATTTTCCTGACCGGTGGAAACCAGATGCGGCTCTCGGCGATGATCGGTGGCACGAAGTTCGAACAGTTGGTGCGTGAGCGGAATGCTGCCGGGGTGATCGTGGCCGGGACGAGCGCCGGGGCCTCGATCCTCTCCGCACATATGGTGGCGCTGGGGTCGAGCGGAGCGACGCCAAAACTCCGGATGGCGCAGATGTTCGCCGGTTTTGGATTGATCTCGAACGTGATCATCGATCAGCATTTCCGGCAACGGGATCGGATCGGACGGTTGCTTTCGCTGGTAGCGGGCAATCCGGGGTTGTTGGGTCTGGGGATCGATGAGGACACCGCAGCGGTGATTGACGATGCCGGATTGATGAAGGTTGTGGGGCGGCATAGTATCACGATTGTTGATGGATCGCATATGGTGTCGGATATCTTCCAGGTCAAGCGTTACGGGGAAATCACGATCAGCGATGCGCGTCTCCACGTGCTCGGTGCCGGGAGGACGTTCGATATGACGTCCCGCACCCTGCTGGCCGATCAGTGATGTATCGGTGACATTTCGTTTTCGCTGGGCCTCGCCGGACAATCGGCGGGGCTTTCGTGTATACAGGCAGTAACATATCTGCAATCGGCCATCGTTAATAGGGCACGGTCAGGTGCCCCGGAGGTGCTCACGGTGTTGAATATCCGGCAAACTACTGTCTACCGCGGGGCCAACATTTGGGCGCGCATGCCGGTGATCCACTACGTGCTTGACATCGGCGAGCTCGAGGATCGGCCTTCAAACAAGATTCCCGGTTTTTACGAACACCTGACGGAGGCGATTCCATCACTGTACGAGCATGGATGTTCGCTTGGCCGTCCGGGGGGATTCCTGCAGCGTCTGCGGGAAGGTACCTGGATGGGGCACGTGATGGAGCACGTGGCGCTCGAACTCCAGAATCTCGCCGGGGCGGAAGTGTCGCGAGGCAAGACCCGGCAGACCACCGAGCGCGGTGTCTACAACGTGGTGTTTCAGTACGAGCAGGAAGATGTCGGGCTGGCGGCGGGGGCGCTTGCGTTGCGGCTGCTCAATCACCTGATCTATGACAACGAACCCGACTTCGATTTTGTGGCGGAACACGAAAGCAAGGTCATCAAGCTGGCGGAGCGTTTCGCTTACGGTCCGTCAACAGGAGCGATCGTCCAGGAGGCGAACCGGCGCGGGATTCCGGTGCTGCGGCTCGATTCACGACGATCCCTGGTGCAGCTTGGGCATGGCAAATACCAGAAGCGTATCTGGGCGACAGTGACATCGGAAACCGCGAATATCGCGGTCGATATCGCCAGCAACAAGGAATTGACGAACCGGTTACTGCATGAGATCGGGATCCCGGTACCGCGATCCACCATCGTGCATTCGGCGGATGACGCGGTGAGCGCAGCCGCGCGATTGGGGTATCCGGTGGTGATCAAGCCGCTGGACGGAAATCACGGGCGTGGTGTGTTCGTCAATCTCGCGGATGAGGGCGAAGTTCGCGAATTCTACGATTCAGCGGAAGAGGAATCGCGGAATGGACAGATCATCGTCGAGACGTTCATACCGGGGCGGGACTATCGCATCCTGGTGGTGAACAACCAGGTAGTCTCGGTGGCCGAGCGGGTTCCGGCTCATGTGACGGGTGATGGTGAGCACACGATCCAGGAACTGATCGACATCGAGAACCAGGATCCCCGGCGGGGTGTTGGGCACGAGAAAATCCTGACGCGTATCACCGTGGATTCGCAAACCATGGAAGTGCTGGAGCGGGATAACCGGACGCTGGAGGACGTTCCCGTGGATGGCGAATTCGTGCAACTCAAGCTCACCGGAAATATGAGTACCGGTGGTACGTCGATTGACCGCACGGATGATATTCATGTCGACAACATCGAGATAGCCCGGCAGGCGGCGATGGTTGTCGGGCTGGATATTGCCGGGATCGACATGATCACCGCGGATATCGCGCGTTCGGTGCGAGAGCATGGCGGCGGTATTTGCGAAGTCAATGCGGGACCGGGATTCCGCATGCACACCCATCCAACCGAGGGGCATCCGCGCCATGTCGGCCGCGCGGTGATGGATATGCTGTTCAAGCGAAATGCCGCGAGTCGTGTGCCGATCATTGCTGTCACGGGAACGAACGGCAAGACGACGACGTCCCGCATGATCGCGCACATCATGAAGACATCCGGCAAGACGGTTGGCCTGACCACCACCGACGGTATTTACATTGATGGCACCCAGATCATGGCCGGGGATATGAGCGGTCCGACGAGTGCGCGGATGGTGTTGAAGAACCCGACGATCGATTATGCGGTGCTGGAGACCGCGCGAGGTGGCATCCTGCGCTCCGGGTTGGGATACGACCGCTGCAATGTGGGAGTCGTGACCAATGTCTCGGGCGATCATCTTGGCCTGAAAGGCATCGACACCCTGGCGGGACTCGCCCGGGTGAAAGAGGTCGTTCCCGCCAGCGTCCTGCGGGATGGCGCTTCGGTGCTGAACGCCGACAACGAGTGGACCGTGCAGATGACGCGGTCCGCCCGGGGTGAGATCATCTTTTTCAGCATGGATGAGGATAACCCGGTGATCCGGGATCATATCCGGGAGAAGGGGCGGGCCGTGGTTCTCCGGCAAACGCGACAGGGTGAGATGATCACCATGTACGAGAGTCGGAGGGAAACGTCGTTATTGCTGGCTAACCAGATCCCGGCGACCTACGATGGCCGGGTGCGTGTGAATATCGAAAATGCGATGGCCGCGGCGGCTGCGACGATGGCGGACGATGTCCAGCTGGATTACATCAGGCTGGGCTTACGGACCTTCAACAGCAGCTTCTTCCAGACACCGGGTCGCTTCAACCTGCTGGATATCGGTAGCAAACGGGTAGTGATGGATTATTGTCACAACCTGGCCGGGCTGGTGGGGATTGCCGACTTCGTGAAGCGGATGGAAGCGGACTCGACGCTCGGTGTGATCAGCATGCCTGGTGACCGGTCGGACGACGATATGCGCGCATTCGGGGAGCTGGCGGCAACGACGTTCGATCGCATCATTATTCGGGAAGACAACAATACGCGTGGCCGGGCCCGGGGGGAAATTGCTGGATTGCTGAAAGAAGCGGTGCTCTCCACCGGCAAACCGAGCGAAGATGTCGATGTGATCCTCGACGAGCTGGAAGCGGCGCAGGCAGGTGTAGATCGGGCAGAGAAAGGTGCGCTGGTGGTGTTGCTGATCGACAAGCCGGTCAAGGTTTGGGAGATGTTGACCGAGGGCCGGGTTCCGTAACTCTCCCTTTGTTTTTTGCAGTAAGCGTGTATCAGTCGGAGGACGATGCGATGGGCGGGGAGACCGTCAAGGCATCGTCCTCCGGTTCGTCATCCGAGCGGTATTTGGTGAGCGTCGGAACCAGGCGAACCATGGCGATGGCGCCAAGGATCGTCCCTATGCCGCCGATAGCGACCGAAGCCGGAGCGCCGATGGCGCTGGCCATGGCTCCGGCCCGGAATTCACCCAATTGCGGACCTCCCATGGCAAATGCCGAATGGGCGGCGGCGATACGGCCCCGAAAGGCATCGGGGGTGATCAGGTTCCGGATGGCGTGCCGCAGCGCCATGGAGACGGAATCCGCGGCACCACTGCCCGCGAGGAAGAGCATCGCCAACCACAGGTTACCGCTGAGCGCAAAACCCGCGATGCAGGCACCATAGGCGAAAACACAGCCGACCATGGCCAGGCCGGGGCGTTGGGGCATGGTAAAGAGCCCGAAGATGATGCTGCCGACAACAGCGCCGGCCGCGGGCGCGCTGAGGAGCAGCCCCAGCTGGTTTGCACCGCCGCCGAGGATCTCTTCCGCGAAGATGGGCATCAGGTTGGTGATGGCGCCGAAGAATGTCGCGATGAAATCCAGCGACATCACGGCCAACAGGATGGGTGTTTGCCACAGGAACATGAAGCCGACCTTGATCGCGGTCAGACCCCGTTCCGTGACATGGATTGGCTCCTGCCTGGTCCGGATGAGGATGGCGGCACCGATCACCGCCACAAAGCTGATGGTATCGATCGTGTAGGCGAGGGCGAGATCGGTTTGGGCGATGATGAATCCACCGATGGCGGGCCCGGCCACCATGGCTGTTTGCATGGAGAGATTCACCATTGTTGCCGCGCCAGCCAATGACGAGCGAGGAACCAGGTTGGGAATCAGCGCCTGTCTTGCTGGCCCGGCCATGGCATTGAAGGCGGACGAAATGAAGGTGATCGTATAGATCAA
>Ga0182747_1001050_pt1 | contig 22800 bp, 15 predicted proteins | sample eDN3rd30CBELigBY_FD_128526 | JGI IMG/M metagenome (GOLD analysis project Ga0182747, IMG submission 128526) | Enriched backyard soil microbial communities from Emeryville, California, USA - eDNA 3rd pass 30_C BE-Lig BY (version 2) (version 2) | ecosystem: Environmental > Terrestrial > Soil >...
AGCGTGGCCGGCAGCGCATGGGCGCGGTCGGTGAGGCCGACCCAGTGCAGCATCTCGTCGACCGGCGCGCGCAGCTGGCCGTCCGTCACCCCGGCGATGCGCAGCGGCAGCGCGATATTGTCGAAGGCCGAAAGATGCGGCACCAGCCGGAAATCCTGGAACACCACGCCGATGCGCCGGCGGAAGCCGGGCAGGCGCGCGCGTGGAAGGGTCACGATATCGGCGTCGAACAGGCGGATGGCGCCCCGGCTCGGCCGCTGCGCCAGGTAGAGCAGCTTGAGCAGCGACGTCTTGCCCGCGCCGGAAGCGCCGGTCAGGAAATAGAAGGCGCCCTCGTCGAGCGAGAAACTGAGATCGGACAGCGTCTCCGGACCATGTCCGTAGCGCAGTCCGACATTCTCGAACTGGACAATTTTGGCCATTTCCGGCGCCGCATATCCCCGTCGTGCGGACGCTCTGGCGCGGCGTCCCATGGTCGTTCGGTCGTGCATGGCACAGCCTCCGCCGCCGGGCAAGGCGAAGCGCGCGAGAACGGCTCCGATCCGCGGTTTGCGGCAAACGCCGTCTTGCTCTCCGCAGCAAAGCGGTGTTTATGAGCCGCGATGATCCTCGTCTGCCCGCAATGCGCCACGCGCTATATCGTGCCGGACAGCGCCATCGGTCCGACAGGCCGACAGGTGCGCTGCGCCTCGTGCCGGCATAGCTGGTATCAGGATGGCGCGGAAATCCAACGTCCCGAGCCGGCGATGGCCGACGCCGTCGCCGCGCCGCTGGCGCCGCCCCCGCCCGAACCGGCAGCCGCGCCGCCGCCTGTGGCGCCCGGCGATCCGTTCGCCGATATCGCGATGCCCGATCCGGTCGCGCCCACACCGGCGCAAGCGGACGAGGCGTCCGCGCCCCGGCATGATCCGGTCGATCCGGCACCCGCCATCGCCGCGCCGCCCTCGGCCAGCCCGGCGCCTGCACCGCAGGAATTCATCCACCGGCCGGACGACGCCTATGAGGCGCCCGTGCGCCGCCGCCGCAACCCGGCGAAGCTGTGGACGATCGTGGCGGTGGCCTTCTTCCTGCTCGTCAGCGCGGCGGGCGGGGCGCTCGCCTGGTTCGGCGTGCCGTCCTGGGCGGTCAATCTGGGGTTCGGGCGTCCGGTCGAGCAGTCCGGCCTCAATTTCTACCTGGCCAAGCCGCCCGAGCGCCGCAAGCTGCCGACCGGCGAGGAATATTTCGCGTTCAGCGCGCGCATCCTCAACGACAGCGACCGGGAACTGACCGTGCCGCCGGTGGTGGTGGAGCTGCGCGACGATCAGGGCCGGCTGGTGTTCAGCTGGATGACCAAGGCGGACAAGGCGCGCCTCAAGCCCAATGAGGAAGCGCGCGTCTCCGAAAGCCGGCTCGACATCCCGAAAAATGCGCGCAACCTCGATCTCAGCTTCGTCGATAGCGCGAGCTGACGATCCAGAAGCGCGCGCCCTGCAGCAGCATCGCCGCGACCATGCCGATCGCGGACGCCAGCGCCAGCCCCGCCGATCCCCAGTCCAGCCGCCAGGCGATCCAGCCCGCCAGGCTCATGATGACGAAGAAGCCGATGATGCCGTTGACCCCGGCGGCCACCTGATCGCCCAGTGAGCGCAGCGCGGCGACGAAGATCGCCTGCACGCCGTCGCACAGGATGAACGGGGCGAGGATGAGCAGCATCACGATCGCCTCGCGCGCCACGGCGGCATCGGCGGTCAGCGCGGCGACGATCGGCCGGGCGAGCAGCAGGTAGACGAGCACCACGCTGCCCATGATGACGAGCGAGAGGCCGCAGGCGATCAGCGTGCGGCTGCGCGCCGCCCAGGGCTCGTCGGCGCCCATGGCATTGCCCACGCGCACGCCGGCGGCCGATCCGAGGCCCAGCGCCAGCGCGAAGCCGATATTGTGCAGCGAGAGCATCACCTGGAAGCCGCCGGCGATCACTTCCCCCATGCGGGTGGAGAGGATCATCAGCCAGGAGAAGCCGAGCACTTCCATCGCCGCGCCCAGGCCGGGCATGATGCCGAAGCGGATGATCGCGCCGATGCCGGCCAGCGCCGCGCGCCAGGCGGCCAGGTCCATGCGCCGCAGCCCGCGCGCGCCGGCGCTCGGCAGGGTCCAGGCGAGGAACGCCATGGCGAGGCCCCCCAACGTCCCGCTGATCGAGGTGGCGAGCGCGGCGCCGAATGCGCCCATCGCCGGGAGGCCGAAATGTCCCAGCGTCATGGCCCAGGCGAGCGCGGCGTTGAGCGGCAGCATGGCGATATTCACCGCCAGGACCCGGCGCGGGGCACTCACTCCCTCGAGGAAATAGGCGCAGGCGACGAGCAGCATCTGGCCGGGCAGGCCGAGCATCATCGCCATCAGCACATGCGCGCCCGGCCGCACCAGCTCGGGCGCGACGCCGGTGAGCGCAAGCGCGGGCTGCGCATAGAGGCCGATCATGATCGCACTGGGCGTGCCGAGCAGCAGGCCGGTCAACACCGCCTCGCGCCACAGCGCGCCGGTGCGGCGCAGGTCGCCCGCGCCGTCCGCCCGGCTGGTGAACACGACGATGCCGGACATGCCGCTCAGCAGCAGCATCAGGATCACGAAGTTGATGACGCGCCCCGCCGCCAGCGCGCCCAGCTCGCCGGTGCCGGCAAGGCCGACCACGGTCACGTCGATGACGTGCATGATCGTCCAGTTGAGGTTGGTCAGCACGATCGGCCAGGCGAGCCGCGCGATGCGCCGCGCCTCGGCGGTGAGGCCGTCTCTCCCCTGGGGCTTGAACAAGATGGTCATGATGCTGCGGAGAGGTCCGATCGAAGCCTGATGTGCATCCATGTCCGGGCAGGCATGGGCGCGTGGAGATGTGCGTCCGCTGGACCATCGCCGCGCGGGACGCAAGCGGCGCGAGAGGGCCCGCCGATCGATTCGGTCCCTGCGGCGAGTGCCGGGGCTGCCGGCCCGACGGGCGGATCGGCAGGCCGCCTCCTCTCGCGCATGGCGGCACCGGCCGGCGCGGCGCCGCTTCGCCCGCGCGCGGCCGGGGAGCCAGGCCATCGGCCGCTTTCGCCCGGTTTTGCCATGGCCGCGCGCTGCCGCGAAACTTCCTTGAGAAGGAGAGTTGCCAGTCTCGAATCGCTTTGCTAAAGGCCGCCGCCTACCTCGGGGCCGGCAGCGGTTCCACCCTCCTGATGTGCGGTCGTGGCGGAACTGGTAGACGCGCAACGTTGAGGTCGTTGTGGGCGAAAGCCCGTGGAAGTTCGAGTCTTCTCGACCGCACCAGTCAGTCCTTGGAATTGAGCAGAACAGGCTATTCTCGGCTTCGGCCGGAGGAGTGGCGCAGTTCTGCGCCCTTTGCGGGAGGGGCGCTGCGACCCGCAGTCGGAGACGTCTCCACAGCATGCCTCAGAACCGCAAGTCTCTCCCGCCGTCTCAGGCCCTGAAAAACTGACTGCAGGTCATATGAGCACTGGTTTTCGGTGACAAAAGAGGGCGCCCGATCGGCGCCCGTCCTGACATTTCGTTGTGAGACTGGAGCTAGCTAAACCCGAACATCTGCCGCTGCGCATCCCATGCGATCGGCAGCTCACCATCGAAGATGAGCCCGACCAGCAGACTGGGCTTCCGCGCCCGAATGCGCCGCGATGTGCCTGATGCGGTCTCCCGCAGCTTCTCCTCGCCCGGCGATCTATGCCGGGCGCCCTCGGGCCGCTTCAGCTCGTTCGTAATCGCCACATTGTCTCAGAAAGGGCGGCTATGAGCAGACGAGCCCGATAGGCAAGCTTTGGCGCCGTAATGGACAACCCTGCTGTTCCTTCTGCTTGGTGAGGCGCGACAGTCTCCGCCAAAGGCCGACACGATATCCGGCCTCCGCGACGAGCAGGCCATGATCGCGGATGAGTATCCGCCCGATTTCCAGCCGGCGGGCCCGCACGTAGCCGAAGATCGTCGTTCCGAACACGGATTCGCTCAAGGCCGGTTCGTGATGGCCGTGAACTTCGCCCGGCTGTCGAGCAGAATGGCGTCTGCAGCGGAGAGAGGCTGCAGACGCCCTAGGCTCTATGGAAAGAGCCTATTTGCGATAAGTCGTACGAGCGTGCGAGCCATAGGGCGCTGGCGCAATGGTGGCTCTCACCTCAGTCTGCTCGTGCGGCTCGACCTGGGGTTTTTGGGAGGGCGGGTTTTCTCCCCACAGCACGGCGACTTCATTGCCGAGGCTGGCATGTTCTTCGTCGATCACAGCGAGGGAGACGATCTTGCGGTCGTTGGCGATGTAGCCGCAGTCCATGGAAATGCCGGCGTGCTTCCCGCCGATGAGCACCTCATCCATCTGATACAGGCCGTAGCGGGCTTTCGGGAAGTTGAAGTGCTTGTATTTGGGGCCATCGCGCCAGGCGGAGGAGAACACGCGCGCCATATCGTCGGCATTCCAGATCAGGGTGACCTTCTTGCGGCGCCTGCCTTTGGCATGCTCCTTGAGCGCATCGGCGCCGATGAAATCATGATCGAACTTGACGATCCGGTCGTAACCCAGGTCGAAGGGCGTCACATAATAGTCCGCGATGTTTTCCGAATTGAAACTACCGGCGAGACTGCCAGCGGACCTGGCGGGAAGCCATTCGCGATAGGATTTCAGGCTGTCCTGGCTGAAAATCGCCGGAAGCGGGCCTGGAACCCAGCCGGATTCGAGATTCGCCGTTGAGTAGGCGACCGAGCCGACCTGAAGGAGCCCGAATTGCTCGCCGGCGCCGAGGATCGCGTCCCGGACGGCGGCGCCTTCGTCCCACGGACCGAAAATCTCGAAGCCGATGGCGCCGGCCATACCGTGGCGCAGCGCGCGCACGCGCTTGCCGGCGATCTGAAAGTCGACCATGCCGAAGAACTTGACGTCGGGCAGAGGTTGCCCGGTCACCTGTTCCATGAGCGCTCCGGCGAGGGGGCCCTGGATCTCATACCGATATACGACGGGCGGTCGACCGCCGCGGTCCATGGATTGGGGGTCGCGCTCCGTGGTGACGTCCCACTTGCCGCTTTCGACATGATATTGAACCCAGTCGAGCGCGGTCGGGCGGCCTACGAGATTGAAGAGTCCATCTTCCAGATAGAAGAGCACGCAGTCGCCGAGATAGAAGCCGTCGGGAGAGATGGTGACGAACTGCTTGGCCATGCCGGGCCGGAAGTTTTCGAAGCTGTTGACGGCCAGGCTCCTGAGCAGATCGAACGCGCCGGGCCCCTTCACATAATGGTCGACCATGTGGTGCGACTGGTCCATGAAGCCGCACGCATCGCGCCAGCTGTTCACCTCGCTCTGCCAGTTGGTGAACTGACCGGAGACGGTTCCGTGCGAAAATGCGCGACGCTGGCTGTTGCGCAGCAGCTCAACGGCATTCCCGGCATGTCGGATCGCAGTCTCCAGACTTTCGGCGACGGGTGCGTTCATTTCGAAATCCTTTCTCTTCCTCTCACTGGAGCGCTTTGGCTCTCTCATGATCTGATCGAATAGAGCCCATCGGGATCGCATGGCTTCTGCTCCCGGAGCGGCGTGGGCGAGGAGATGTATCAGTCCCGTCGTGCCGGATAAGGCGCAGTTTCCGCACATTAGTCTTTCGAATGCTGCTCAAATCTGCGGCACGGACGGGCGGTATTTGCGCTTTGCGGGATCGCGCCCTAAGCAGAGTTCCGGGCCGGTGAGCCGACGCGCAGGTGCAGGATCCGGGAGAGCCCTTTGGACAGAATGCAGGCCATGGAAGCTTTCGTCCAATCGGTGAAGCTGGGCGGGCTCGGCGCAGCGGCGCAGAGCATGGGGATTTCCCGCACGATCGTGAGCCGCAATATCCAGGCTCTGGAGGACGGGCTCGGCGTCCGGCTGATGAACCGGACGACACGATCCCTGTCGCTGACCGAGGCAGGGCAGCGATATTTCCATTTCTGCGACGACCTCCTGACCCGGGTGGACGAGATGGACCGCCGGATGGTGGCCGAAGCGGGGGAGGCGAGGGGTGAACTGACCGTGCTTGCGCCCAAATGGATGCAAGGCACCGCAACGCGCCTGCTCGTGGCGTTCGCGAAGCTGCATCCGGAGATTCGGCCGAAGCTGATTCTGGGCGGCATGGCGCAGACAGCCTACGGCTTTCTGGAGCAAGGCTGCGAGATCGCGCTGCACACGCGGCAGATCCCGGACAGCCGGATCGTGGCGCGCCGGATCGCGGATATTCCTTATCGGCTATGCGCGTCCCCGGCCTATCTCGAGACCGCACCGCCGCTCGGCGCGCCGGCCGACCTGTCGCGGCACGACGCGCTGGCCCAATATAATTATCACACCTGGCAGTTCGAGAAGGATGGCCGCGAGGAGCGCTTCCAGCCGACGCCCTGCTTCTCGGCCAATACATTCTCCGCCCTCAAGGACGCCGCGCTCGCCGGACTTGGGCTCGCGCTCCTCCCCGAACCGCTGGTCCGCGCGGAAATCGGGAACGGGCAATTGATCGCGCTTCTGGAAGATTGGACGCCGATGGGACAGACGCTTTTCGTGGCCGTCGCGCCGGGCGGCGGCATTCCGGTCAAGGTCAGGCTGTTGCTCGATTTCGTGAGTGAATGGTTCGCTCACAATCGGCTCTGATCCTCAGTCGTCGGCATCGATCATGACGATCGCCCGCGGTGAGAAACCCGGCGAGGCGGTGCACCCCAGCAACGTCCAGTTCCCGAGGCTGCGGCAGGACTGCCAGAGATAGGCGGGCACAGCCAGTTGCGGCCGCTGCCCCAGGATGAAATCGCGCCCTAACAGGCTGGTGACGGGCGCCTGGCTGCCATTGGTGACGACAAACTCCGACGCCGCCCCGGCATAATAATGCCAGACCTCCTTCGCATCCGTCTTATGCGGAGGAACCGGTTCGTCGCCCGCGAGCAGATAGTAGATCGACGAGAATGTCGGACGACCCCAGACTTCACTGTCGCTGTAATGAGGGGAATACCAGCCCGCCACGGGATGACGCTCCATCGCGAACAGGTCGATGACGCTCCGGATGCTCAGCTGATCGATCTGGTTGTCGTTCATCCTGCCGCCCATCGGAAACGCATGCCTTCGCGGTCGCGACGCATGGACCCATCGCGCAAGCCTATAACGGGAAACGTGACATGGCCATATTCCCGGATGTTGCCAAGCCGATGGATTGGAGCGCCGTGCCGATGGGCGTCGAAATTATACCTGCTGGCGGAAAACCTTCTTCCGACGCGCCCTGCTTCTCATAAAGGTGCATGGCGTGGAAGCAGGCCCCGGGTTTCCGCGGCCCTGGAGCCGCGAGCATAATCGTGACCCGCGCCTTGCGCGGGCTGAGGAGAGTGTTTGAATGGCGATCTCAAGCAGCATTTCGGATGCCCCGCCGGCGGCCGAGCCTGCAAAAAAAGCCCGTTCGCAATGGGCGATCCTGGTGCTGCTGGCCCTGGGCGCCCTGATCGCCTATGTTGATCGGACCAGCATCTCGTCGGCCATTGCGGCCTTGTCCTTTCGCGAGCATTTCGATCTCAGCGATGTCGATCGCGGCTGGGTCAACTCGGCATTCTTCTGGTCCTATGCCGTTTTTCAGATCCCGATGGGCTGGGTCGTGGACCGGTACGGCGTCAAATGGCCTTACGCCATCTGCTTCCTGCTCTGGTGCGTCGCCTCCGCGCTGACCGGCCTCACGACCGCGCTGGAGAGCTTGATCATCATGCGCCTCATCGTGGGCGCGGCCGAAGCCGTTGTCGTGCCTGCCAGCTACCGGTGGATCCGCGACAATTTCCGCGAAGGCCAGAGCGGAACCGCCGTGGGCGTCTACATGCTGGGCGCGAAGGCGGGGCCTGCCCTCGGCGCGCCCGTGGCGGCCTGGCTCATCACGGCCTATAGCTGGCAGATCATGTTCATCATCACCGGGGCGCTCGGCATCGTCTGGCTGGTGCCCTGGCTGATGATGGTGAAGAACGATGCGCCCGCAGGCGGCGCGACCAGGAAGCGCCGGGCGGCATCGGCCGTGCCGATGAGCGCCATCATGTCGAGCCCCATGGTCTGGGGCACGTTGATCGTGGCCTTTTGCTACAATTATTTCACCTTCTACTGCATGACCTGGATGCCGGCCTATCTGGTCGAGCAGCGTGGACTTTCGCTGGAAAGGTCCGGTCTCTACACCTTCTTCAGTTTTGCCGGTATCGCGATCGTCTCCGTCCTCGCCGGATGGGTCGCCGACAAGATGATCGAGCGCGGCGGGAATTCGGTTTTCATCCGCAAGATGTTCGTCATCGTGGGATTTCTCGGCGCCTCGACGGTCATATTGGGCGGCTATGCGGAATCGCTGGGATGGGCGCTTTTCTGGAACGTCTTCTCGCTCTCCTTCGTCGGCCTCTCCACGGCCAACAATCTCGCGCTGTGCAGGCTGACGCTCATTCCCGCGCCGGCCGTCGGGCTGGTGACGGGCGTGCAGCAGGTCGCGACCAGCCTGGCCGGCATCGTGGCGCCCATCCTGTCCGGATGGTTGCTCCATGTGAGTGGCGGATATCAGGCTCCCATGCAGGTGATCTTTGTCTTCCTGCTGATCGGGGCCGCCGCGACCTTCTTCCTGCTGCAACCCAAATGGGCGCCCAAGGTGCGCGACGATCTGGGCTCTTCGGACTGACGTTTTCCGTCCTGGCCCAGGCGCGTCGTCGCGCCTGGCCACCGATGGTCTCCGGCAAATCCGATCCAATATTCTGGCGTCTGCCGGAGCTCCAGCCCGGGCCTCGGCAGATCCGTGGAGTTTTGAAGTGAACGCGACAACGATCAGGACGGATGCGCTCGAAGCAGCCCCCACGCAGCATGCCGCCTTGCGCGAATGGGTGTGCGAGATCGCGACGCTTACAAAGCCGGACGCGGTCGTCTGGTGCAGCGGATCGGACGAGGAATGGGAGAAGCTCGCCGCCGGGCTGGTGGCGGCCGGCACATTGGTGCGCCTCGATCCTGCCAAGCGCCCCAACAGCTTCTATGCGCGGTCCGATCCTCGCGACGTCGCTCGGGTCGAGAGCCGGACGTTCATCTGCTCGGCAAGCGAGAAGGACGCAGGGCCGACCAACAACTGGCGTGATCCTGCCGAAACCAGGGCGACCCTGAACGGATTGTTCGATGGCTGCATGGCGGGCCGAACCATGTATGTCGTGCCGTTCTGCATGGGGCCGCCGGGATCGGACAAGAGCGCCATCGGCGTGGAGATCACCGATAGCGCCTATGTCGTTCTGTCGATGCGGATCATGACGCGCATGGGCCGGGTGGCCCTGGACATGCTTGGGGAAGACGGCTTCTTCGTCCGCTGCGTCCACTCGGTCGGCATGCCGCTCGGCGCCTCCGACCGCGATGTCGCCTGGCCATGTTCCGACGAGAAATGGATCGTTCATTATCCAGAGGCGCGCGAAATCTGGTCCTACGGGTCGGGCTATGGCGGCAACGCGCTGCTCGGCAAGAAATGCTTCGCCCTGCGCGTCGCCAGTGTGATGGCGCGCGACGAAGGGTGGCTCGCCGAGCATATGCTCATCCTCAAGCTGACCGGGCCGAACCGGCAAATCCATTATATCGCCGCCGCCTTCCCTTCCGCGTGCGGCAAGACCAACATGGCCATGCTCGAACCGACGATCCCCGGCTGGACGGCCGAGACCATCGGCGACGACATCGCATGGATGCGGTTCGGCAGCGACGGACGGCTCCATGCGGTGAACCCGGAGGCCGGCTTTTTCGGGGTGGCGCCCGGCACCGGCCCGCAGACCAATCGCAATGCGGTGGCGACCCTTCATTCGAACGCGATCTTCACCAACACGGCGCTCACGGCGGACGGCGATGTCTGGTGGGAAGGGCTCACGCCCGTTCCGCCAGAAGGGCTGCTCGACTGGCAGGGGCGACCCTTCGACCCGGCGAGCGGTGGGACTGCGGCGCACCCCAATGCGCGCTTCACCGTTCCGGCCGCGCAATGTCCGGCCATCGCTCCGGAATGGGACGATCCGGCCGGCGTGCCGATCTCGGCCATATTGTTCGGCGGGCGGCGAGCGACCTCCGTTCCACTGGTGACCGAAGCCCGTGACTGGAACCATGGCGTCTATCTGGCGGCCACGATCGCTTCGGAGGGGACGGCCGCGGCGGAAAATGCCGTCGGCGCGCTTCGCCGTGATCCCTTCGCCATGCTGCCATTCTGCGGCTATGACATGGCCAGCTATTTCGAGCATTGGCTGCGTATCGGCGCACGTGCCGATGAGGCCGCCCGGCTGCCACGCATCTTCCTCGTCAACTGGTTCCGCAAGGGCGGCGACGGTCGTTTTCTCTGGCCCGGCTTCGGCGACAATGTCCGCGTGCTCAAATGGATCGTCGAGCGCTGCGAAGGAGCGGCGGCGGCCGACGAAACGCCGATCGGACGGGTGCCGACGCCAGAGTCCCTCGACCTGCGGGGCCTCGACCTGGCGCCCGGCGCCCTGGAGGCGTTGCTGCGCGTCGATCCGGTGCGCTGGATGGAGGAAGCGCGGGGCAATGCCGCCGACCTCGACAGGCTCGGGGACATTCCCGCTGCGTTGCAAGACCAGCAGCGCGCCCTTGAGGAACGGCTCGCGGGAGCGGTCTGCCGATGAGGCAGGAAGCCAGCATCGCATTGATCGAACGATATTATGCGGCCTTCAACGCCGGCGACCATGACGGCATAGTGGCCTGCCTCTCCGACAACGTCCTCCATGATTCCCATCAGGGGCTGCGGGAAACCGGCAAGCAGGCCTTCCGCACCTTCCTGAAGAGGCAGGACCTGTCCTATGTGGAGTATCTGTCGGATATCGTCATCATGGCCAGCCGGGATGGCCGTCGCGCGTCTGCCGAGTTCATCGTCAATGGCGAATATCGCGCGCAGCAATCCGGTCTGCCTCCTGCGCGTGGACAGGAGTATGAACTGCCGGCGTCGTCTCATTTCACCGTGGACGACGGGCTGATTTCGCGGGTTTCCGTCTATTATAGCGTCGCGGACTGGCTGATCCAGGTCGCGGACTAGCGAAGGCTAGGCGAGAGACGGTTTGCGCGAGATGAGGAAAATCTCGTCATTGAACCATAGTCCGCCATGGCGCACGAGCGCCGCGCGGGTCGCCTGACAATAGCGATCCTGCGTCATCGCGACCGCAAGGCGCTCATCTTCGATTTGCGCGACATAGGTCGCCGCATTCCACGCGGACACGATCGTCGAGAGACCCATCGGCGCGTCGGGATCGATTTCGGTGGGGAGGGTCCGGGCATCGTAGCGGAACACCGCTTCGTCATCGCTCGTCTTGCGGAACTGAAAGTCGCGCTCCGCGCTTCCGAGCGCGTTGCGGACCGCGCCGAGAATATGATCCCGCCCATCGGTGAACGGATCTTCGTCCGGCCACACCTGTCGGATGAGGTCCATGCCGGCGTCGCGGCCATAGCCCTGGACACCCATGAGGATGCCATTTGCGCGCAAGCCCCTGGCCAGGGGCGCGATGAGCTGGGCCTTGACCTGAAGGGGGGCGCGGGCCCGATAGGGTTGGGACATCAGCACGAAGTCGAAATCGGCCCGGGCCAGGCCGCGCCTCGGCACGATCGGTTCCAGCGCGAAGCGGTGATCCCGCCGATAGATCACCAGAACGACGGGGGTATTGTAGAGCGGGTTGCCGCTCGCGGAGCTGATCCGCGCCTGCCAATATTGCGAGAGCCAGGGGTCGAGCGCGGCGATCTGCGATTCGAAGTCGCCGGCGTGGGCGCCCTCCAGCGTGAGCTCGTGCCAGATCATCCGGCTCGCGGCTTCCGGGGCCTGCGGCTTCAGGCGCAGGGCCTCGGAGCATTTGAGATTGGTCAGCACCAGCACGGTCGAGGGATGTTCCTGGAATCTGTCGGGCATCTTCTCGAGCACGAGCCGGACGTTCTCCTTGCTGATCTCCTTGGCGACAACATAGAAAGGCGCGGCGGGATGGCGGCAGTGGAGGCCGCGCAGCAAGCGCGCCAGGGCCGTGCCGTCGCCGGCGCCGTGATCCATCATGCGGATCGCCGGGGCCTGCGGTTGCGTCCCGGCGATCTCTTCCAGCGCACGGTCCGCGATCATCTGCTTCTCCGATGTCGTATTCACGAACATCAGATATTTCTGGCGATTGTCGTAGAAGCGGAAATGCGGCGTTGGATGGGCGATGTTGAGCCCCCGGATCGCGGACCGCAGGGCGGCAGCCTGCGCGCCGCCCTGCGTTTCTATGAAGCGATGAATGCGGTCGACGGTGTGCAGCGTGACCCTGGCGCCCTGCTGAAGCCGGGTGACGAGCTTGCCGTCATTGACCGCGAGGCGTCCGAAGGTCGTCTGCGCCATCTTCAACTGGCGGCAGGCCTGCTCGATCTGGGCGAGAAGAACCTCGACATCCGTGCTCTGCGCCGCGAGATCTTCATCGTGCAGGATGTCGGTCATGGCTCTCTCCTGTGGGCAAGGACGCGCAAACCTCGTGCCCGCCTGTCGCTCAAGGACATCAGCGGCGCATTGCTCCGTCAACGCGGACGGCGGAAAACCGAGGGAATGCAACGGATTTCTTATGGCGGGAAATGCCGCGTCCCATGTGACGTTCGCGCCGGACAAAGTGGGCGCTGACCCACAAAACGCCTCCTGCAGTCGTGGGAGGGATAATGGTTTATCGGGCCGAAGCGTCTCGATAGCGATGGCATCAGGACCGGCGAGCGGTCGTGGAGAGGATATGAGAAGCCGGAATTCAGCCGAGCCATGGGTCGGTCCAGCGCGTATGGCGGGACCCCTGCCTATCCTCGCCTCCTGTCCGCCGCCGGTCTTCATCCGGGCATGGCGCCGCGGGAAGCGGACATGCGTCCTCGCCGCCGCGCGCGGGACATGGCCTGTCCCCGCCTAGCTCCGGCGTCAGTTTCCCATTCGCGAAAGGATCAGATATGCAACGCAGTACCGACCGCATTCTCACCACCCATGTCGGAAGCCTCATCCGCCCCGAATCCCTGCGCAGGTTGCACGAGCGCCGCCAGGCGGGCGAGCAGATCGGCAACGAGGAACTCGATGCGGGCCTGACCGACGCCGTCGCGGATGTGGTCGCGCGTCAGGCGGAGGTCGGCATCGACGTTCCGTCCGACGGTGAATATGGCAAGACCGGCTGGACCGCTTACCTGTCGCGCCGCATGGGCGGCCTGCAACCCCGCAAGCGCCAGGCGGGCGATCCCGAGCCGATCGATCCGCGCACCGCCGGGCGCGGCCAGGACCAGTTCAAGGAATTCTACGCGGCCTATGATCCCGTTCAGCAATATGATTGGTCCGGCCCCGACTTCTTCAAGAAGACGGATGCGCTCTCACATTCCCGTGAATCGTCCCGCGTGGAGTGCATCGGTCCGCTGACCTATGACGATACCGAGATCAAGCGCGACATCGCCAACTTCAAGGCTGCCCTGCAGGGCAAGGATTTTGCCGATGCCTTCCTGCCCGTCGCGGCGCCCGAGAGCGCAAAGGGTGTGCGGCTCAATCGCTACTACAAGAGCGATGACGAGTTCCTGGCCGCTCTGGGAGATGTGCTGAAGGCGGAATATAAGGCCATCCTGGATGCCGGCCTGCTCATCCAGCTCGACGATGCCTATTTGCCGTGCGAATATGACCGGCAGCTCGTCTCCAGGAGTCCCGAGGACGTCCACAAGGGCTTCGCGGCCTATGTCGAGATGCTGAACTATGCGCTCGAGGGAATCCCCGAGGATCGGGTGCGCTATCATCTCTGCTGGGGGAGCTGGAACGGTCCCCACACCTCGGACGTGCCGCTGCGCACGCTGCTGGATCTGGTGCTGAAGGTGAAGGCGCAGGCCTATACGTTCGAGGCGGCCGGGCCGCGTCATGCCCATGAATATGGCGTCTGGGGCGAGGTCAAGGTCCCCGACGGCAAGATCCTGCTCCCCGGCGTCATTTCGCATGCCACGAATGTCGTCGAGCATCCGGAACTGGTGTCGATGCGCATCCGCAGCTTCGCCAAGGTCGTGGGACGGGAGAATGTCATTGCCAGCACCGATTGCGGCTTTTCCCAAAACTGGAATCACATGCGCGTCCATCCGCAGATTCAGTGGGCGAAGCTGCGGACGCTGGTGGAAGGTGCGCGTCACGCCAGCAAGCTTCTCTGGTCGTAACAATCAACCTATCTGCGGTTCCGGAATCGGAAGATTCCGGGACCGCCTCTGCAGCAAAAGTAATGACCCAAAACTCAAATCCGATGCCCGCGCAGAGTAAACGGGCGTAAATATAAGACGGACAATTCGACGCAGACGCATTATTCGCGCCGCGTTCGTGGTCCTGTGTCCAGAATAATGCGACGCTCCCAAGAAGGAGGGTCATGGGAGAGGAGATATTACTGTGGTGAAACGGGTGCTCCTATTGAACGCCAGCCTCGGTGCATTGGTTCTGGCTGGGCCAATCCATGCGCAAGGCATGGCGCCTTCGCCCGAGGGGCCGGAGCAGGGAGAGGGACAGGCGGATCGCTCATCGGCCGGCAACTCCGACATCGTCGTGACCGGTTCGCGGGTCATCACCAACGGCAACAACAGTCCGACGCCGGTCACCGTGATTTCGCCCGAGCAGGTGCAGGCCGTCCAGCCGGGCAATCTTGCCGATACCTTGCAGGTTCTGCCGGTCTTCTCCGGCTCGCGCGGTTCGGGCAGCAATCCATCGGCGACGGGCAGCGTGGGCGCCGGCAACGGCTCCGCCAACCAGCTCAACCTGCGCAATCTCGGCACGCAGGAGACCCTCGTGCTGATGGATGGGAGGCGCGTTCCTCCCACGCTGATCAGCGGCATCGTGGACGTGGACTCGATCCCGGAGATGATGGTCAGCCGGGTCGACGTCGTCACCGGCGGCGCGTCGGCTGTCTATGGTTCCGACGCTGTCGCGGGTGTGGTCAACTACATCCTCGACAAGAATCTCCAGGGCTTCAAGGTGGAGCTGGAAAGCGGCATTTCGCAGCGCGGCGATGCGGCGAAATACCGGGCAGGCATTGCCTGGGGCACCGACCTGCTGGACGGGCGCGGCCATTTCGAGTTCAGCTATCAATATCAGAAGGAAAGCGGCATCCTGCGTCGCTCCAATCGCTCGTGGATGCGGCAGGCGGGCATCACCGGTGCCGGAACCGACCCGAACCCCTATGTCAATCAGACCGATTTGCGTCAGGCCCAAATGACGTCGGGCGGCCTGATCCGGTCGGGCATTTTCAACGGCATGCTGTTCAACCCTGACGGGACGCTGCGGCCATTCGTGCGAGGCGATTCGACAGGAACCGCCTCGATCCAGATCGGGGGAGACGGGGCCTATTATGACAGCTCGTTGCTCGCCCCGCTCGAATTCAACCAGTTCTTCGGCCGCTTCGACTATGATTTCTCGGACAGCGTGCACGGCTATGTCCAGATCGGCGGCAATCTGAAGACCAACACATCCTATGCCGACAATCTTCTGCTGCAGAATGTGACGATCAGTTCGGCAAATCCTTATCTGCTGCCGGCTTATCGGGCCGCTCTCGCCAATGCCGGCGAGGCGACGTTCACGATGAGCGAACTGATGATGGCGGAGGATCGGCTCGGCACTTATGCGAAAACGAGCCAGGTCAACATCGCTGCGGGTCTGGACGGCAATGTCGGGGCCTTCAAATGGACCCTGGATTATATCCACGGCCAATCGATCCTGAAGAGCAGGCAGTTCAACAACGTCAATTCCCAACATCTCGCCGAAGCGCTCGACGCGGTGACCGACGGGAATGGCAATATCGTTTGTCGTATCGCCCTGACGGACAGCGCGACGCAATGTACGCCGCTCAATCCGTTCGGTGCGGGCGCGCCGAGCGACGAAGCGCTGGCCTATGTCCAGCAGGACACGCATTATCGCGCCGAGACGGTCCTCGACGATGTGACCGCGAGCGTCAGCGGCTCTCCCTTCGAGACCTGGGCCGGACCGGTCAACATGGCGCTCTCCGGCGAGTGGCGCAAACTGAGCTTCGTTTCGCAAAGCGATGCGACACCGGACGATCACGCGGACTGCACGGGGCTGCCCTATAATTGTTCGGCGTCCAACCCACCGCTGCTGTGGCTCAATACCTTCCCCATTTCTCCAAAGGTCAGCAACACGGTCTGGGAAGGCGCGCTGGAGGCCAGCATCCCGCTGCTTCGGGATATCCCGCTGGTCGATTCCTTCGACCTCAGCGGCGCGATCCGCTACACGAGCTATCAGACCAGCGGTGAATATTGGACGTGGAAGGTCGGCATCGACTGGCACCTTACGGATACGTTCCGAATTCGCGGCACACGCTCACGAGACATTCGCGCGCCGACCTTGAACGATCTGTTCGCGCCAACCTTCATCAGCATCGTCAATCCGACCGATCTGCTCACCAATACCTCTCCTCGCGTGCCGGGGGTCAACGACTCCAATCGTGATCTGAAGGCGGAGATCGGCAATACCTTCACGGTCGGCGCGGTGTGGCGTCCGTCGAGGCAGTTCAACATCGCGGTCGATTATTATCATATCAAGGTGACCAACGCGATCACCAACGTCCAGGGGCAGACCGCGCAGATCCAGCGCATCTGCTATGAAAGCGGCGGAACATCGCCTTACTGCGCGCTGCAGGACCGACCCAACGGGTTCGCCGACACTTCGCCGGCCAATGCCGTGACGGCGTGGCACAGCCGAAGCATCAATCTCTCGTCCATCGAGACCGAGGGCGTCGATGTGGAGGCCAACTTCCAGACGAGCCTGGCTGGGCGCCCGTTCGCCATTCGCTTCCTGGGCGCCTATCAACCGCATATCTACTACGCGCAGCCGGGCCTGATCACGACGGACCAGGGTGGAGCCGCGTTTGGTCCTCTGGGCGTCGCAGCGGCGCCGACCGTCCGTCTCACCGGCCTCGTCCATTTCGAGCCGCTCGAACGGGTCTCGATCGATGTGCTGCAACGGTGGCGCAACGCCATGAAGATCAGCGGCGTGCCCGGCGAGGTCTGGGTGAACAACCACCTGCCGGCCTTCGCGACCACCAATGTCACGGTGACGTTCAGGCCGGAAGGCTGGGGGAATGCCTCCGTCTATGCCAATATCCAGAACCTGTTCGATGCCGATCCGCCGACTGGAGGCTATACGGGCAACGGAACCCGCGCGGGCTATCGTGATGGCTATGCCGTCGGCGACAATCCGCTCGGTCGCTACTTCACCGTCGGCGTGAAGCTGTCGTTCTGATGGATGTGGAAGGCGCGCACGGGCAGTGCGCGCCTTCGCTTCCATCGGTACTATCGGAGGAATGACGACATGAAACTTCGGCACCGGTCCCTTCCGATCCGATATGCCGTTTCGATGGCTGTTCTCGTATTGGTCGCGGAAGGCCTGTCCGCCGCCGAGCCGCCTCAGACGCCGAACCCGCCTTCGCTTGCCGCCACGATTGCGGCCATGCCGAAGAATCTGCCCCGGGCCGCAGGGCCCGGTTTGTCCGAGGCGATCGACGCCGCGCGAGCCGCTCAGCAGGCATGCACCGAGCGCGGTGCGAAGGTGAGCGTGCTGATCGCCGATACGGCGGGCGGGCCGGTCGTCCTGCTCTCGGGAGATGGAGCGGGCGTGCGTTCGCAGCTCATTGCCCGGACCAAGGTCAATATCGTGGCGCGGTTCGGCATGGCTTCCGGCGACGTTGCCGGGAAGGCGAGAACCGACCCTGCCCTGACGGCGCAGGCAGAAGCCGATCCCGATATCGGCATGCTGCGGGCGGGCGGCTTCCCCGTATTGCGGCAAGGCCGGATGATCGGCATCGTGGCGGTTTCGGGCGGCTCGCTGGGAGGCGACATGGGGCTTGACGAGCTATGTGCCCGGGTCGCCGTCGCGCGCCTCGAGCAGGATTGAACATGGAGCGGTCATGGCGGGTCTGACATTCTCTCGGCGGGCATTGATCGCCGATGCCTGCGCGCTGGCGGCTTTGCCGGCGGGACGTGCGTTGGCCCGAACCACGGCAGTTCGCCAGCCCGACATCCTCTTCATCATGGCCGACGATCTGGGCTATGCCGATGTCTCCTGTTATGGGCGGACCTCTTACCGGACCCCCGTCATCGACGGGCTGGCCGCCGGGGGACTCCGGTTTCTTCAGGGCTATGCGAATTCGGCGGTCTGCTCGGCGACGCGCACGGCACTCGTGACGGGTCGATATCAGCAGCGCTTCCTGATCGGTCTGGAGGAGCCGGTCGGCCCGGCCAAGCGGCTGAGCCTGCCCGAAGGCACCCCGACGATCGCCTCGCGTTTCAAGGATCTGGGCTACCGGACCGCTCTGGTCGGCAAGTGGCATGTCGGCGCGCCGCCGGATCATGGCCCGACACGTTATGGCTATGACCATTTCTTCGGCATGTCGAGTGGCGCCGCGGACTATTTCGGCCATGCGGGGGCGCCTGCCGATCCCGGGCGCAGACGCGGCGGGCTGTTCTTCGACGAGACCAGCGTGGACCGGGAGGGGTATCTGACCGACCTCCTGGCGGACGAGGCCGGCCGGTGGATCGGGGAAGGGGGCGACGCGCCTTTCCTGCTCAGCCTCCATTTCAATGCGCCCCATTGGCCCTGGGAAGGGCCCGAGGACCGCGCGCATTCACAATCGCTGAGGATATTGCGCGATCCATCCGGTGGAAGCCTGGAGACCTTCGCCAGGATGGTTGTGGCGATGGACACCGCAATCGGTCGCGTATTGCGGGGGCTGGAGCGCAGCAGGCGCGGGCGCGAGACCATCATTGTCTTCACCAGCGACAATGGTGGGGAGCGCTATTCGGATATGTGGCCCTTCACCGGCATGAAGGGAGAGCTGCTGGAAGGGGGGCTCCGCGTGCCGCTGATCGTCAATTGGCCCGGCAGGGTGAAGCCGGGCGGCGTCAGCGATCAGGTGATGACATCCATGGACTTCCTGCCTACGCTTCTCGCCGCAGCCGGTGGGCCCGCACTGTCCGCGCAAGACACTGACGGGGTCAATCTCCTGCCCCAGATCCTCGGCGAGGCCCCGCCTGTCTCACGCACCCTGTTCTGGCGGTTCAAGGCAAACGAGCAGGCCGCGGTGCGCGATGGCGACTGGAAATATCTGAAGCTGGGCGGCAAGGAGCATCTTTTCCATGTCGCGAGCGATCCACGCGAGCGGGCCGAACTCGCGGAGGTCCATCCGGAACGCCTTGCGGCGCTGAAGGCCAGATATGCCGCCTGGGACAACGAGATGCTGCCCTATGGCGCCGACACGTCCAGCGAGGACGTCAAGCGGAGCTTCCCGGATCGATACTAGGCTGTATCGGCATTCAAGTTTCTGGAATAGCGGGGCGCCCCGCTATTCCTATCCTTCGTCATGCTGAAACAAGTTCGGCATGATGTGGGTTTGTAAATCCCACGCTGAATGTCGACCGGTCCCAGGCCGACCCCGACAGCCGACATCAGGTCGGGCGGCGTGCCTTGCCCGATAGTTCGTGGCCCGCATCCCTGTCGAAGCGAAGGTTGGAAAAGACCGCGGTGAGGGAAATCGCGGCCACCGTCCAGATGGCGACCGAGAAGTCCCCGAATTGCGGGACTGCATGGCCGCGCGCCGTGGACACGATGTTCAGCACGCCGGCGGCGGTGCAGACGCCCAGCGACATGGCCAGTTGCTGGACCGTCGAATAGAAGCTCGTCGCCGTGCTCATTCTCCGTGAATCGATCTCGTCATAGGCGATTGCGTTGAACGCGGTGAATTGCAGCGATGTGAGAAAGCCGCAGATCAGCAACACGACATAGACGGCTGCCCAGGGCCAGTCGGGCCGGAAAAGACCGGTCACCGCATAGAGGAGCGGCACGCAAAGGCCGATCGTGGTGAGCGTCGGGCGGAAGCCGAACCGGCGGAGCAGGGGGCGCGCCGTACCTTTCATGAAAAAGGCGCCGATGGCGGGCGCCACGGTGACGGCGCCGCTGGCGGCGGCGGAGAGGCCGAACGCAAGCTGCATCAGCATCGGGAGCAGGAAGGGCTGGGCGCCCTGCGTGATGCGCATGAGCGTGCCGCCGATGATGGAGAGCCGGAAGGTCGGCACGCGCAACAGCGTGAGATCCAGGATGGGCTGAGCCGTGCGCCGCGCATGAACGAGATAGGCGGCGATGCTGGCAAGGCCCAGCGTGAGCAGGGGCAGGATGAACATGCCGTGGCCCGGACGACTGAGAAGCTCGAGCGCGAACATCGTGGCGCCAAGACCAACGCCGGACAGGACAAAGCCGGTCAGGTCGAAAGGACGCACCTCGCTGTCCCGCACTTCGTCGATAAAGCGACCGACCAGAAGGATGCCGGCCAGACCGATCGGCAGATTGATCCAGAAAATCCAGCGCCAGTCGAGATATGTGACGATGAGCCCGCCGACCGGCGGCCCGAGGATCGGCCCGATCATTGCAGGCATCGTCAGCCAGGACATGGCTGCGACGAGGTCTCGCTTGGCGACGGTGCGGAGCAGGACGAGGCGCCCGACCGGCATCATCATGGCACCGCCCATGCCCTGAAAGAAGCGGGCGAGGACGAGGGTCGTGAGATCGCTCGACAGCGCGCAGGCCACGGAGCCCATGACGAAGATCATGATCGCGACCTGGAAAACGCGACGCGCGCCGAACCGGTCCGCCGTCGAACCGGACGCCGGAATGAAGAGGGCGAGCGCCAGAAGATAGGATGTCAGCGCCAGGCTGATCCCGGTGGGCGCGATCCCGAAGTCGCGCGCCATCGTGGGCAGCGCCGTTGCCAGCACGGTCGCGTCCAGATTCTGCATGAACAGCGCACAGGCGATGATGAGCGCGGTCGTGCGATAATGCCGTGCCGGTCTCGCGCCAGCTTCCGCCTCGGTTTCGCCGAGCCGCGCCGCGCCGTCTGCGTGCTGGTTTGCGGTCGCCGGCGCGTGCACCCGGGACAAGGCATCGCCTCCGGTGCCGGGGCGTCGATCCGTCTGATCTCGCTGCCCATGTCTCATGTCATATCCTTGGGCCGGCTTCCAACCGGTTGGCCGACGCCTGCAATCAGGGGAAATGGCTTCCGAAGTCCACGCCATCGTTCGGCAGAACCGGCACTCCGCGAGCTTGTCATGCGCTGCTCCTCCCGCCTCGTCCGCTAACAAGCGGCTGTGGGGGCTCAACATTGGTTCTGGTGCGGGATTGATAGGTAGTGGCGCCAACGATGGTCCGCTCCGTTGAGCCTGCTCCGGCCCCGATCTAGCTACCGTTCGAACAGCGTATCGAAAGAGACATTCTCATGAACGGCAGCTTCCTGATCGGCGCGCGCACGGTGATGCGCCCCGCTACATTCCGGGCCATCGATCCCGCGACCAATGAGGCCCTCGACCCGCCTTTCGGGATCGCGACCGCAGCCGACGTCGCGCAGGCCTGCATGCTTGCGGATGCGGCGTTCGACGCCTTTCGTGAAGTGGCGCCTGCCATGCGCGCGGCGTTTCTCGAGGACATAGCCGCGAGGATCGAGGCGCTCGGAGACGCGCTGGTCGATCGCGCCGCCCGGGAAACAGGGCTTCCCAGGGCGCGTCTGAGCGGGGAGCGAGGACGAACCACGGGGCAGCTTCGCCTGTTCGCGCGCGTGCTGCGCGAAGGCCTGTGGGCCGGCGTGACGATCGATCCCGCACTGCCTGATCGCCAGCCGCTGCCACGGCCCGACCTGCGCCTTCGACAGATTCCCGTCGGTCCCGTGGCGGTGTTCGGCGCGTCCAACTTTCCGCTCGCTTTCTCCGTGGCCGGCGGCGACACGGCGTCCGCGCTCGCGGCAGGCTGCCCCGTGGTGGTCAAGGCGCATTCCGCTCATCCGGGAACTTCGGCACTGGTCGGCAGCGCCATCCAGGAGGCCGTCGCGGCCTGCGGCCTGCCCGAGGGCGTCTTTTCCCTGCTGCAAGGCAAGTCGAGGGAAATCGGCCAGGCCCTGGTTGGCGACGCCCGGATCAAGGCCGTGGGCTTCACCGGCAGCCGCGCGGGCGGCCTCGCGCTGATCGGGATCGCGCAGGCGCGGCCGGAGCCGATCCCGGTCTATGCCGAGATGTCGAGCATCAATCCCGTTCTGCTGTTCCCCGGCGCGCTGGCCTCGCGCTCCGGAGCGCTTGCGCAGGGCTATGTCGCGTCCCTGACCATGGGCGCCGGCCAGTTCTGCACCAATCCGGGCATCGTTCTGGCCATTGACGGGCCGCCTCTCGACCGCTTCCTGCAGGCGGCGGCGGACGCGCTGGCAACCGTCGAGCCCCAGGTCATGCTCACCCCCTTGATCCATGAAAGCTACGAGAACGGCATTGGCCGCCTGATTCGCCATATCGCCGTCGGCACCGTCGCCGAAGGGCTTGGAGCCCAGGGTTGCAACCAGGGCCGCGCCACGATCCTGACGACCACCGGCGCGGAGTTCATGAGGCATCCCGAATTGGCCGAGGAAGTGTTCGGCGCAACGTCGATCGTCGTTCGCTGCGCGTCCCTCGACGAAATGAAGACGCTGATCGGCGCGATGGAGGGGCAACTGACCGCCACGCTCCTCATCGATGAGGCGGACACCGAGGACGCGCGCGCCATTTTGCCGCTGCTGGAGCGCAAGGCCGGTCGCATCCTCGCCAACGCCTGGCCCACGGGCGTGGAGGTCAGCCACGCCATGGTCCATGGTGGACCCTTTCCGGCCACGTCCGATCCGCGCGCCACCTCGGTGGGCGCGAAGGCGATCGAGCGCTTCCTGCGCCCGGTCTGCTATCAGGGCATCCCCGCTGCGCTGCTGCCCGCTGCATTGCAGCAGGCCAATCCGCTCGGGCTGCCGCGCTATATTTCCTGAAGG
>Ga0182747_1001051_pt1 | contig 22799 bp, 24 predicted proteins | sample eDN3rd30CBELigBY_FD_128526 | JGI IMG/M metagenome (GOLD analysis project Ga0182747, IMG submission 128526) | Enriched backyard soil microbial communities from Emeryville, California, USA - eDNA 3rd pass 30_C BE-Lig BY (version 2) (version 2) | ecosystem: Environmental > Terrestrial > Soil >...
CCCATGTCAGATGGGCGCGGCCGAGTGCCTGGCCTCTACGGTGGAGAGTTGTCGGACTGGTGAACGGTGCGATGACGAACGGCGACCACCGGGAAACGGCGCGGAACAGACCTCAAAACATCGCGCGCGGAACGCCAAAGGCTCGGCAATTCCGTGGTGACTAACTCGTGTGAATTCTAACTCACACTCACACGAGGCTGCGGGGCTGCTTGAGCCCCGGCGTTCCGCGCGCCCTCGTTTTATCGGGGAGCGTAGCCGGGATGAGCGAAAGCGAAATCCGGGGAATGGAAATGCGAATTGGGAATGCGGCCTGCCCGGGGCCGACCAAACAATGCGGGCGATGACGCATGTCTGCTTGACGCCGGCGCCGTAGGGTGGGCTGAGCAACGCGAAGCCCACCGGCTGACTCGCCATGTTGTATTGTGTCTCCCGGTGGGCTCGGCGCTGCGCGCCTTAGCCCACCCTACGGTCGATGCGATAGAGCGCTTACGCCGCCTCTTCGACCACGCGGTTGCGGCCATCGCGCTTGGCGCGGTACAGCGCCTGGTCGGCGCGCTTGAGCATCGCGGCGGCGGTGTCGCCATTGGCGCCGAGCGCGGCAATGCCGATCGACAAAGTGACGTCGAGGTGCTTCTCGCCCTGCTGGATCGAGAACGCCTCGCCGGCGATGCGGCGGCGGATGCGCTCGGCCACCATGCCGGCGACCGCCATATCCGTCTCCGGCATGACGATGACGAATTCCTCGCCGCCATAGCGGCAGGCGAGATCAATGTTGCGGATCGCCTTGCGGATGCGCACCGCGAATTCGCGCAACACATCGTCGCCTGCGTCGTGGCCGTGATTGTCGTTGATCGACTTGAAGAAGTCGATGTCGAGGATCAGCACCGACAAAGGCTTGCCGCGCTGGGCCGCCTGCTCGGTGAGCGCGCCGAGATGGGTTTCCATGTAGCGCCGGTTATGCAGGCCGGTGAGCGCGTCGGTGATCGCCATCTCGATCGAGGCGGCGAAGTTGTCGCGCAGCCGGTCGGTGTAGCGCTTGCGCTTCACCTGCGTGCGCACGCGCGCCAGCATTTCGTTCTTGTCGATCGGCCGGATCAGGTAATCGTTGATGCCGATCTCGAGGCCGCGCACCAGCCGCGCATTGTTGTCCGGCTCGGCGATGGCGAGGATCGGCAGGCCGCGCGTGCGCTCCAGCGAACGCACCTGGCTGCACAGCCGCAGGCCGTCGAAGTTGGTCAGGCCGAGCGACACGATCATCAGTTCGTAATCGCCCTCGGCGGCGCGGAACAAGGCTTCCTTGGGGTCGGTCTGCACATCGACCGTCTGCTCGGTGGCGAGCGTGTGCGCGATGCGCTCGTAGGACGACGGCCGGTCGTCGACGATGAGCACCTTGCCGCCGCGCCCCGTGTCGGCGACCGCTTCGCGTTCGGCGCTCTGGATGCCGATTTCCTTGGAGGTCAGCGCGCGCATGCGCAGTTCGTCGGTCAGCATCTTCAGCCGCGCCAGCGAGCGCACGCGCGAGATCAGGGCCACATCGCTGACCGGCTTGGTGAGGAAATCGTCGGCGCCGGCTTCCAGGCCCCTGATGCGGTCGGAGGGCTGGTCGAGCGCGGTCACCATCACCACCGGGATGTGGTGCGTCGCCGGATTGGTCTTGAGCCGGCGGCAGACTTCAAAGCCGTCCATGTCCGGCATCATGACGTCGAGCAGCACGATGTCGCATTCGGCGCGGTCGCACATCGCCAGCGCTTCGGCGCCCGAATAGGCGGTCGTGACGTCGAAATATTCGGCGGACAGCCGCGCCTCCAGCAGCTTCACATTGGCTGGAATATCGTCGACGACGAGGACGCGGGCGGTCATTGCAACACCATGCTACGAGATACGTCAGGCCGGGCCGAGAAAGTGGCGAACGGTCTCGATGAATTTGCCGACCGAGATCGGTTTGGAGAGATAGGCTTCACATCCACCTTCGCGGATGCGTTCCTCGTCGCCCTTCATGGCGAAGGCGGTGACGGCGACGACCGGGATGGCCTTGAGCTCGGCGTCGTCCTTGAGCCACTTGGTGACTTCGAGGCCCGACACCTCCGGCAGCTGGATATCCATCAGGATCAGGTCCGGCCGGTGCTGGCGGGCGAGATCGAGTGCGTCGATACCACTGCGGGTTCCGACGACGTCATAACCATGCGCTTCCAGCAGATCGTGGAAGAGCTTCATATTGAGTTCGTTGTCCTCGACGATCAGGACGGTCTTCGCCATGCTCCGCCCCGTTGTCCCCAGGTACTTCGCCTCTGCCCCGCCCGCCGCGGCGTCTGGCGCGCGCCGGCGTGGGGTATGATCCACATTCGACGTTAGTCGCGATTTCTTACGGAAAGGCAAACTCGACCTGTGAAAGCCCCTCGCCCCATGCCCGCCGAGGCCGCCGAAACGCTGGCAATTCAAGCACTTGGCTTCCTCGCCGACGATCCGGAACGGTTAACCAGGTTCTTCGGTGTCACCGGCCTCGATCCGTCCGGGATTCGCGACCAGATCGGCGAGCCCGGGTTCCTCGCCGGCGTGCTGGCTTACCTCGCCTCGGACGAGCAGACCGCCGGCGAATTCATCGCCCACACCGGTTGCAAGCCGGATGACATCTTCCGCGCTCACATCGCGCTCGGCGGCCAGCCCTGGGAGCGCGAAATCCCGTGACCGCCTTCTGCCGCGATTGTCTCAAGGACGCGGCCGATACGGCAAAGCGCTGCATGGCCTGCGGCTCGCCGCGGCTGGTGCGCCATGCCGAGCTTGCGAGCCTGACGATCGCCCATATCGACTGCGACGCGTTCTACGCCACCATCGAAAAGCGCGACGATCCGACGCTCGCCGACAAGCCGCTGATCATCGGCGGTGGCAAGCGCGGGGTGGTCTCCACCTGCTGCTACATCGCTCGCACTTACGGCGTGCGCTCGGCCATGCCGATGTTCAAGGCGCTGGAGCTTTGCCCCAAGGCCACCGTCGTCAAGCCGAACATGCGCAAATATGTCGAGGTCGGCCGCCAGGTGCGCGCCGCCATGCTGGCGCTGACGCCGCAGGTCGAACCCTTGTCGATCGACGAGGCTTTTCTCGATCTCACCGGCACCGAGCGGCTGCACGGCATGAGCGCGGCCAAGGTGCTGGCGAAACTGGCCAGGGACGTCGAACGCGACATCGGCATCACCGTGTCGATCGGCCTGTCCGCCAACAAGTTCCTCGCCAAGATCGCCTCGGATCTCGACAAGCCGCGTGGCTTCGCCGTGATCGGCCAGAGCGAGGCGCCGGAATTCCTTGCCCCCCGCCCGGTCGGCTTCATCTACGGCGTCGGCGCCGTGAGCGCCGCCAAGCTCGCCCATGACGGCTTCCGCGTCATCGGCGACCTGCAGCGCGCCGACGAGCACGATTTGATGCGCCGCTATGGCGAGGAAGGCCAGAGGCTGTGGCGGCTGGCGCGCGGCATCGACACGCGCAAGGTCGATCCGGAGCGCGACACCAAGAGCGTGTCATCGGAGACGACGTTCAACACCGACATCAGCGACTTCCGTCCGCTCGAACAGACCTTGTGGGAATTGACGGAGAAGGTGTCGGACCGGCTCAAGGCGGCCGGGCTCGCCGGTTCGACCGTTACGCTCAAACTCAAGAGCGCCGACTTCAAGACCCGCACTCGGGCGCGTTCCCTCGCCGCGCCGACGCAATTGGCGGGCCGCATCTTCGCCGAGGGCCGCGACATGCTCAAGAATGAGATCGGCGCGACGCGCTTCCGCCTCATCGGCATCGGCGTCAGCCATCTCGTCGAGTCGGACGGTGAGGACCTGTCGGACCTGCTCGACCGTCGCGGCGCGCTGGCCGAACATGCGATCGACAAGTTGCGCGAGAAATTCGGCAAGGCCGCTGTGGTGAAGGGACTGGCAATCGAGGAGGAGTGACGGCTCACTTGTCCCGGGCGCGGCGCAGCGTGAAGCGAAGCGTAACGGTGCGCCGCAGAACCGGGACCACCCCGCTCAGAACTCGCGAAGGTCCCGGCTCTGCAATGCACCGCTTCGCGCTGCATTGCGTCCGGGACAGGTTCGTCACTGACAGACCTTCGCCTTCTTCATCTCCAGCGAACTCAGTTCGCCCTTGATAGTGAAGTCGTTGTAGTCGAGCGTCAGCGCCCGCGAGATGCCGTTCTCGTAAAGCTCGAAAGAGATGGCATAGACCGGCGTCTGCTCGCCGGTGCGCTCTGCGTCCGCGTTCTGCTTGTCGAAATAGCTCACCGTCACGGGCCAGCGCAGCATGCCGGCCATCGACGGCTCCTTGCCGGTCGCGTCGTTCGCCGGCTTCTGCGCCGGATCGATGGCGGCGCCGATCACTGTCAGCGTGTTGTAAACCTTCTCGCCAGTGTCGGAGCCGTCATAGACCGGGAATTCGAGGATCGTCTTGCCGGCGCGCGCCGCCTCGACAATGCGGCGCATGTGCTCGGTCGGAAACACGATCTCGGACGGGACGGTGAAGGTCTTGTCCTTCGGCTTCTTGAGTTCGACCTTAACGCCCGAGGCGGCGCGCTCGGCGTTGCCATCGACCGTGTCGGTTACCGTGGCGTTCAGGACGTTCTCCGAGTTGAAGCGGAATTTGGATGCGTCAGCGCTCTCCCAGGTGGTGGAGCGCAGATCACTGAGCACGGTCTTGCCTTCGCCGGAATCGAGTTCGGAGACCTGGCGGAATTGCAGGTCGTAGCCATCGCAGGCGCTGCCACCGAAATCGTAGAGGATACGGCCGCGCACCGCCTGGATGCCGCGGCTGCCGCTCGATTTGGCCAGCTTGAGATCGTAGACCGCCCGATGCAGCGCGAGCGCGACGGGCTTGGCGGCGTCTGCCGCCGGCACCGGGGCGGCGATCGGCGCAGCGTGAAGCGGGCTATCAGCCGAACCCAGCGGTAGCGCCAGTCCAAGGGCAGCGACGACCGGCAGCGCGAGGCGGAATGTAATCTGTGTCATGAGCAACCCTGCGAAGAATCCGGCATATCTGACGCAATGATAGGGGCAATAAGGAGGCGTGTCTTGGGCCCCTGACTTGGGTCCAGGTTCTTGCGCTCAAAGCTCCTATCGGCCAAGACTTTGGCCGACTTCTTCAAACGCTTTACAGACGGAGACGACCCATGAGCGCCATCGACAAGAAACTCAGCGACCTCGGCATCACCTTGCCGACGCCGGCGGCGCCGATCGCCAATTACGTTGCCTGCGTACGTACCGGGAATGTTTTGACCGTCTCGGGTCAGCTCTGCTTTGGCGATGAAGGCAAGCTGGTGGCGACGGGGCAGCTCGGCGGCAGCGTCTCGATGGAGGATGGCCAGAAGGCCGCCCGCGCCTGCGCCGTCAACCTGATCGCCCAGGTCAAGGCCGCCATCGGCGACCTCGACAAGGTGGTGCGCGTCGTGCGGCTCGGCGGCTTCATCAATTCGGCGCCCGGTTACACCGACGGTCCGAAGGTCATGAACGGCGCCTCCGACCTGATGGTCGAGGTGTTCGGCGACAAAGGCCGCCACGCCCGCTCCACGGTCGGCGTTTCGGCGCTGCCGGCCAATGCCGCGGTCGAAGTCGAAGCCACCTTCGAGGTCGCCTGACGCGCGGGAGCGCCCATGCCGGATCTGGACTGGCTGACCGCACGTCCGATCGCCCATCGCGGGCTCCATGACGCCGTGCGCGGCGTCATGGAGAACACACGCTCCGCGTTCGAAGCCGCCATCGCAGGCAGTTACGGCATCGAATGCGACGTGCAGGTCAGCGCCGACGGCGAGGCCATGGTGCATCATGACGATGAACTGGGGCGCCTCACCGAAGGTACCGGACCGCTCGCCTGCCTCGACAGCGCCGCCCTGAAGCAGGTCGCCTTCAAGGCGACGGCGGACCGCATGATGACGCTCGCCGAACTGTGCGATCTGGTCGGCGGCCGCGTACCGCTCATCGTCGAGATCAAGAGCCGCTTCGACGGCGACCTGAGGCTGACCCGCCGCGTCGCCGAGGTGCTCGGCCGCTACAAGGGACCGTCCGCCGCAATGTCGTTCGATCCGGCGCCGGTGGCGGCGCTGCGCGAAACCGCTCCGACGCTGAGACGCGGCATTGTCGCCGAACGTCACTACGATCATCACGAATGGGACGCCCTGCCCGCATCGACGCGGCGCAGCCTCGCCTTCCTGCTGCACGCGCCGCGGACCCGCCCGCAGTTCATTGCCTATTCGGTCAAGGACCTGCCGGCCGCCGCGCCGCTTATCGCGCGGTACGTTTTTGGCCTGCCGCTGCTGACCTGGACCGTGCGCAGCGCGGAGGATCGCGCCAGGGCGGCCCGCTATGCTGACCAGATGATCTTCGAAGGGTTCCGCGCGTCTTGAAACCGGCGGCACCGGAACCATCTCGGCGTGACAACGGTTCTGGTCCCATGCGCAACCTCCGTATCATCACCGCCGCGCTCGCTCTGGCCTTCGCTGCGGCAGTCACCGCACCGGCCACGCCCGCGGCCGCACAATCGTCGCAGCAGGCGACGAAGCCGAAAAAGAAACAGGTCAAGCGCCCGGCGCGCTCGGCACCGCGCCAGATCGCCTGCACCGAATTCGGCTGCCATCCGATACCGCCGAATTGCCGGCCCCAGACCGGTTACCGCTGGGATGGCATGCCCAGCGGCTTCGATGTCGTGGTCTGCCGCTAGAGCGGTTCAGCCAACCGAAAAATGCGGTGGTGAGGAGCGCGGGACATGCCCACGTGGTCTGCGGGGGCACGCTGCATTGCGGCGGGGGCACGCTGCATTGCGGCGTGTCGCATGCAGCTTCGACGCCACACAGGCTGAAAGAAACTGTCATGGCCAAGATCTTTAAACGTACCTTCCGCGCCGGCGCCCGCTCCTTCGCCGCGATTGCCCTCGCTGCGGGCCTCACGACGATATTGTTAGCGGGCTCCCAGTCGGCCTTCGCCGCGTCCGCGGCAAAGCCCGCGCCGGTTCACGAACGGGCCCTGCAGGCCCGCGCTCAAGCGCCGTCGGCAACGCCGCCAACGGTCATCTGCGCCAAATCGGGTTGTACAGTGCTGCCCCCGGACTGCCACGGCGCACCCGCGCCGGGTCTTGAACCGGGCTACCAAATGCTGGTCTGCCCCTAAGGCGCGGCTGCATCGCGCAATCGTGCGGACCAAGGCCCGCATTCGGGGCTGCGATCGGCGGCCAATTGGTGCAAGATCAAGCATGGCTTTCGACACGCCCATGAAGACAACACACCTCCCCGTCCAGAGCATGCGGCTGGCCGCAGCGCTCGCTCTGGCCGGCATCCTCGCCCTGCCCGCTGCGGCGCAGCCGGCCACCTCCGCGGCCAAGTCCTCCGCCAAGTCCTCTGCCAGGCCGGGCGCGGCGCGGGCTGCGCCCCCGCAATCCGGTCCGGCGCAGATCGTCTGCACCAAGCTCGGCTGTCGGCCGTTGCCGCGCGGCTGCCAGGCGCAAACGCAGTTCACCCGGGACGGCGACCCGACCGGCTACCAGATCATCGTCTGCCCGTGACAATGCCGCGACCCGGCCCTGCATGGCCTGCGCGGGCCGTGCTGCCGCGGCATCCACAATGCTCCCCGACTTATCCCCAGCGGCCCGCAAGCGATCCCCAGTAGTCCCCATGAGCGACGACGAAATCCGCATCCGAATGGCGCAGAGCCTGAGCGGGATTCCCGCAATGGAATGGGATAGTTGCGCCGGCCAGAGGGCCGCCGCCGCGCCCGATCTATCCACAGGCGGGATAACGTCTGCACAGGACGCGGGCGCTGTGGAAAACCCGGGTGAGGACAACGCCGCGGCCCAAGCCGCGGACGGCCAAGACGATGCGTTATCCTCGGAATTATCCACAAGAGGGCAGCGGGATAACCCCTTCGTCTCCCACGCTTTTCTTTCCGCCCTTGAACAGGCTTCCTGCATCGGCGACCGGACCGGCTGGCTGCCGCGCTATCTGTTGGCCGAGCGCGAGGACGGCACCTTGCTCGGCGCCGCGCCCTGCTACGTGAAGACCCACTCGCGGGGTGAATACGTCTTCGACCATGGCTGGGCCGACGCCTTCGAGCGCGCCGGCGGCGCCTATTACCCCAAGCTGCAGGTGTCGGTGCCCTTCACGCCCGTGACCGGGCCTCGCCTGCTCGCGCGCCCCGGCCCCGGAGCGGTGGGCATCCGCGACGTGCTCGCCGAAGCCCTGGCCAAACTCACCGACGCCAATGATCTGTCGTCGGCGCACGTCACCTTCTGCACCAAACCGGAGTGGGACCTGCTCGGCGAGCGCGGTTTCCTGCAGCGCACCGACCAGCAGTTCCATTTCGAGAACCGGGGCTATGGCCGCTTCGAGGACTTTCTGGGTGAACTGTCCTCGCGCAAGCGCAAGACCATTCGCCGCGAGCGCAAGGAAGCGCTCAGCCCGGGCATCGACATCGAATGGCTGACCGGCAAGGACCTGACCGAGGACGCGTGGGACGCCTTCTTCGCCTTCTACATGGACACCGGCTCGCGCAAATGGGGCAGCCCGTATCTCACGCGCGATTTCTTTTCGCGCATCGGTCAGGCCATGGCCGACCGCATCGTGCTGATCATGGCGCGGCGCGGCGGGCGCTATATCGCCGGCGCCATCAATTTCGTCGGCGGCGACACGCTCTATGGCCGCAACTGGGGCGCCATCGAGCATCACCCGTTCCTGCATTTCGAGGTCTGCTACTACCAGGCCATCGACTACGCCATCGCCAAGGGCCTGCGCTGGGTCGAGGCCGGCGCGCAGGGCGAGCACAAGCTGGCGCGCGGTTACCTGCCCCACACCACCTATTCGGCGCACTACATTGCCGACCCGGGGCTGCGCCGCGCCATCGCCGATTATCTCAAGCGCGAGCGCGCCTATGTCGAAGCCGCCTCGGAAGAGCTTGCGGCGGCCGCGCCATTCCGCAAGGATTTGGACGAGCAGGAATAACCCGCACGACCCCGAAAAGTGGCAACCGGTTTTCGGATAAGATCACGCGGAAGAAGCCATCTGGAGCGCCCCATGCCGAGCTACGATCCGAACAATATCTTCGCCAAGATCCTGCGTGGCGAACTGCCCTGTTACAAGGTCTATGAGGACGACAAGGCGCTGGCCTTCCTCGACATCATGCCGCGCGCGCCGGGCCATACTTTGGTGCTGCCGAAGGCGGCAGCCCGCAATCTCATCGACTGTCCGGCCGACGATCTCGCCCATGTCGCCAAGGTGGCGCAGAAGATCGCACAGGCCGCAATGACGACGCTCGGGGCCGACGGCGTCACGGTGCAGCAGTTCAACGAGAGCGCCGGCGGCCAGGTGGTGTTCCACCTCCATGTCCACGTCATCCCGCGCAAGACCGGCGTGCCGATGAAGCCGCCCGCGGCCGAGAAGGAAAAGCCGGAAGCGCTCGCGGACATGGCCAAGAAGCTCGCCGCGGCATTGGCGCAGGTTTGACGGCGCAGGTCCGATGGGCAACGACGAACAACGGCTCGCGACTGATCCTGCCCGGTTTGGGCCGCCTCTACGTCGCCCTTCACGACCTCGCCTATGCGGTGCTTCGTATCGCCAGCGGCGCCATGCTCGCGACCTTCGGTTACAGCAAGCTGTTCGCAGCGGGCGGCATGGCGAGGGACATCGCGCTCTTCAAAAGCCTTCATCTCTGGCCGGCCGCGCCGCTTGCCTATTTCACCTCGGGGCTCGAGTTCTTTGGCGGCCTGCTCATCGCGCTCGGCCTGCTGACCCGGCCGATCGCGGCCATGCTCACGGTCGAGTTCGTCGTCATCGTCGTCATGGTGATGATCCCGCGCGGCGCCAACTATCAGCTGTCGGTCGTCTGGCTCGGTGCATTCTTCTACCTCGCCATTCGCGGGGGCGGCCGCTATTCGCTGGACCGCATTTTCGGCAAGGAATTCTGAACTGCCGCTGGCCTCACATGAGTGAGGCCCGGCGTGCTCAGGGCGCGAAGAAATAGCCGCCCATCAGCAGCACCGCCTCGCCGGCCAGGACGCCCGCCAGCGGCGAGCGGCGGATCAGCAGAAAAGCGGCGAAGCCGACCGCGACCGCTGTCATGCGCACGCCCAGCGGAATGGTCGCCAGCGAGCCGCTGGCGAAGACGATGAGCTTGGCCACCACGCCTGCCAGGATCGCGGTCGCCACCGCGCGCGACCACAAAACGATCTGGGATTGCTCGTTGAGGCCGCGCGCCAGAACGAGGCCGACCAGCCGCCAGGCTTCGTTCGGCAGAAAGCCGATGACCATGAGCACGACATAAGGCCATAGCTCCGCGCTCATACGTCCGCCTTTGCCGGCTTGTTGCGGTAGCGGTTCACCAGATAGGCGATCGTGCCGCCGCCGACGCCCGCCCATAAGAGATCGAATTCGATCTGCATGGCGGCGAATGCGGTGCCGCCGACAAGGCCGAGTCCCAGCGCGAGACGATCGAGCATCGTCACCGCGCTGCGCGCCGTCGAAATGAGAAACGAGATCGGGGTGATGAACAACAACGCGGCCGCAAACAAAGGCGGCAGTCCGGCCGCGAGATAGAAGCCGACCAGGCCGAAGACCGTTCCGATGCCCATATAGGTCGACGCCAGGCCGTTGCAGTAGGCCACGCGATGCTCGTGAGCGATGCTGGGCAGGACGCGCAGCGACTCGATCCACATGCTCACCGAGGTGAAATGTGCGGGCAGGATCAGATCGGACGTGCGGGTTTCGCGTGTGCGCAGCAGCGGCAGCAGCGCCATCACCATCGGGAACAGGCGAATGCCGCTGAGCGTGACGGCAATGGCCACCTCGACCAGCGCCGAACCGGCCCCAATGCCGGAAATCAGGATCACCTGCGCCGGCCCTGCCCAGACAAACAGGGTCGACAGCGTCAGCCACAGGGCCGACAGGCCGAAGTCATGCGCCAGCGCCCCGATGCCGATATAGGTGCCGGCCATCACGGGGAAGAACACCGACGTCAGCGCGTGCCTGACGCCGCCAAGATACGCCGCGGATGATGAGGGGTAGGACTTGAGATCCGGCATTGCCCTCCGGTTTCCCATACGGCCCAGGCCTCCGCAACCGGCAATGTATGCAGTCCCCTTCGCCGAATGCATGCGCGTCTTGCGGAATCAAAAAGGCCGGGCGCAAGCCCGGCCTTTCGATTGTTTGCGAGGGCGCGTTACGCCTTCAACAGCGGCACCTTCGGCACCGAGCCCTTCTTGCCGCCGCCCTCGCCGCCGTCGCCTTTCGGCTTGTTCGGACGCGGCTTGGGCGACGCACGGCGCTTGGCCTTCGGCTTTTCCGCCGGCAGCTTTTCCGGCTTCGGCGTGACCGGGCCATCGAGGAACTCGAAGCCGAGCTTGTCGCGGCCGTTCTCGTCCTTGTCGACGATGACGCGGACATGGCCTCCGTCCTTAAGATGGCCGAACAGCACTTCGTCGGCCAGCGGCTTCTTGATGTGCTCCTGGATGACACGCGCCATTGGTCGCGCCCCCATGAGCTCGTCGTAGCCGTTGGCGATGAGCCAGCGCGACGCCTCGTCCGACAGTTCGATCGTGACGTTGCGATCGCCGAGCTGGGCCTCGAGCTGCAGCACGAACTTCTCGACCACCTGAGCGATGACCGACTGCGGCAGATGGCCGAAGGTGATCGTCGCATCGAGACGGTTGCGGAATTCCGGCGTGAACAGCCGGTTGATCGCATCCTGATCCTCGCCTTCACGCTTGGTGCGGGTGAAGCCGTAGGCAGCCTTGGCCATGTCGGACGCGCCCGCATTGGTCGTCATGATCAGGATGACGTTGCGGAAGTCGACCTGCTTGCCGTTGTGGTCGGTCAGCTTGCCGTGATCCATGACCTGCAGCAGCACGTTGAACAGGTCCGGATGCGCCTTCTCGATTTCATCGAGCAGCAGCACGCAATGCGGATGCTGGTCGACGCCGTCGGTCAGGAGACCGCCTTGGTCGAAGCCGACATAGCCCGGAGGCGCACCGATCAGACGCGAGATCGTGTGCCGCTCCATGTATTCCGACATGTCGAAGCGGATCAGCTCGACGCCGAGCGACAGCGACAGCTGCTTGGCGACCTCGGTCTTGCCGACGCCGGTCGGGCCCGAGAACAGGTAGCAGCCGATCGGCTTCTCCGGTTCGCGCAGGCCCGCGCGGGCGAGCTTGATCGACGCCGACAGCGCCTCGATCGCCTTGTCCTGGCCGTAGACCACGGTCTTGAGCGTCTGCTCGAGATGCTTGAGCACCTCGGCATCGTCCTTCGACACGGTCTTGGGAGGAATGCGGGCCATGGTCGAGATGGTGGTCTCGATTTCCTTGACGCCGATGGTCTTCTTGCGCCGGCTTTCGGGCAGCAGCATCTGCGCCGCGCCGGACTCGTCGATCACGTCGATCGCCTTGTCGGGCAATTTGCGGTCGTGGATGTAGCGCGACGACAGCTCCACCGCCGCCTTGATGGCGTCGTTGGTGTATTTGAGCTTGTGGTATTCCTCGAAATACGGCTTGAGGCCCTTGAGGATCTCGATCGCATCCGGCACCGACGGCTCATTGACGTCGATCTTCTGGAAGCGGCGCACCAGCGCGCGGTCCTTCTCGAAGTACTGGCGGTACTCCTTGTAGGTGGTCGAGCCGATGCAGCGGATGGAGCCGGACGACAGCGCCGGCTTGAGCAGGTTCGAGGCGTCCATCGCGCCGCCCGACGTCGCGCCGGCGCCGATCACGGTGTGAATCTCGTCGATGAACATGATCGCGCCCGGATAGGCCTCGATCTCTTTGATCACCTGCTTGAGGCGCTCTTCGAAGTCGCCGCGATAGCGCGTGCCGGCGAGCAGCGTGCCCATGTCGAGCGCGAACACGGTCGCGCCCTTGAGCACGTCCGGCACTTCGCCATGAATGATGCGGCGCGCGAGGCCCTCGGCGATCGCGGTCTTGCCGACACCGGCTTCGCCGACGAACAGCGGATTGTTCTTGGACCGGCGGCAGAGCACCTGGATGGTGCGGCTGATCTCGGAGTCGCGGCCGATCAGCGGATCGATCTTGCCTTCCTTGGCCTTCTTGTTGAGGTTGACGCAGTAAGCTTCCAGCGCATCGCCCTTCTTCTTGGGCTCGTCGCCGCCGCCACTCTTGGCGTCGGTCTCCTCGTCGGCGCCGCGCACCGGCCGCGGCTCTGTCAGGCCCGGGCGCTTGGCGATGCCGTGGCTGATGTAGTTGACGGCGTCGTAGCGCGTCATGTCCTGCTCCTGCAGGAAGTACGCAGCGTGGCTCTCGCGCTCGGCAAAGATCGCGACCAGCACGTTGGCGCCAGTCACCTCTTCGCGTCCCGACGACTGCACATGGATCACCGCGCGCTGGATGACGCGCTGGAACCCGGCGGTGGGCTTACTGTCTTCGCTGCCGTCCGTGATGAGGTTCTCGAGTTCCGACTCGAGATAGGACACGAGGCTGCGGCGCAATTTCTCCAGATCGACATTGCAGGCCCGCATCACCGCGGAAGCGTCCTGATCGTCGATCATGGCGAGGAGCAGATGCTCCAGCGTGGCGTATTCGTGATGCCGCTCATTCGCGAGCGCGAGCGCCCGATGAAGCGATTGTTCCAAGCTGCGGGAGAATGTCGGCATTCAGTGTTCCAGTCCCGTTATGTCGAAACGTTTTGCGAGCGTCTCTGTCGAAGCGTCCCCCACCCCGAAGCCTACTTTTTTTCCATCACGCATTGCAAAGGATGCTGATGTTTGCGCGCGAAGTCCATAACCTGCGTCACTTTGGTCTCGGCCACCTCGTAGGTGTAGACGCCGCATTCGCCCATGCCGTGGTGGTGCACGTGCAGCATGATGCGCGTGGCCGCCTCGTGATCCTTGCTGAAGAAGCGCTCGATCACGTGGACGACGAACTCCATCGGCGTGTAGTCGTCGTTCAATATAAGGACGCGATACAGGTTTGGCCGCTTGGTCTGCGGCTTTGTCTTCGTGATGACCGCGACATTCGGCTCGCCGCCAGCCGGCGGCTTGCCCTTGCGGTCATCGTCGGCCATTCGCGGCGCCCCGGAGGTCGCCATGCGGGGCTGCATGCCTGCGCTGCGCTCCGGCCCAGCGGCAGGCTGGCGAGAGAGAAAATCGAGCGTCACGTTCGTGGTCATGGCCAGTCAGAATTCAAGTCCGAGCAAAACAGAGTCTGCGCCGTCGGGGGCGGGTGGCGGCGCACAATCAGCGTTGCATCCGCGCGGCCCCGCCGTCACCCCCATAGACGCCTTTATTCACCATCATAAGGAAGTCGGCGCCGTCATTCCAAGTCGTGAATCCAGGCCGCGAAATCGCCTTGGCCGGGGCTGTTGGCAGGAGGTCCGATCGAAATTTCCCGCGTCCCCGCGACAGATAGCCACTGAAGGGCCCTTCGCAAGGCACCCTGCCGCACCGAATCGGTGCATTGCACTCCGTTTTCCCGCAATCCGGACCGCTAACCCGGCAGCGGCGCACGTTGAAGCCGCGCCTCCGGTCAATGCGGCCCCCCGAGAGAGTGGTATTCCGACAACCCGCCATTAAGCACGTCGTCTAAGAACTAGTCGGTATTCGCCTGGTTGCAAGCAAGGGTCATTAACCACCGAACCCCTTGCGCCGCCGAGACTTGCGTCTCGGATCGCGCATCGAGGTTTAGGAGCAGCCCCCGTTTTTCGATTGTGGCGTATACGTGCAGTTTAACAGCCCCGTTTATGACGGCAGACGCATTCAAAGCGCTGGTGAACCGTCATGCGAACGATGTGGAACCGTCTGTCGAACCGCCTCGCCGCCTTTCGCCGCGACCGTCGCGGCAACGTCGCCATTACCTTCGCGATGGCCACGCTGCCGATGGTCGGCGCGGTCGGCTATGCCGTCGATTACAGCCACGCCAACAGCGTCAAGGCGGCGCTGCAAGCCGCACTCGACTCGACCGCGCTCATGCTGGCGCGCGACGCCGCGACCATAAGCAGCTCCGAACTCGATGCCAAAGCGCTGACCTACTTCACCGCCTTGTTCAACCGACCCGAGGCGAAGAATGTCACCATCAAGGCATCCTACACGACGAGCGGCGGTTCGAAGATCATTGTCGACGGCTCGGCCACCGTTCCCACCACGTTTCTTGGCGTAATCGGTTACGACGACCTGACCGTTGGCGGCTCTTCGACGACGGCGTGGGGCTCGACGCGGCTACGCGTCGCGCTCGTGCTCGACACGACCGGCTCGATGGCGTCCGACGGCAAGATGACGGCGCTTAAATCGGCGACCAAGGATCTGCTGACGCAGCTCAAGAACGCCGCTTCGGTCAATGGCGACGTTTATGTCTCCATGATCCCGTTCAGCCGCGGCGTGAATGTCGGCGCCGGCAACTACAACGCCAGCTGGATCGACTGGACGGAATGGGAATCCGAGCCGGCCTATATGTCGACCTGGCTCGCCAACAGCAGCAACAAGAGCACGTGGGACCAAACCGGTCCAGGCGACAATTGCCCGTTCAGCAGCTCGAAAACGGGCTTTGGCTGCACCTCCGGGCCGTCCGACGGCGCCGGCTCGGTCTCGAAGATTCCCTCGAGCGGCGCCTATTCCGGTTACATCTGCCCTGGCGTCGACAGCGGCGGCAAGGATGGCACCAAAGCGGGCTTCTATTACCCGGGCTGCTACACCAGCACGACTTTTTCGGCGACCGGTAGCTCTGCCTCGTGCTCGGGCCGCAGCAACTGCTCGTGCACGGGCAGCGGCAGCAGCAAGGTGTGCAAGACCAACAGCGGTTATTACGAGCATACATGGGTGCCGAATGCGCGCAGCACCTGGACCGGCTGCGTTGCGGATCGCGGGTCGACCTCCGCGCCCGGCACAACGGCCGGCAACGACCAGACCGCAACCGCGCCGACGACCAGCAACAAGACCACGCTCTATCCGGCGCGCCAGGACACCTATTGCCCCTCGGCCTCTGTCGGCCTGACCTACAACTGGTCGACGCTGAATTCGCTGGTCGACGGCCTCGACCCGAACGGCGGCACCAATCAGCCGATCGGTCTCGTCATGGGCTGGCATTCGCTCGTCGGTATCGGCCCCTACACGGCGCCGCCGAAGGATTCCAATTACGAATACTCCGACGTGATCATCCTGATGTCGGACGGCCTGAACACGTGGGACCGCTGGTACGGCAACGGCTCGGCGATCAGCACGGCTGTCGACTACCGGATGTATGACAGCAATGGCAACGGCACCTGCGCCAACATCAAGAAGTCCGGCGTGATGATCTATACCATCCACGTCAACACGGACGGCGACCCGACCTCGACCCTGCTGAAGAATTGCGCCGGTTCGAAAGACAAGATGGTGGACACCTCGAAGTTCTTCACCGTGACCAGCGCCAGCGGCATCGCGGCGGTGTTCAACCAGATCGGCACCAGCCTCACCCAACTCCGCGTCGCCAGATAGGCGACGCCGTCAAGGCACAAAAAAGCCCGGCATTGCCGGGCTTTTTCCAATTCCGCTGCCTTTGTCGGGCGCGGTTATCGCGCTCGTGCCGGGAAGCTTACTTGGCCTTCGCCATCAGCGATTCAAACGGCTTGTAGGTTTCCTTGGCGAGCGCCGAATACATTTCACCGAGTTTGGTGGTCTCGGCGACGAAGCCCTCGTAGGTGGCCTTGGCGTATTCGCTCTGCACTTCGATCGCTTTCTCGAGCGACTTGACGCCGAACAGCTTCTCGATCAGCGCGGTGCTTTCCTCGAACGACTTCTTCGAATAGTCGGCCAGCTCGGTGGCGATCGCCTGGGCGCTCTTGGACACGTTACCCACCGACTTCATGGCGAGGTCGATGTTTTCTTTGCTGACCTGCTGGAGTTCTTCGAAATTCTTGACCATGGTAATTCCCTTTCCCGGCCGCTCCGGCGGCGCTCCCGATGAACGAAATCGCCCGGTCAACCCCGGACTTGAACGATATTTATAGTGCGCCGCACAATAAAGTCAAGAATTCCTGCTGCAATGCAAAATTTACTATAGAATCAGTGGCATAGATTAGGATTTTGGTAACGACGTTTGCCTAGCCTGCGCCGTTCTAGCGTCAAAGATGCGCTATAAATTTGTCGACAAGTCGAAGTAAGGCGGGACGGTGGTCCGACGGGCTGTGGGAGTTCAGATTCAATGACGTGGCGAGACTGTCATCGCCCGCGGATGGTGCGGTTGGGTTCAATCGGACTGGCCGTCATCATTGCGGTCACTGCCATGAGTGGCAGCGCGGACGCGCGCTCGCGCAAGAAAACGCGCGGCAAGCCTGCCCAGGCCGCGAGCACGTATAATCCTCCGACCGCCTCGATCGTCGTTGACGGAAACACCGGCGCCGTTCTGCACGCCAGCAACGCCGACGCCACGCGTCATCCCGCGTCGCTGACGAAGATGATGACGCTCTACATGCTGTTCGAGCGCCTGGAATCCGGCAAGGTCAAGCTCAACAGCAGCATGCCGGCTTCGGCTCACGCCGCCGGGCAGGCTCCGTCGAAAATGGGCCTGAAGGCAGGCGAGACCATCACCGTCGAGACCGCCATCAAGGCGCTGGTCGTGAAATCGGCCAACGATGTCGCCACCGTGATCGCGGAATACATCGGCGGCGACGAGCCGACGTTCGCCCGCATGATGACCGCCAAGGCGCGATCGCTTGGCATGTCGAACACCACCTATCGCAACGCCAACGGCCTGCCGGATGACGCGCAGGTCACCACCGCGCGCGACCAGGCTCTGCTCGGCCGGGCGCTGCAGGACAGGTTCCCGAACTACTTCCGCTATTTCAACACCCGTTCCTTCGTCTATCAGGGGCGCACCATCCGCGGCCATAACCGCCTGCTTGGCAGTGTCGATGGCGTCGACGGCATCAAGACCGGCTACATCCGCGCTTCCGGCTTCAACATCGTCACCTCGGTCAACCGTAACAACCGCCACCTCGTCGCTGCGGTTTTCGGCGGCCGCTCGGCGGGCGCGCGTGACGCCGTGGTGCGCGGGCTGATCGACAAGACCTATCAGGTGGCCTCGGCCAGGCGCACGGCGCCTCCCGTTGCCGAAGGCACCGCCGTCGCCGAAGCGAAGATACCGGCGCAAGTGCCGACACCGTTGCCCGACCCGCGCCCCGTGGAAGTCGCCGCTGCCGCGGTGGACAGCCCGGAAGTCGGATCGTCGGCCCCGATCAAGCCGAATGCGGTGAAAACCGTGCTGGTTCGCTCGGGCCAATCGCAGATGACGGCCCTGTCCGAAGTACCGCCGGCCGGCCGCGCTCTGATGCCACCACATGCCAAGGCCATAACCGTCAGCACTATCGCTACGGTGAAAAGCGACCTACCGCCGCCGTCCGTCGAGGCTGAGCCCGGCATTCTCGGCACTCTCCCGGCGAAACCCGCCTCCGCCCGACAGCAGGTCGCCTCGGTTGGCAGCGTCGTTCCGGTTCCGTCGCCCTCGCCGGTTCAGGACACCACAGGCTCGTCCAAGCCCCGCAGCGGCTGGATGATCCAGGTCGGCGCCTTTCCGGAGGAAACCGCGGCCAAGGAACGGCTCGAAGCCGCGCAGACCAAGGCCAAGGCACAGCTCGGCCACGCCGAACCCTTTACCGAGAAGGTCGCCAAGGGCGAGCGCTCGCTATTCCGCGCCCGCTTCGCCGGCCTTGAGAAGAACCAGGCGGAGGCCGCCTGCAAGAACCTCAAGCGCAGTGAAATTCCCTGCCTGCTAATGAAGAACTAACCCGTCGGCCTTAGACGGGAGCTCATAACAAGCTGGACGACGGCGGATTGCCCCGATCGTCACGGCAAAAACAGGAAGCATCGAACGACAGGAGCCGCTGGTGGTGTTGCGTGTGGAGAGCATCAGCGATGTCGGCGAAGCAGCGTTTCCTTGGCCTCGTTAATCCGGGCCGCGAGATACGTCGATCCCCCTTGGTCGGGATGAAATTTCTTCATCAGGGCGCGGTGCGCCCGGGTAATGTCGCGTTCGCGCGCGCCGGGTTCCAGGCCAAGGACCTGATAGGCCTCCTCGTCCGTCATTTTGGCGCTGCCCGGCGCAGCCCGCCCCGCTGCCGCGTCACCTTGCGCGTGTTCACGCCAGCCGGCATCCCGGCGGTCAAGATACGGCATCAATAGCGCGCGGGTTTCGTCGTCGGCCTCGGCGAGCAAGGTCAGCAGCGCGTCCACCGTCAGATCATCCAGGCCGAGGCCGGCATAGCGACCGGCCAGCACGGTGCCGCTCATGGCGCCGGTGTCGTGATCGAGCGTCATCTCGACATAGGCGGTGCGCACCCGCGACACCTGCCCGCCCGACTTGCGGATGCGATCGGTAAAGCCGGCCGGGCCGATCCAGCCGAGCAATCCGAGCCCGAACATGCCGAGCGGAACGGCGATGAAGATCTGGCCGCGCAGGCCGAGATAGATCGCCATGCCGATGGACAAGAGGCCGCCAGCGGCCTTGACGACGCGGGCGGCGACCTTGGGATCGACGCGCGACATCACGCCCATTACCCACAGGGCGCCGACCAGAATGAGAATGCCGAATACGAGTGTGGGCATGTCAGCCGCGCAACTGGGCGAGCAGGAGTTGCGCGCCGCCGGCCTGGCGATCGGACAAGGCCGTGAGTGCCTTCATACCGCCGGCGGCGTAGGCAGCCACCGCACGCAAGAGTTCGGCGAGTTGATGCGCGGCGCCGGGATCGAAGCGGCACCAGGCGCCGCGTGACAGCCGGGCGATCTCGCGGAAAGCGTTCTCGGCGACCGGATCGCGGCCCTCCTGGAACATGAATACCGGCACGCCGAGCAGCCCCAGTTCGCCGGCGGCGGCGGCAAGATCGTCCACCGCCTCCTCCATGGCATCACCGACATAGACCAGCGCCTGCACGGCCTGCGCCTTGTGCTCCTTGCGGGTATGGCTGAGCACCTTGGCGATCTGGGTGTGACCGCCGCGGCAGTCGATACGCGACATCAGTTCGGCGAGCCTGTCGGCATTGGCCACGAAAGCGGACGAGCGGCACTCGCCCATGCCGCGGAAATAGACGAGCTGGATGTCAAGGCCGCCGATCGCCGCCGCCTCACGGAACATGTCGGCCTGCAGCTTCTGCGCCGTATCCCAGGTCGGCTGCCGGCTCATGGTGGCGTCGAGCGCGAAAACCAGGCGGCCGCGCTTGCCTGTCGTCACGGCCGGGCCGAGCGATTTCACCTTGGAAAGGAAGGCGTCGATATCGGCGCGCGAGGACGTGGCGGGCGCTTGATCGGTGCCTTTGCGGGTCGGGGTCGTCATGGCCTGAAGTGTACACGAAAATGAGCCATACCTGTTACGTGGCAACGCCGCAGCCACGAAGCAAGGCATCTTCTTCGTCATGCCCGGCTTTATGCCGGGCATCCACGTCTTGAGGATTGGCAACGCGCGGGCAAAAGGCGTGGATGGCCGGGACAAGCCCGGCCATGACGCGGCAGCTTACGCCAGCAGGTCGTGAACCTGCAGCGGCTGGTCCATGACCGAATACCACTCGGCGCGGGCGGCGGCGCGGCGGCGGCCGTTTTCCGACATCGGCAGGCGCAGCGCATTGAGCAGGCCGATGACCTCCTCGCGGGCGGTCAGATGCGACATGTTCGGTCGCATGCCAAGGGTCTGCTCGTCGAGATCGTCGAAGGCGGTCAGGCCGCGCGGGAAAAATTCGCGATAGACGACGCGCTCGGCGAAGCCGTCGACGTAACGGAAGCCCATGCGCTTGGCGAGCTCGAGGATGCCCTCGCCGACCAGCTTCTTGTTGCGCGAGCCGAGCGCCGACAGGCGGTTGCGCACGACGATCCAGTCGGTGAGCTTGCCATCGACGAGGCGGCGCTGGCGGCGCGCTTCGCGCACCATCTCGGCATAGTGGCTTTCGCCTTTGACGGTGAAATTGGTCTGGTCGATCTTGGCCAGCACGTCGAAATCGACGAAGGAGTCGTTAAGCGGCGTCACCAACGTATCGGCCATCGAATGGGCGAGCCGCATCAGGTAGGTGTCGTTACCGGGCGTGTCGATGATGACGACGTCGTGGCTATGCTCGATGCGGGCGATGGCGCGGGAGAACGAGGCGAACTCGTCCGCCTCATTGGCCTCGACCGAATTGCCGTCGGCGCGCGGCACGCAATAATGCGTCGGCAGCTCGAGACGAACGCGGGCGCGTTCGGCCCAGTCGCGGCGGTTCTGGATGTAGTGGGTGAAGCTCTGCTGGCGCGAGTCGAGGTCGATGGTGGCGACCTTCTGGCCGGCCTTCATCAAGGCCACGGCGATATGCAGCGCGGTCGTGGATTTGCCTGAGCCGCCCTTCTCGTTACCGAGCACGACGACATGCGCTGATTGCGGCTTCGGATTGATCGGCTGGACCAGCATACAGGTGTCCCTTACTGGGGCGATACTCGGTGAACCAGAGGGCTTTCGTCAAGTTTGCGGCGGTTTAATCATTAACCCGAGCTGTCTTATTCACCATGGCGTAGCGCTTTAACCCTGATTGACGACAATCCGCCGACAAGGCGATAACGCGCAACGTTAATTGGAACCCTTTCGACATGGCCGACCGACCCCAGATCCTCCGCACCGTGTCCTCGCTGCGCCGGGCGCTGGAGCCTTACCGCCGCGCCCGCCAGGCCATCGCCCTGGTGCCGACGATGGGCGCCCTGCACGAGGGCCACCTCAAACTGGTGCGCGAAGCGCGCAAGAAAGCCCGCCGCGTCGTGGTGTCGATCTTCGTCAACCCGACCCAGTTCGCGCCGACCGAGGACTTCGGCAGCTATCCCCGCACCTTCGCCGCCGACGTCAAGGCGCTGGCGGCGCTGAAGGTCGATGCCGTTTGGGCGCCGACCGCCGCGGAGATGTATCCGGAAGGCTTCGCCACCCGCGTCGCGCCGGAAGGCGCGGCGCTCGCCGGGCTCGAGGACCGGTTCCGCCCGCACTTCTTCGGCGGCGTCGCCACCGTCGTGACCAAGCTGTTCACGCAGGTGCGGCCCGACTTCGCGCTGTTCGGCCAGAAGGACTACCAGCAGCTCCGCGTCGTCACGCAGATGGCCAGCGATCTCGATCTCGGCGTCAAGGTGATCGGCATCCCGACCGTGCGCGAGAAGGACGGCCTCGCCCTCTCCTCGCGCAATGTCTACCTGTCGGAACACGAGCGCGCCGTGGCGACCGTGCTGTCGCGCGTGCTGAAAGCGAGCGCGGCGCGCATCAAGCGTGGCGAGCCGATCGAGATGGTGATGGAGGAAGGCGGCAACGAAATCGCGCACGCCGGCTTCAAGCTCGATTATCTCGAGGCGCGCCACGCGCTGACGCTCAAGCCGGTGAGTTCGGCCAAGGACGGCCCCATTCGTCTGCTGGTCGCGGCCAAGATCGGCAAGACAAGGCTGATCGATAATCTGGCGGTGTGACCCCTTCTCGTCATTCCGGGGCGCGAACGAAGTGAGCGAGCCCGGAATCCATATCCCCGGCGCTGCGGCGTATGGATTCCGGGCTCGCGGCCTTAATGGCCGCGCCCCGGAATGACGGGTGTGTTTCATTTTTCAAACAGCGGACGTGATTCATCGCCCGCATTGTTTGGTCGGCCCCGGGCAGGCCGCATTCCCAAATTGCATTTCCATCATCGCCCAATAACGAGGGCGCGCGGAACGCCGGGGCCAAGCAGCCCCGCAGCCTCGCGTGATGTGTGAGTTAGATTCACGCGAGTTAGTCACCACGGAATTGCCGAGCCTTTGGCGTTCCGCGCGCGGTGTTTTGAAGGCTTGCTCGGCTCGACCCCCGGTGAACTGACCATTTCAGGCTTCCCTTTTAAGAGGATCGCCTATCCACCG
>Ga0182747_1001055_pt1 | contig 22737 bp, 23 predicted proteins | sample eDN3rd30CBELigBY_FD_128526 | JGI IMG/M metagenome (GOLD analysis project Ga0182747, IMG submission 128526) | Enriched backyard soil microbial communities from Emeryville, California, USA - eDNA 3rd pass 30_C BE-Lig BY (version 2) (version 2) | ecosystem: Environmental > Terrestrial > Soil >...
CTCCAGCTTCCTTCAGATTCCGCGTCACCACGGACACCCTTGCTCTTGGCTAACCTCTACTTCTGTCTTCGGGGTTCGGGACTTGCACCCTATAGTTCATGCGCATGCCGGGCGCACTTAAAAAACCCGAAAGTATAAATACTCTCGGGTTCTATGTCAGTTCATTTTATTCATTTACTTTCGTACCATCTTCTTGAACTAACTGCTGTATTAGTACTTCTACACGACGATTTTGCGCTCGTCCTTCTGCTGTATCATTTGATGCTATTGGGCTAAATTCTCCGTAACCTTTTGCACTGAAATACTTTGGATCCAGTTCAGGGTTACTATCAATAATTATCTTCATCAAGTTAACTGCTCGCATAACCGATAGTTCCCAGTTCGAACTAAACTCTTTCGTGTTTTGCGGAACATTATCTGTATGTCCAGTTACAACAATATGTCTTGCAGGATCTAATTTTAGTATTTGTGATAATTCTTTACCAATACTATTATAATCTTGCTTTACTTCTGCCTTCCCCGAATCAAATAAAATACTTTCACGAATCGTTATTAATAGTCCTTCATCTGTCATTTTAGTGACAAATGTACTTTCTAATTCATTTACTGCTATAAAATTATCGAGCTTTTCTTGTATTTCTTGTAATTCCTTTTGATCTTGAAGATATGCTGCTTCCTCTGCTGAGATTCCATCCACAACTGCACTAGGATTTTCTATTACAGATGTATGATCCATAATCCCTACTCCACCATTTAATATTTGATCAAATACATCCCCCAACTTTTGAAGCTTAGCTTCATCAACGGAGCTAGAAGCAAACAATACAATAAACAGAGCTAAAAGCAGTGTCATTAAATCTGAGTATGGTAATAGCCATGATTCATCTACATGATCATCATGCTTTTTCTTTTTAGATTTCCTTGCCATTACCAGCCGCCCCGCTTTCGTCTGTGATTTTACGGCGTTCCTCCGTTGGTAAGTATGATGCTAACTTTTGTTCAATAACACGAGGAGCTTCACCTTCTAGAACAGATAAAATCCCTTCTATCATCAAAGTCTTTTGTTTTACTTCCTCTGCTGACTTGCGTTTTAATTTATTCGCAAAGGGATTCCAAAGTACATACCCCGTAAAAATACCTAATAAAGTGGCAACAAATGCCCCTGTAATCGCATGACCTAATTTATCGACATCGTTCATATCTCCTAAGGCTGCCATTAAACCAATAACTGCACCTAATACCCCTAAAGTTGGAGCGTATGTACCCGCTTGTGCGAAAATCTGTGCTCCACTCGCGTGTCTATCTTCTAGAGCTTCAACCTCTTCAGTAAGCACATCCCTAATATAATCAGCATTTTGACCGTCAATTGCTAATGTGAGTCCGTTCTTTAAAAATGGATCTTCTACTTCACTTGCTTTACTTTCAAGAGATAATAACCCTTCACGTCGAGCTAAGTCTGCCCACTGAGAAAACATTTTTATTATTTCAACTTCACTAGTAAGCTTTTGTTCTGTGAAAATAATCTTTAATATTTTTGGTATTCTTTTTAATTCTTTCATCGGAAATGCAATTGTGATTGATGCAATTGTCCCAACAATGATAATTAAAAATGCTGCAGGATTAATTAAAATACTTAAACTTGCACCTTTTACAACCATTCCGACAAAAACAGCAATGATTCCGAGTATAATCCCGACTATCGTTGATATATCCATATATGTTCCTCCAAATCTTCTACTACTCTTTTTTTCGACAAAGTTTCTAATTTTTTTACATTTATATAACAGAATGATTGAAAACAAGTTAAGTTTATTTCAAAATTTATTCAAAATTAAAATGTCTTAATATTTTACATACGAATAAATTTTTGTAACTCCCTGATTTTTATTCTTTCCGGTACTTTCAACTACAGGTAAAATTTTAATTAGCAACCCTTCATGAAATTGGCAGTATAATTTTTCGTTTCTCCGTATAATTCATAAAAGATCTATAGTATAATAGGTTTCAAGTTAAGTGTAAATATTAGAAGGGGGTCTTTCAACAATGGGTATGTTTGTTTCAACAGTCGCTGGCTTTTTTGTTGTATTAATGATTGCTATGTCTATGTTTATTCACTATTTACGCGTTGGATTAGATTCTAAATCATCAGTAAAAATCGATCCAAAACCGACAGAAAAATTTTAATAAATATTAAGTCGACAAAATTCATATGAGTTTTGTCGACTTTTTTGTATATAATGGAATTATGTAATGAAGAATAGGAGTTGTAGAAAGATGGGTACTTCTTTAGAGGAAATTCTTAGCTTTAATGATTCTTTTGTGAGATTTAAACAGTATGAGCCTTATATTACATCCAAATATCCTGATAAAAAAGTAGTGATATTAACTTGCATGGATACACGTCTAGTTGAATTACTTCCAAAAGCGATGAATATGCGAAACGGCGATGTGAAAATTGTAAAAAGTGCAGGCGCACAAGTGAGTCATCCATTCGGAGCAGTAATGCGAAGTATTTTAGTAGCTATTTATGAATTACAAGCTGATGAGGTATATGTTATTGGACATCATGATTGTGGCATGAGTGCTATTGATCCTAACGTAATGATCCAACATATGATTGAACGTGGTATTAGTGAAGATATCATTAATACAGTGAAATATTCAGGTATTGATTTAGTAGATTGGTTACGTGGATTTGGCGATGTATCTACAAGTGTTCTAAAAAGTGTTGATATCCTTCGAAATCATCCTTTAATGCCAAAAATGACACCTATTCATGGACTAGTTATTGATCCAAGTACAGGTAAACTGGATTTACTTACAGATGGAAATGGTTTTTTAGAAGAAACAACAACTAAATCATCTTCTTAAAATTCTAAAAATTTAGATAAGACTATCCTAAAAACTGCAATTTTATTGCATCTATGGGATAGTCCTATTTTTTAATATCTAAATTCATCCTGTAATAAAGAATATAAGTAATGATCTTCCCAGCTTCCATTTATATATAGAAGCTCTCGTAACAATCCTTCACGAACAAATTGAGCATTTTCTAGTACTTTGATGGAACCTTGATTCTTTGGTGATACATAAGCTTCAATCCGGTGTAATTTCACATGATGGAAAGCGAATTGAATCACTTCTTTAACAGCTTCCGTTGCAATACCTTTACGAGTGTATCTTTCATCTATCGAATATCCAATAAACGCACTATTATAAGGAAGTCTTTTTATCGCATACAAAGAAATATGCCCTATTAAGACATTACTTCCTTTCGGATAAATACCAAAAGAGTACTCTCGGTTTGCACGTAGTAAATGGATACTTTCTAATATTTTTTTAAACTGGGCTTCCTCAGTATAGAATTCCTCCTCATGAAGTGGTTCATGTTTAGCCCAGAAATATTTATTTCTCCTCATGAGCTCTGCCAAACTTCTGGCATCAGACTCCACAAAGGTACGTAATAATATGCGGTCCCCCTCAATCTTAACCAACTTATCACCCTTTTTATGTAATAAATTTAAAAACTTTTTCACCATCGCAAGAGTACCCTAAAGCCTTTCTTGAAATTTTCTTATTAATTGATACTTTTCCATTATTTTTCACTTCATCTATTTCTTTATTCAAGTCATTTTTATTTATTCCTTCTTTTTTATAGAAAAATATACTAGTCACCCGCTTTGCTCTGCCGTACGATTACATGGCAGAATGTTCTATGTAATACATGTATGCGAGTGAAATGTTTATTATTTACTTTATTAATATTCAAATTACATCCGTGTACAAAGGGATGCTGGTAGAAAATGTTGTTCAAAGCTTTGTTAATGTATATAATTTTATAGAAGGGAGAGGAATGAATGAGTCGACTAATACTATTATTTATTTCGGTCATTGTAGCCACACTCTTTACACTTAACGCATTCTGGCTACAATTAAATGGGCAGTCTACTATTGAAATCATCAATCGATTGCCACTATTATTTGCACCTGCAAATTATGTTTATTACATATGGATACTTATTTTCGTTTTTCTTTTCCTTTGGGTTTATCGCTATATCAAGTTGCGTCGGACAGAACTCTTTGTTACAAATTTACAGACGATTTTATTCGTAATTGTCATCGTACTTCAAATCGCCTCTCTTTTGAGCTGGCACAGTCATTACGTCTTATTATCAACTGTAATTTTACTAATACAAGTTATCGTGTTATTCGGACTTTATTTTTCTTATCCATTGAAAAAAGAATTTTTTACGTTAAGAATGCCGATTGCAGCATATTTTAGTTGGTCAACCTTTTTATTAATTTTGCTGTGTTACTACCTTTTAGTAGATTTTCAGTGGTCTGGATTTGGAATAAGTTACGCACTTTGGGCAGTAATTATTATGACATTTGGAACAGCAATTGCCCTACATCTAAGATATCATCATTTTGATACCGTTTACCCGATCGTATTTGTCTGGTGCTATATAGGCATTGCGGTTCAAAATGGTTTTGATGAATTATTAGTGACTACAGCTGCTCTATTTTTAGCTGGCGTAATGATCGTAGGGGTATTCTTTATTAAAAAGACCTTAAAAAGTTGAAGATACCATCTATCTTTAGAATAGCTAATGTATAAAAAGAAACCTCGAACTTGGATTCTACCAAGTTCGAGGTTTTTTTAGTCTTCAATTTGTGTAATAATAATCGGTTTATCTTTCGTTACAACAATTGTATGTTCAATTTGTGCCACAAGTGATTTGTCTGGAGTAATGAATGTCCAGCCGTCACCAGCTTCTACAATATGCTCTGCTTTTTCTGAGATAAATGGTTCTACTGCTAAGACCATTCCATCTTTCAAAATCGTTGAATCCCAAGCATCAAAATAGTTTAATACGTGATCCGGTTTTTCATGTAAAGCGCGACCTACACCATGTCCAGTTAGATTCATGATGACTGTTAAGCCATTGTCTCGTGCTTCCCGTTCTACTGCTTTACCAATTTGGTTTAATTTTGAACCTGCTTTTACTTTTGTCATCGCACGATCAAATGAAGACTTTGCTACTTTACATAGTTTTTCTTTTTCTGGATAACCGTCACCAACAACGAAAGAAATTCCTGTATCTGCAAAGTATCCATTTAAAGAACCAGATACATCAATATTCACGATATCTCCCTCATTGATGACTCTAGAACCAGGAATACCATGTGCTACTTCATGATTCACACTAATGCAAGTGTAACCAGGGAAATCATACTCACCTTTAGGACCAGAAATAGCTCCAGCTTCTTCAAACATACGACCGCCAATCTCGTCTAGTTCCTTCGTTGTAATACCAGGTTTTGTAGCAGCTTTCATTGCTTCGCGAATTTCAGCACAAAGTCGTCCTATTTTTTTTAACGCTTCTAATTCTTCTTTTGTTTGTACTATCATCTTAACTTTTCCTTCTTCCTATTTACATATCTCTATATAATATACCACAAACTAAACAAATTATTGGGCAACTACTCTGGCAAATCATGTCTTATCCTAATTATTAGAAAGTAAATGAATTTATTAGAAAACTATTAAATTTAATAGTAAGAATGCTGTAGAAATATTCTTATTTCATGATGCAATTTTTTCACTTTTAACATCACTGTACAATTCATCTTCTTAATATATATAAAAGACGACCAAAGATACTTGGCCGCCTCCCCGAGTTTATTTCGTTTTTATTAATCTTGGTGCTGCTGTGAAAAGTAATGAGCCCACGATTGCCGTTAAGATAATCGCCGGAATCATGTAGGATCCATTATAAAGTAACGTATAGAGCCATACATTTTGATCTCCTGCGTACTCGCTAAAGAAGACAGCACCGGCAAGTGAATGTGCTGCGTATCGTAATAACCCACCTAAAATTATCCCTAATGTAATATAAAGAACTATGTTTTTCTTATTGTCATCATTGGCTGCTTGAAGAATTGGTTTACGAAATACTCCAGCCAACCCTACTACTGAAAATGCGACTAGATAGTCGAGTAGCGCTTGAACCCAGTGTAAAATATAGCCACCAAAAAGCATTTGTAATACACCAATTAGTAAGCCTGTTGTAATACCCGCTACCAAGCCCCATCGTACCGCAATAATTAGAATTGGTAACATGACAAAGCTTATGGAACCACCCTGTGCCCAGAGTGAGAAGGAAAATTGGTCTAGCACCAGACCGATGCCAGCAAAAATCGCAATCTCAACGAGCATTAATAGTTTTTTATTGTTCATAACAAATCTCCTCTCTTTAAATCCCTTTTTAGAACCTAAGAGAAGGATAGAAATCATCTCGTCAAATTTGAAAATATCACAAGATATTTTCTCCAAATAAAAAATGACGCTAGGACAGAGCCTAAACGCCATTTGGAGTCGGTTTCTATCCACATCCCTACGCAAGTACTAACTTACAGGTTCATAGAGTTAGTGCAATAAGTGCACAATCTCAGCTGACTTCATCAGCTCCCCTTGTGGTAAATACATTTGTTTAATTGTTAGAACACACCCTAATTGTATCAAACTATATGTTTTTTTCAACTAGAATATGAATACGAATCCTACTTATTGTCAATCACTTCCATATACAATCAAAAAATGAGGTGAATAGATGGAAAATCAAAAGATTGTTTCTGCACTATGTTATGTTAGTTTACTATTTGCTCCCTTTTTACTGCCCATTATTGTATATTTCGTCATAAAAGATTCTGTTGTAAAGTATCATGCAAAGCGTGCGATAGTCTCCCATTCAATTCCTACTGCTCTTTCAATACTGTTAGCTATCTGTGGTTTACTAGGAATGTTCTCAGTGAATTATGATAATATGAGTGGGTTTATCATAATGATGCTTGTAATAATGGCTTTCTACTTTGCTGTAACGATTGGAATTATTATCTGGAATCTAGTACAAGCATATAGAGTCTTCCGAGTTGGTTTTTAATCGAAAATAATAGGGTATGTAATAGATAAAGCGAAGGAGTGATACTATGAAGTTAAGAAAAATCGTAAAAACCATTATTAACCTTGCACCCGTTATATATCCTGTTATAAAGAAAATAATAAATCATAAAAAATCACAGAACACAGGTTTTAGAATAAACGCCAGAGATTAATTAATAATCTCTGGCGTTTTCTTACTTCAGATGGATGGAGGTTTTACTATAGCCTTCTTTTAACTTCTCTACTTGTAAAATAGCTGGCATTGCTGCTTTTAACTCTGACACGTGGGAGATTACCCCAATCATACGTCCTGACTTTTGAAGGTCAATTAGTGTATCAATGGCTTTCATTAACGATTCTTCATCCAAAGAACCAAAGCCCTCATCAATAAACATCGTATCAATTTTCACATTGCCTTGGAAACTTTGGATCACATCTGCCATTCCTAAAGCTAAGCATAATGAAGCATTGAATTTCTCTCCACCAGATAATGATTTAACATCCCTTGACTGTCCTGTGTACGTATCGTAGACATCTAAACTTAAGCCACTTTGACGACCATGTGCTTCTTGTCTATCCGAGCATTGCAAATAATACTGACCATTGGATAAATTTTTCAAACGAATATTAGCGGCTTCTGTAATTTGCTCTAAATAGCCCATCTGTACATACCGTTCAAAGGAGATTTTTTTACTATTTTGACCGCGCAATAAATTATACAAATCAATAATTTGACTAGAGACTTCTTCAAGCTGGAAGATTCGATCTGCCACATGGTCTAACTTCTCTGAAAAGTCGATCGCTTGGCGTTCGTATTCTCTAGAGCGGTTTAGTACTTGTAGGGCATGTTCAAATTCAAATTTAAGTTTGTTTAATGTCTCTTCGATTAACGACAAATCTACTTTTTCTTTGCCTTCTAACTCTGCACTCTCTTGTTGTACTTGAGTTGTTAAAGTGTGTAGCTCTTTTGTAAATTCCATATATTGAGTTTGTAAATGATTAATCTGGGCATCGTTTCGAATCGAAGTTTCAAATTGCTTATAGTTTTCAAAACCAGCATCAAGCATTGATTTTTTAAATAGTTCTTTTGCTTGTTTTAACTTTTCTTCAAGTTGCTCAATTTGGTAAGTCGTTTGATTTACTTTTTCTTCTGTTGTAGCGACAAACTTTTCAACATCATGCAGGTGCTTTTGTACCTTTTCCCATCGATCAAATAATGTTTTCTTGTACTGTTCTGCTTCTCCAATTGCCTTGTTTAATCGTGAAATATCTTGTAAGTCATTTGGAATTTCCTTTTGTTGTTCCTGTAAAATAATCATTTCTTTTAAAAGTTGCTCTTTCGTTTGTTGATGATTTTCGGAAAACTGTTTTTGACTTCCTTCTAATTGCTCAAGGACAGTTTTTACCTGTCTAAGTTTCTTTTTATAATCCACTAGATTTGCATCGTCTTTTTTTAACTGTTCAATTGTTAGATTAAGTTCTCCTAATTGCTGAACGAATTGTTGTTCTTGCTCAATTGGTGCTCCAAGTTTCTCAAGCTCATGCTCAGACTCCCCAACTCTTGTTAGAAGACTACTCAAATTGGCCTCAGCTTTATATTTTCTTTGCTCTACTTCTGTAAAGCTTGCTTTTAACTTTTTAATTGTCATCTCATCAATTATTTCTGTATGTTGTGCACTTACTTGCACATGTTCTGTACATCCACAAACCGGACAAGGTTTACCTGGTACTAAACTAGCAGCTATACGCGATGCTTGGTTCGATAACCATTTCTCTTCTTCTAATTCATACATACTTTTAGCAGACTTATATTCTTTCTCTACTTCATTTATTTGCGCTTGCAATCGACTTAATTCAATTTTTAACTTATTGTAATTTGAGAAATGGTTTACAACTTCTCTTAAGTGAATTTGTTGTTCCAATAACTTTGTAAAGTTTTCTGTTTTTACTTCTAACTGCTCAATTATTTTCGTTAGCTTTATCGCATTTTCTTTTTCTGCCGAAAGTCCCACTTCAACTTGTGCTAAAGCATTACGGGCTTCCAGTTCTGTCTTTTGTAAAGCTTGTACCTTTTTATTTAGTATTTCAATTTGTTCATAACGAGGTATTAACTTTTGAAATTCATTTAACTTTTGTGCGGCAACTTCACGTTCATGTTGCTTAGCACTCTCTTCTTCATATACTGCTGTAGCATCAAGGAAATCCTTTTTCGCTTGTTCAAGCTGCTGCAAGACAATCTCTAAATGCTTTTGCTGTTCGATTTTATCTTTGTGTAAATTAAGGCACTGTTGATTAAACGGTTGAATTTTACTTGCTCGAATAGCAGCTTCGTATTCTTTTTTCATTTGTTCAAAAATAGGCTCTTTCTCTTCTAGAACTTGAAGCTGTTGTTTTCTTTTTTCATAAGCATCCATTCGATCATTTAGTGCTTTCCCTTGTACATAACGTTCTTTCTGTTCGCTAAGTCTTTTTTCTGCTTCTTCGTAATACTTTGCATCTTCTCTTATCTTTTGTTGGTAATACTTTATTTCTTCATCTAGCGCTTCTTGAATTTGATAAACATTTGACTCTTGCTCTAATACTGAGAATAATAGAGACTCACGTTTTGGAAGCGCTCCTGCAATTTGGGTGATATAACTTTTTTTTAAAGTGCGTGCCTGATCAAGCTCTTGGTCTGCTTTTCTCTTTTTCTCTTCTAGCTTCTGTGTCATTTCACCGTATCGATTTGTTTTAAAAATTTTACGGAGTATTTCCTCTTTGTTATCTGATTGAGAGGTAAGTAGTTTACGAAATTCTCCTTGGGGGAGCATCACAATTTGATTGAATTGATCATAAGTTAAACCGATTAATTCTTCAATTTTTTGATTGATATCCGTTATCTTTTGTCTTTCAACTGATGCTACCTCTTGTCCATCAGGTTGGATTTCAAATAGCTCATATTTTTCTCCTGTAGCAGTTTTACGACCTTTTTTTACATGAGGAAGCTGACGAAGGATACGATAGGTTTTTTCATGTATTTCAAACACAAGCTCAACTGCGGTATGAACTGTATCTTCAGCAAAGTCACTTCTTAATGTTTTTGTCTCTTTACGATCTTGCCCACTTCCAAAACCATATAAGGCAAAGCAAATGCCATCAAAGATCGTTGTTTTCCCTGCACCAGTTGAGCCTGATATAACAAATAACCGGTTGTCTTTTAGATCGGTGAAATCAATAATCTCTTCATTTTTGTATGGTCCAAAAGCACGCATTGTAAGTTTTATTGGTTTCATTTGACTACCACCTCTTTTGTTTCTCTCTCCTCACTTAGAAGTTCTTGTAATACCTCTTCAAACAGCTGTTGAGCTATTTCAGTTGGCTCCTGGCCTACAATTTCCTTATGGAAAGCCTTAAATAAACTTAAGTCATCCATTTGCTCTCTGCGAACTACTGATTCTTCACCTTCAAAAGTCTCTCTTGGAAGGGCCTTTCGTTCCACATGCATTGCATTTGGATAAACTGTTCGTATTTGCTCCATTGCCCCTACAACAGGAGTTAAATCTGTTAAACGAACAAAAACATAATCTTCGTTTATCGGTGTTTTTAATATGTCTTGAATTGAACCCTCTACAATACGTAAATCTCGTCTAGGAATTAACGGGCGTTTTTCAATTGAAACTTGTCCTTCTTTATCTAGATTGACAATTAAATAGCCCTTACCATGATTCGCTTCAGAGGCAGAATATTTTAAAGGCGATCCTGAATAACGAATCGTTTCATTTAATACAAAATGCGCCTTATGCAAGTGTCCAAGTGCTGTATAATGGAACGGTTTAAAATATTCTGCGCTCACACATTCTGATCCTCCTATAGCTAAAGGACGCTCAGAGTCACTTGTATTCTCCATTTTTTCGCCATTTGGTGTAACAAAGGCATGTCCGATAAATATATGTCGCTTAGACTTGTCCATTCTTTCCTCAATCACATCAATGACCTTTTTCATAGCATCGTCATACGTACTGATAGTGTCATCCTTAAATATACTTTTGACTGTAGAAGGTTCAGCAAAAGGAACTAAATGAAAATGAACCTCTCCGAACTCGTCATTCAGAATAATTGGCTCTAGATTGACTAAATCACCTGCAATATGCAAGCCTGTTTCTTTCATCAATTTACTACCAAATTGAAGTCGAGTAGGACTATCGTGATTCCCTGCAATACTTAACACTGGTACTTTTCGTTTCAATACAATTTCAGCTAAGAGTTCGTCCAATAAGTCAACAGCTTCGACAGGAGGAAGCGCTCGATCATATAGATCCCCAGCAATAATTACGGCATCCGGCTGCTCATCATCAATTGCTTTTAAAAATTGTTCCAAAACATAACGTTGATCGTCTGTCATATATACGCCTTGTACAAGTTTTCCTAAATGCCAATCAGCGGTATGAAATAGTTTCATTCACTCATCCTCCATCAAAAAGTTTTTTTCTATTATACCATCTTTCGATAAAAAAAGACCGACTTCTACGAACAAACATTCGTAAAAATCAGCCGTACATCAAATGTAATTTTTGGTTCTTTACTCAAATTTACTTCAATCAATCCTTTAACCTCCTATTTTCCTTCTCGAATAATGATGAAAAAAATAGATTGTCAGACCCAGTATTAAGCAATAGAAAATTGCCAGTACTAATGAAAATACGCCATAGTCTAAATTGAAAAATAAATTTACTCCAAAAATGGGTGTAATAAAAAGGATATATAAAGGGTACTGAATTGAAGCAATTGTATCCAACAGAACATTATTGATTAAGATATCTTCAAATTGTTGGAGTAAATATACTAAAACACCTGCAATTATACCAACTAATGAAAAAAAGATGGTTTTCTTACTTCCTAATTTTGTAATGATTAGCAATACTACTGTAAATAGAATACTAACTATTAAATTATATATATGAAGAATACTATCTGGATGCTTTAGCGAAGGAATTAAATTAACAGAAAATGATAGCAGATAAGTTCCTATAACTAAGACAATTAGGAGCCACCTAGCGCCATGAAACATAGCCATTTCCCCTTTTAATACTAGTTTGAATTAATTTTACATTAAAGAATTTAAAAATAGCCACGTGCTTTCTAAAAAGAAAAACACGTGGCTGAATAAAATACTCAATATGCAAAATCTTGTACCCAATCTTAAACTTATAAAATTTGGCTTTAAAATGCCCAATTGCCTTTTCTGAAAATCGGTTGCACTGTACCATCAGGTAAAACGCCATCGATGTCCATTTCAGGTCCACCAATCATAAAATCAACATGCGTAATTGATACATTGATGCCAAGTGATTCTAATTGGCCATCTTCAAGCTGTTGACCACCTTCGTAGCAAGTTGGATAGGCTTCTCCAATGGCTAAGTGATTAGAGGCATTTTCATCAAATAACGTATTATAATATAAAATTCCGGACTCAGAAATAGGAGACTTATGTGGAACTAAAGCAACTTCTCCTAAGAAGGATGACCCCTCATCTGAACCAATTAGCTCATGCAACAATTCATTTCCTTCTTCTGCTTTTGCTTCGATAATCTTCCCTTTTTCAAAGGTTAATGAGAAATTATCGATAATGTTGCCTTGATATGCTAAAGGTTTTGAATTGCTTACAACCCCATTCACTCCGTATTTCGCAGGTAAAGTAAATACTTCCTCAGTCGGCATATTGGCGATGAACGTTGTTCCTTCTGGTGTCTTACTACTACCCGAAATCCACAAATGTTTCTCAGGAAGCTCAATTGTTAAATCCGTTCCTGGAGCTTTATAATGCAATTTCGCTAATCTCATGCTATTTAGTTGTCCTGCACGATTTTCCAATGTTGCAATATGATTTAGCCAATTTTCAACTGCATTCCCATTTCCAATACGAACCGTCTTGAAGATTGCTTCCCAAAGAGCTGGGATTTGTTCATTTTCAGGTAAGTCTGGGAATACTTTTGTAGCCCATTTTTTAGATGGTACTGCTATGATTGACCAAGCGATTTCATCGTTCATAATTGCTTTTCGATAGCGTACTAATGCATTACCTGAAGCTTTTTCTTGAGCCGATATTCTAGAAGAAGGGATTCCAGCTAAAAGGTCCGGATCTTCTGCATCAATCCATAAAAGGGCCCCTTTACGTTCGATTAATTCGTGTCGTTGGGCAACTGTCCACTTAGGAAATTTACTGAACTCCTCTTCCGCACCGAATTCATAAAAAGAACGAACGATTTCCGGATCAGTTAGATTTACTTGAACTCTCCCTGCACCAGCCTCATATGCTTTTTTCACTACAATCCGCGTAAAATCAAGTGTATCGGTAGAAGTGTTGATTAATAAATATTGACCTTTTTGAATGTTCACGCCAACTTTAACAGCTAACTCAGCATACTGCTCTAATTTTTCTTCAAAAGTCATCCTATTTCCCTCTCTTTTGTGTAACTGTTTTTGAGTTCCCTTCCACTATACTCCCCTGATGCCATATTTTTTGAACTGCTTTTACTTTCATTTCACGTGTTAGCTTTTTATAGTCTTTTTCATCTTTGTATGAAAGTAACGTCAGCACTTCCCCATCTGCTCCAGCACGACCTGTACGACCTGAGCGGTGTGTATATTGCTCAATTGTTCGTGGTACATCCACATGAATTACATGTGATAAACCTTCAATATCGAGACCACGAGCTGCTATATCGGTAGCAATTAAGATACGTGCTTCCCCTTTTCTAAATGCATCCAATGCTTTTTTGCGCTCTTCTTTTTTCATATCTGAATGCAGCGTTACTACCTTCGCATCACGATATTTTAATTTTGTTTCTTTCATAAGCACCTGATCAATATTATTAACAAATGCTAATCCACGTAATCCTTCAATATTTGCGAGTCGACGTAGCATTTCGGTCTTATCCCTCTCATCTACCTTCATAAAGGAATGCTCTACCTTTCCTACTTGAACCATATCTTCAGGTTTAATCTGAATATAAACTGGTTCAAACATTAGACGGCTTGCTACAAGTTTGATTTCTTCAGTAATTGTGGCAGAAACCACAATTACTTGTCTTCCAAAAGCGGCATCTTCGATAAAAGATTTTACGGTAACACGATATTCTCGACTTAATAACTGGTCACATTCATCTAAAACAACCATTTGAATTTCTTTTAGTTTTAATTTGTTTGCTCGTGCAAGTTCATTTAAACGTCCTGGAGTCCCAACAACAATTGTCGGTTTTTTCTTTAGCTTTTCAATTTGGCGTGCTGAGTTTGCTCCACCGATTAGTTGTTGAACTGTAATTTCTGTACCTGCTGTCCATTCACGGATTACTTCTACAATTTGCATTGCTAACTCTTGTGAAGGAGCAACAATTAGTGCTTGAGTTTGTTTTTTGCTACCATCTACTTTATTTAGTATGGGTAGTACATATGCTAATGTTTTACCTGACCCTGTTGGAGATTCCGCTACAATATCTTTTCCTTCAAGGAATGCTGGAATCATTTCCTCCTGTACTTTCATCGTCGCTTCATATTTCCATTTATTTTGTAATGTTTCATTTAATAAATTAATTACAGACATGTTTAGTTTTCCTACCTTTAGTTACTTGCGTTTAGTGTACCATAATTTGATGAACTTACTCGATTATGGAACTTCTTTTCTATCTTTAGCGCAAAAATATGAACGATTTCACACCTTTTTTTGACACTTCTATTTTTCTTGAGCAGTATCGTGGGGGGGGTTTTTAAAATCGGCTATTGGAAAATAAAGTATTTCTCTAAGACCTTCTTCGGGACTTTCCTATCAAATGGCTTTCGACATGCTATTTCTTCAACCATTTTGACTGCTGTTGCTTTGTTTTCGGCTTAGAGAGCTCTTTTCTTCTACCGTTTGGACTGCTGTTGCTTTCTTTTCGGCTTAGAGAGCCCTTCTCTTGTACCGTTTCAGCAAGCTTCCCCTTTATTTCGGCTTAGAGGCTTTCTCTTCTACCGTTGGGGCTGCTGTTGCTTTCTTTTCGGCTTTGAGAGTTCTTCTCTTCTACCGTTTCCACTAGCATTCCCCTTCATTTCGGCTTTGAGAGTTCTTCTCTTCTACCGTTGGGGCTGCTGTTGCTTTCCTTTCGGCTTTGAGAGCTCTTTTCTTCTACCGTTTGGACTGCTGTTGCTTCCATTTCGGCTTTGAGAGCCCTTCTCTTCTACCGTTTAAACCAGCTATGCCTTCATTTCGGCTTAGAGAGCCCTTCTCTTCTACCGTTTCAGCAAGCTTCCCCATCATTTCGGCTTTGAGAGCCTCTCTCTTCTACCGTTTTCACTAGCATTCCCCTCATTACGGCTTAGACAAACCTTTACAAGCACACTATATCCAGAAAAAAAACCTGCCTATAAAAGGCAGGCTTAAAGCATAATCAAAGTTGTTTTCGACCTTGTCTACACGTATTTTAGAGTAATTTTTTAAGCAGATTTAAATCTTCACTGGAGTAATAAGTTCGTAACCGCATGCTAGGATTGCACTTTCAGCTAGAACGATAAGCGAATCAATATATCTGTTATCTAATTTATATTCTTTATTTACAATGGACAGCTCTGTACATCCTAAGATGATTTTGTCACAATTCAACTGTTGCATAGCGTCCTCTACAACATTCCATTGACTCCTAGAAACTTCTTTTCCAGCTTTCACATAATCATAAATGATTGACATGACTTGACGTTGAATCACATCACTTGGAATCACTGGTTCTATATCTTGCTCGATGAGTGATTTTTGGTATACACCAGAAGTAAGTGTTCCATCCGTTGCCAGAATACCTACACGTTTTGCTCCTGATGAAGCGGCACGTTTAGCTGTTTCTCGAATCATATGCAAAACAGGTACTGGAGAAGCAGATTGCAACTCTTCATAAAAAGTATGTGCTGTATTGCAAGGAATACAAATCAAGTCCGCTCCGGCATTCGCTAATTTTACTGCATCATTGACTAAGTACGGAACTGGATCTTCTTTTGTTTGGTCTAGAATATACTCTGTTCGATCTGGAATCGAAGTATCATTATCTATGATTGTATGCACATGCTCCTGATCTTTTTTGGCACTCGTTCGGCGGACAATCATCTCACCTACTAACATTGTAGCTAATGGACCAACACCACCGATAATCCCTAATGTTTTTCTCATTCTTCCAAACCTTTTTTATTAAAATATTTTTTATACTTACGATAATAGTTTAAATTGTTTAATGTTAGTTTAACCCAGCGTTTTAAATTCATGTCCTCTTTATAGAAAAGTGAATTTGTCCATCTGCCTTGACGGATTAAACTTTTTGCTTCTATCTTCATTTTTTCATTACTAGCATATTTAAATAACACACCTTTTGGAATAATCATCCACAGATGTTTATTCTTCGCGTATGTTAACTCTTGTTTAATATCCAACATACGATCATCTGCTACATACTTCATTAAGTTATAGCCTGCCGCTGTTACAAAGTAACTTGAACGTCCATTACGGAGATTAATTTCAAATAGCTTGTACTCGCCATCACGTGTATCGTATTTCATATCGAAGTTAGCAAAACCAGTGTAACCAATATCCTCTAAGAAGTGACGAACTTTATCCATTAATTTTTCATCGTAAGTTGTGATAATTGCTGCATAGCTTCCGATTCCTTCTGGTGAATGTTCTTCAAGAATAGGATTACCTAAACACATTAATTTCACTTTGCCATCTTTTCCAACATAAGCGTTTAGAACGCGCATATAAGAATCATCACCAGGGATAAATTCTTGTACAATCATCGTATCTTGATAGCTTGATGCATAAATCGCTTTTAGGATGGCAGTTTTTTCGGCTTCATCATGGGCAACAAACACCTTCTTTTTACCAGGGAATTTACAAGCCCAATAAGCAACGGAGTTAGATGCCTTTAAAATAATTGGATATTCAAAAGGTGGTGTGAATTCTTTATAGTTCTCTGCTGTAACCGTCGTAGTACCAGGATATTTAAAGTTATACTTCTCACACATTTTATAGAAGTTTTCCTTTAATAAAATCTGATCCATTAAAGATTCATCGATATATGGTACGGTAAAGTGTTTCTCTAATTCAGGTTTATTTTTAATAATTAGTTTGGCATAATCATCACCACAGGCTAATAGTAGTAATTTTTTATCTGAATACTGTTTTGCAATTTTCTCTAGTGCAGGTACGAATACTTCCTGCTGGTTCAAATTTGCAATTTCCTTGAAGTTAATAATACGACTATTTTGAGTCGCCGTTAGATGAGAACGTCCTAATATAAGTGGTTTAATGCCGTACGCTTCATAAAAAGCACGGGCCATTCCGTATGCATTCATATCAGAACCTAATAATATCGGTAAAAATGGTTGTTCCATTATATTTCAGCTCACTTTGGTTGTTATAGTATTAAAGAATGTATTTCTACAATTAAATTGAAAAGAAAAAGTATGTGATTATTCTCAGCCTAAATAGTTTAACACATTTTGCTAATTTGTTAATATGCATCTGTTACTAAAAAATTGTTCTTAATATTCTTGTAAAAATTGAAAAAAAGTATCCCCATAGAACCATTAAAAAGTATTTTCAACTGTCTTGAAAACATCGAAGTATTTAGATTTTCACCTAACTAATAGTAAAACGAAATTTACCTAGATTTCTAAACAGCCATCTTCAATTGCTAACAGAATTTAAATACTTATGAATTGTACATATACGTATTTATAATAATCCTATACATTTTACCCATTTTAAAATAATTTTTCTTCTTTCATATATAAATTTATACGAAAAAAAGACTTAAAAGTTCCTTTTGAAACTTTTAAGTCCTTTTACACCTATTATACAGATTCAATGACAAGGGCAATGCCTTGACCGCCACCGATGCATAGGCTGGCAACCGCATATTTCCCTCCACGACGTTTTAATTCGTAACTACTGGCTAACGTTATCCGTGTCCCACTTGCACCAACAGGATGACCTAGGGCAATAGCTCCACCGTTTACATTTGTAATTTTACGATTTAACCCTAACTCTTTTTCAACTGCAAGATACTGAGCAGCGAATGCTTCATTCACCTCTATTAAATCCATATCATCTATTGTTAGATTCGCTCGTTGTAATGCTTGCTTGATAGCAGGTACTGGGCCAATCCCCATAATGGTAGGATCTACTCCAGCGACGCCCCATGAGACAATTTTTGCTAGTGGACGTAAGTTGTTTTCTAGTACCGCTTTTTCACTGGCAACGATGACTGAAGCCGCTCCATCGTTAATACCAGATGCATTTCCTGCAGTCACAGAGCCATCTTTCTTAAATGCTGGTCGTAGTTGGGATAAACTTTCTAGATTAGTAGAGTCCTTTATATGCTCATCCACCTCAATTGTGACTTCCCCTTTTCGTGTCTGAACGATAACTGGGACAATTTCCTCTTTAAGAGTACCATTTCCCCTAGCCATTGCAGCTCGAGAATGGGATAATACTGCAAATTCATCCTGTTCTTGACGAGAAATTTCATACATTTCAGCTAGTTTTTCTGCTGTCATTCCCATCCCTGAACCTGTATATTGATCAGTTAGTGTGGCTTGTAACATGTCAACAAATTGAAGGTTCCCCATTTTCGGTCCATTAAATCTCTGATTGAAATTAGAATAAGGTGATTGAGACATGTTTTCTGCTCCACCTGCTAACACAATTTGTGCTTCACCAAGCATAATATATTGTGCTGCTGTGACAATAGATTGCATACCTGAACCACATAATCGATTTAATGTTAATGCAGGAACTTCGTTAGGAACACCTGCTTTCAACCCAATATGACGTGCTAAATACGATGCATTTATATTTGTCGCAATCACGCCACCATATACAACATGATCTACTTGTTCTGGTCGTACGTTTGCTCTTTTTAATGCCTCAACTGCAGTTTTTGAACCTAGTTCTACTGCATCTACATTAGCGAATGAACCTCCAAAGGCTGTAAAGGCTGTTCTAGCCCCCTCTACAATATAAACATTCTCCATCTTCAATCCCCTTACTATTTAAAGTGCTACGTTACTCGCTGTAGGTTTTAACGTATGCTTTAGTACCTTTCCTGACGCATTACGTGGTAATTCATCGATAAACTGAATTTCCATTGGAATTTTATATTTTGCTAATTGGGATGCACAGTATGTTAATACTTCTTCTGCAGTGAGTGTCACACCTTCTTTAGTTACTACAAATGCTTTTGGTACCTCACCATATACCTCGTGTGGAACACCTACAACTGCTGCTTCTAGAACCTGTGGTAGTTGATATAACACTTCTTCAATCTCTATTGGATAAATATTTTCTCCGCCTCGAATAATCATATCCTTCTTACGGTCGACGATATATAGGAAGCCTTCTTCATCGAATCTTCCTAAATCTCCGGAGTATAACCAGCCGTTTTGAATCGTCCTCGAAGTTTCTTCCGGGTTTCGCAAATATCCCTTCATTACTTGGGGACCTTTCACACAGATTTCACCTACTTCACCAAGGGGCACTTCCTCACCTAAAGCATCAATTAATTTAATTTCAGTACGTGGTAATGGTCTTCCGACAGACCCAATTTTCGTTAGGGCATCCACATCTGTCAAAGAGGTAGCAGCAGGTGAATTTTCAGTTTGTCCATAGCAATTTTGAACTGCAACCTTTGGAAAAGTATCCTTTAACCGTTTTACTAACTCATAAGGCATCGGCGCTGCACCATAAACAAACATTCTTAAGTGCTCAAAGTCGTAGCTTTTTAACTCAGGTTTGTTTAATAGAATCGTATACATAGCAGGCACACCAAAGAAAATAGTTGCCCTTGTATCAACTAAATTTTTCAATGTACGGTCTGGAGAAAATGATTCTTCAATAATAACTGTACCACCTCGGTACATTGTAGGTACTGCGAATACATGGCTTCCTGCACAATGAAAAAGCGGTGTACAAATATACATCCGATCCTTATTTACCATTTTCATCGATTCCGACCAAATCTCTGCAGTTTCAAATACATTACTATGAGACAATTGCACCCCTTTTGGCTTTCCAGTTGTACCAGACGTATACATGACTATTGCTGTATCCTTGCTTTTCAAAGTAGGTGGATTAAATTTAATATCCATATCTAAGATTTCTCGGATTTTTGCTGTATTTATTTTCTCTTTAAAATTATGGGTAGAATTTGCAATTGTTTCTTCAATCTTTTCATCAAAGATTAATAGCTTTGCTTCTGAATGAGAGAATATATACTCCACTTCGGGTGGAGCTAGCTTTGTATTGACTGGCATTATTGTTAAGCCGGCTAATTGTACTCCATAGTAAATAGCCATAAAGAAATCAGAGTTCAACATAAACTGTGCGACGATATCCCCATGTTGGTAGCCTTGTTGCTGTAAGTACGCTGCGATTTTCTGAGCATTGCGGTAAAGCTCACTATAAGTCCACTCATTTCCCTCAAAACAAATAGCTGGTGCATTCGGTGTATTCTTTGCATGTTGCTCTAACACATTTAATATAGTAGACATACACATCCCCCTTGTCTTATAAAAGCGTTTACAATATCCCCGAATTAGTACTCACAATAGCTTAGCTTCCTTAAGTATTATTTCAGAATCTCTTTTGCAATAATCCCTTTCATAATTTCCGTAGTTCCTGCGTAAATGGCTGCTACTGGAATATCTCTAAATCGCCGCGCAATTTCATATTCCTCCATATATCCCGAACCACCATGTAGTTGTAAACAACTCGACGCAACTCGTTTTGCCATTTCACTAATCCACCATTTGGCCATCGATACTTCTTTTACAATTTTCTTACCTGCATTATGTTTTACAACTAAATTATTCACATAATTTCGGCCTATATCTATTTCAGTTGCCATCTCTGCAAGTTTAAATTGTGTATTTTGGAAGTCAGCAATAGATTGATTAAATGCTTTTCTCGTTTTCACATATTCCTTTGTAATCTTGAACATCTCTTCAGCTTCTATTTGTACCTCAATAGCTACCAACAATCGTTCTTGTTGTAATTTATCCATAAGATAATAAAAACCTTTTCCTTCTTCACCAAGCAAATTAGAGACTGGTACTTTCGCATCTTCAAAGATTAGTTCACCTGTATCCGAGGAATGCATGCCAATTTTATTAAGCTTTTTTCCTCTTTTAAAACCAGGGGTTCCCGTTTCGACAACAATTAAACTAATTCCTCTATGGGGAGGATTTGCTGATGGATCTGTCTTACATACAACGACTACGTAATCTGCATTCATCCCATTGGTAATAAAAGTTTTTTCACCATTCAAGATATAATAATCGCCCTCTTTTCTTGCTGTAGTTCTGATTCCGGCTAAATCAGAACCAGCACCAGGCTCCGTCATAGCAATTGCTGAGATGTATTCACCACTTATACTTTTGGGTAACCATTTTGTCTTTTGCTCTTCCGTCCCATAATCTCCTATATAGGGGATTACGATGTCTGAATGTAACACAATCCCACTAGCTAATCCGGCTCCTACACGTTCTAATTCTTCAGCTAGAATCATAGAGTAACCAAAATCGAGTCCTAAGCCACCATAGGATTCACCTACCATTGGACATAAGAAACCATTTTCCCCTAACTTCATCCAAAATGACCTTGGTACTTCTCTATGTAACTCCCATTCGTCAAAAAAAGGGTATGCGTGCTTTTCTAACATTTTGCGCAATGCACTACGAAATATTTCATGCTCTTCTGAAAAGATATCCCCTATCATCCGAAGCCTCCATTCAGAACTTAGAATTTTCTGAAAATATAAGTAAATTTTATCAATCGTTCGGAATGTTTTCAATGAGACTTTTTAGGAGATTTTGTACTTTTATAGGAGATAAATTAAAAAACATCCAAGCTTCTGATACTTGGATGTATATGATAATGCATTTTAACTAATTATGTCGTTTTTCATCAGGAGATTCTTTTCTAAATACTTCTGTAATTAGTTCATCATCTTCAGCTTTAACCCTCTTATTTAACTCTTCTATTGGAATGGCATCAACTGTTTGCATATCCTCATGTAAATCGAAAAGACTAATCCCATCTGTATCAACCATATCTGGTTTCTCACGTGCTGGTAAGTTGGCAAATTCTTTTTTCGATTCAACTATCGAATCATTCAATTCCTTTTTTTCCATTATGGTTCACACGCTCCTTTTTATTAGTGTGCGATACGTTTGTTTATTTATTCATTTTTCACCAAACTCTCTAATTTGGATGGTGTATTTCCCTTTTTACCTCATCAATGTTCGTATCACTAAAGATTTTTGTATTTTTACCACCTGTTTTTGCAAGTTGCTCCATGACTTCTTTATAAGACAGTCCGGATGCGGCATTTTTTCTTTTCACTTCTTCGATATCTGTTCCACTCGCGGTAAACTTATTTTGCATAGCTCAATTCCTCCATTCAAATCGAAATAAAAACGCCCCTAAAAAGAGGCGTCTTTAATTTATGAATTAAAATTTATTTTTCCCTTGTTCAGCTTGTTGGTTTTGACGTCTTACTTCAGCAATATCTGTACCAGCAACTGTTTTACCTGCAGAAGGTTGTGAAGAAGGCATGTTAAATGGACCTGATTCTTGAGCGATCTCTTCTCTCACCTTTTGAATGTCAGTTCCTGATGCTGTTTTCCCACCAAATGATTGCGAAGCAGCTTGTGCTGAGAATTGGCTACCAAATGGAGCTGACTCTTGAGCAATCTCTTCTCTTACCTTTTGAATGTCAGTTCCTGACGCTGTTTTCCCA
>Ga0182747_1001056_pt1 | contig 22715 bp, 16 predicted proteins | sample eDN3rd30CBELigBY_FD_128526 | JGI IMG/M metagenome (GOLD analysis project Ga0182747, IMG submission 128526) | Enriched backyard soil microbial communities from Emeryville, California, USA - eDNA 3rd pass 30_C BE-Lig BY (version 2) (version 2) | ecosystem: Environmental > Terrestrial > Soil >...
CTTGCCGGGGCTGATGATGCCCGGGCAGTTCGGGCCGAGGATCCGGGTCCCGGGGAAGTCGCGCCTGACCTTGTTGAAGAAGTACGCCTCGTCTTGGGCGGGGACGCCCTCGGTGATGACGACGACCAGCTCCATGCCGGCCTCCGCCGCCTCGAGCACGGCGGACTGGACGCCGGGCGCCGGGATGAAGACGCACGACACGGTGGCGCCGGTGGCCTCCTTGGCCTCGGCCACGGTGGCGTAGACGGGGATGCCGTCCACGTCGGTGCCGGCCTTCTTGGGGTTGACGCCGGCCACGACCTGCGTGCCGTAGTCCCGGTTGCGCAGGCCGTAGAACTTGCCCTGCGATCCGGTGAGTCCCTGGTAGAGGACCTTGGTGTTCTCGTCGACGAAAATGGCCATGGTTCTTCCTCTACTTCGCCAGCTCGACGGCGGTCTTGGCCGCCTCGATCATCGTGGGCTTGGACTGGAGCTTGTCGGAGGCGTGCTCGGCCAAGATGGCCCGCCCCTGCTCGGCGTTGGTGCCGTCGATGCGGATCACGATCGGGGCGTCGATCTGGACGCGGCCCAGGGCGGTGACGATGCCGTTGGCCACCTCGTCGCCCTTGGTGATGCCACCGAAGATGTTGATGAAGATCGACTTCACGTTCGGGTCGTTGTTGATGACCTCGAGCGCGCCGGCCATCACCTCGGCGTTGGCGCCGCCGCCGATGTCGAGGAAGTTCGCGGGCGAGCCGCCGACCTGGTTGACGATGTCGACGGTGGACATGGCCAGTCCGGCGCCGTTGGCGATGACGCCCACGGAGCCGTCGAGGCCGACGTACTGGAGGCCCCTGTCGTGGGCGGCCTGCTCGCGCTCGTCGCGGATCTGGGTGGCGTCGTAGACGTCCCAGGCCTCGTGGCGGAACTCGGCGTTGCCGTCGAGGGTGACCTTGGCGTCGAGGGCGTGCACCTCGCCCGTGGGCTTGAGGATGAGCGGGTTGATCTCGCAGAGATCGGCGTCGCCCTTCGTGTAGGCCTCGTAGAGCTTGAGGAGGATGTCGACGGCGCCGTCGTTGGCCGCCGGGTTCAGGTTGGCGGCCTCGACCCAGGCCCGGGCGGCGTCGGGCGTGAGGCCGTCGACCGGGTCGATCCAGATCTTGGCGATGGCATCGGGGTTGCTCTCGGCCACGGCCTCGATCTCCACGCCGCCCTCGGCCGAGAGCATGCCGAGGTGCTTCTTGGCGGCCCGGTCGAGCGTGAACGAGGCGTAGTACTCCTCGGCGATGTCCGAAGCAGCCTCGATCCAGATCGTCTTCACGATGTGGCCCTTGATGTCGAGCCCGAGGATGTTGGCGGCGTGCTCGCGGGCCTCGTCGGTGTTGCTGGCGAGCTTCACGCCGCCGGCCTTGCCTCGCCCACCGACGTGGACCTGGGCCTTGACCACCACCGGGTAGCCGATGCGGTCGGCCGCAGCCACCGCATCGTCCACCGTGGTGACCGCTTCGCCCTGCGACACGGGGATCCCGTAGGTGGCGAAGAACTGCTTGCCTTGGTATTCGAGAAGGTCCACTCGGACTCCTGAGATGAGGTTCGGCGCGTGACCGGGCGATACTAGGCAGGTGCCTGGAACCTGTTCCCATCCGAGCGTGCGCCGCGAGGCGGGCGCGTGAGCCCCGTCGACCAATCCCGCAACCACGTCGGACGGGCCGCCACCGTCGCCCTCGTCGGCGTGGTGGTGCTCGCGATCGCGTTGGGCCTGGTCACGCTGGCGCTGGGCAGCCGCAACAGCACCGACCTCAACATCGGCGACCAGACGTTCCAGGCGGGCAGCGCCGAGGACAAGGCCGAGCTGATCGCCAAGGACGGTCCGATCCTCTACGGCGACGTGTCGGGCCGCAAGGACCGCGACCTGATCCTCCAGCACATCGGCACCGACCCGGAGAAGGGCTGGCACGCCTTCCTCGCCGCCCCCATCGACAAGGGCCGCGACTGCACCTGGATCTGGCAGGCCGACGAGGAGCTGTTCCGGGCCAAGTGCGACGAAGCCCTGACGGCACCGGCCGACGGCAAGGGCCTCCCCCAGTTCCCGGTGAAGGTGGTGGACGGCCAGCTCGACGTGGACCTCAACGCCGACGCCCGGGCCGCGTCGTCCACGACGACGACCGAGGGCTGACGGCGCCGAAGCGCCATAGGGTGCGCGCATGCAGCGCGTCGTGTGCACCCGGTGGGGCCCGCCCGAGGACCTCGTCCTCGTCGACGGGCCCGATCCCGTCCCGGGCGAGGGCCAGGTGCTGGTGGAGGTGGCGGCCGCCGGCGTGAACTTCGTCGATGCCCTCTTCGTGGCCGGCACGTACCAGATCAAGGTCCCGCCCCCGTTCACGCCGGGGAGCGAGCTGGCCGGAACGGTCACCGCCGTCGGGCCCGGCGTCGAGCTCATCGAGGTCGGTGACCGGGTGCTGTCGTCGCTCGGCCTCGGTGGGTACGCCACCCACGCCCTGCTCCCGGCACTGGGCGTCACCCGCATCCCGGGCTCGCTGTCGCTGGCCACCGCGGCCGCGCTCGTGCAGTCGTACTGCACCGCCTGGTTCGCCCTGAAGCGCCGGACCACCGTGCGGCCCGGTGAGACGGTGCTCGTGCTCGGTGCCGGCGGCGGGGTCGGCCTGGCGGCCATCGACGTGGCCCGATCGACGGGCGCCCGGGTCATCGCTGCCGCGTCGTCTGAGGAGAAGCTCGAGGCGGCGCGCGCGATGGGCGCCAGCGAGGCCGTCGCCTACGAGTCCGAGGATCTGAAGGTCCGGGCCCGGGAGCTGTCCGACGGCGGCGTCGACGTCGTCATCGACCCCGTCGGCGGGCCGCACACCGATCCGGCGCTGCGGGCGCTCGGGGTGTTCGGCCGGCTCCTCGTGATCGGCTTCGCGGCCGGCGAGATCGCCGCGCTGCCGGCCAACCAGGTGCTGCTCAAGAACCGGACGGTCCTCGGCGTCGACTGGGGTGCCTGGGCCATGGAGCACCCTGCCGGCCAGGCCGTGGTGCTCGACGAGGTGCTCGACGCCGTGGGCCGGGGCGAACTGCACCCCGTCGCCCCGTCGGAACGGCCGCTCGCCGAAGCCGGTGCGGTGCTGCGCGACCTGCTCGAACGCCGGCTCCAGGGGAAGACCGTCCTGGTCCCGTAGTTCCACTCCCCGTTTCGCCCTCCGGCGTCGAATCGACGTCGATTCGACGGTTTGGGGTGGGCGATCCGGCGCCCCCCGGCTGGTCTCCGAGCACCGCCGGTCCCGACGACGTGCCCACCACCGAGGCCCAGCGCTCCTCGTCCGAGCCCGTGCGCGTCGAATCGACGTCGATTCGACGCGCACGGGTCAGCCGTGGAGGAGGGTGGCGCCGTCGCCGGTGATGGTCCAACCGGGGTTGTGGGCGACCTCCCAGGCGTGGCCGTCGGGATCGAGGAACATCCCCGAGTAGCCGCCCCATTCGGTGGGAGCACCGGCCCGGCCGATGGTCCCACCGGCGGCGGACGCCTCGGCCAGGACGGCGTCGACCTCCTCCGCGGACCGGGTGTTGTAGGCGAGGGTGATGCCGCCCCAGCCGCCCCGGTCGTCGACGACGCTGTCGGCGGCGAGCTTCTCCCGGCTCCAGAGCCCGACGACGAGGCCGCCGACCTGGAAGAACCACACGTCGTCGTCCGGCGTCTCGCCCTTCCAGCCGAGCGCCTCGTAGAAGGCGTTGGCCCGGGCGGCGTCGGCCACACCGAGGGTGATCAAGGACAGTCGCTGCTCCATGCCACCCAGCCTGGCAGCGAAACCCGCCGACGGCTACGTGCCGGTGACCAGGGCCACGACCTCGCGGCGCTGGACCTTGTCGGTGCCGGTGCGGGGCAGCTCGCCGACGGCGACGTAGCGGACCGGCCGCTTGTAGGTGCTCAGACGCTCGGCCGCCCAAGCCTCGAGGTCGAGCGACGGGAGGGATGCCCCGTCGGCGAGGCGGACCGCGGCCACCGGCACCTCGCCGTCTCGAGCGTCGGGCACCGCGACGACGGCCGCCTCGAGGACGGAGGGATGGTCTTCGAGCGCCTGCTCCACCTCGACCGCATAGACCGAGTAGCCGCCCCGCTTGATGACGTCTTTCATCCGGCCCTCGAAGTTGATGATGCCCAGCGGCCCACGGCGGGCCAGGTCGCCGGTGCGGAGCCAGCCGTCATCGGTCAGGGCGCCGGCGCTCGCCTCCGGAGCACCGTGGTACCCCTTCAGCACGCCGGGACCGCAGAGCCACAGCTCGCCGACGCCGCCCAGGGGCACCTCGGCACCGTCCTCGTCGACGACCTTGAACCGCACGCCGGGCAGCGGCATCCCGACCGAGCCGCCGATCGACGCCGGCACCATCGGCGGCGACACCCGGATGGCCACCCCGCCCGCCGTCTCGACCATGCCGTAGCCCTCGGCGAAGATCGCCTCACCGAGCGACCCGATCAGCGGGAGGGTGGCCGACGCGCCCCGGCGCTTGAACCGCTTGGCGAGATCGGCCGGCATGGCGTCCGCGCCCGAGATCCACAGCCGGATCGACTTCAGGTCCCGGTCGTCGGCGCCCGCCTCCTCGAGCATCCGGTACATGGCCGGCACCCCGGCGAACACCGTCGCCCGACGCGACTCGATGGCGTCCAGCACCTCGACCGGGTTGAACCGGGGCAGGAGGTACGCCGGGATGGCAGCCACCGCTGCGCCCACGACGATGGCGAACCCGAAGATGTGCGCCACCGGCAGGGCGACCACCAGCTCGTCACGGTGCAGCTCGGTGGGCACCGCCGCCACCATCGACAGGCCGCCGAGCAGGCCGGCGTGGCTGAGCTCGGCGCCCTTCGGCGTGCCCGTGGTGCCCGAGGTGTAGAAGAGGGCGGCGACGTCTTCGGGATCGGCGGGCACGGCCGGACCGAACAGATCGTCGCTCGCCACGTCGTCGCTCGATCGGACGACGAGCGTCGCCCCCGAGTCGGCGACGACGTGGTCCACCTCCGTCGGCGCCATCTGGGCGTTCACCGGCGCGGGCAGCCGGCCGGCCCGGGCGACGGCGAGGGTCAGGAGGAACTGCTCGTAGCCGTTCGGCGTGGCGATGACGACCCGGTCGCCCGGCTCGCTGCGAGCGGCGACCCCGCCGGCCCAGAGGTCGACCAGCTCGGCGGCGCCGGTCGCGGTCAGGCTCGTGCCGTCCGGCTCGGTCACCAGGGTGCGTCGGGGGTGCACGCTCGCCACCATCTCCAGCAGCGTGCCCAGGGTCAGCCCCCTGCCCCGCGCCAGGTCGATGCGGTCGGTGATCCCCATGAGGTCCACCCTAGGGCCGCGCTGATCAGGCCTTCTTCAGCGGCGCCCACGCCAAGAGCAGCACCTTCTGGCCCACCGTCGGGAAGTGGATGGTGATCTCGGTCTTGTCCCCAGACCCCTGGAGGTCGAGCACCACGCCCTCGCCCCACTTGCCGTGGACGACGTCGTCGCCGACCTTGTACCCGCTGACGGTCGAGGCCGACGACGCGGCCTGCTGCCCCGCTGCGATGGCCTGGTCGACCATCCGCTCGCGGTTGCGCTGGCGCTGCTCGGACGAGATCCGGCTCCGGCGCTCGGGCCGATCACCCCAGCTCGAGGTCGAGGAATCCATCGCCGCGCTGTCCGACCAGCTGCCAGCACGCGAGGTGCGGCGGTTGCCGTCGATGGACTGCACCAGGCGCTGGGGGATCTCGTCGAGGAACCGGCTCGGCGGGTTGTACTGCGTCGAGCCGAAGATCGTCCGGCTCCACGCGTGCGTCAGGTAGAGCCGCTCGCGGGCCCGGGTGATGCCGACGTAGGCGAGGCGCCGCTCCTCCTCCAGCTCGGTGGGCTCCCCCAGCGAGCGGAGGTGCGGGAAGACCCCGTCCTCGAGCCCGATGAGGAACACGGCCGGAAACTCCAGGCCCTTGGCCGAGTGCAGGGTCATGAGCACGACCTGCGAGTCGTCGTCGGGGATCTGGTCCGAGTCGGCGACCAGGCTGACCTGCTCGAGGAACACGTCGACCGACTCCGCTTCGCGTGCGGAGCCCACCAGTTCGGACAGGTTCTCCAGCCGTCCCTCGGCATCGACCGAGTGCTCCACCTGCAGCTCGTCGAGGTAGCCCGACCGGTTGAGCACCGACTCGAGCAGCGGGCCCGGCCCCTGGTCCACGACCTCGGCCGATGCATCGATCACCGACAAGAAGTCGGCGATGCCCTTGACCGCCCGGCCCTGGATCCCGGCTTCGCCAGCCCGCCGCAGCGCTTGCATGAACGTGTAGCCGTGCATGGCCGCCCAGGCCTCGAGCTTGTTCACCGACGAGTCCCCGATGCCCCGCTTCGGCACGTTGAGCACCCGCTTGACCGCCACCTCGTCCGCCGGGTTCACCACGGCTTTCAGGTAGGCCAGGGCGTCTTTGATCTCCCGCCGGTCGTAGAAGCGGGTACCGCCCACGACCTTGTACGGGATGCCGGCGCGCAGCAGGTGCTCCTCCATGACCCGGCTCTGCCCGTTGGTCCGGTAGAAGACGGCGACGTCGCCCCACGTGTGGTCGCCCGAGTCGTGCAGCTTGGCGATCTCGTGCGCCACCCACTGCGCCTCGTCGGTCTCGGTGTCGGCGTGGTAGCGGACGATGGCGTGCCCGTCGCCCTCGTCGGTCCACAGCTCCTTGGGCTTGCGGCTCAGGTTGTTGGTGATGACCGCGTTGGCCGCATCGAGGATCGTCTGCGTCGATCGGTAGTTCTGCTCCAGCACCACGACGGTGGCATCCGGAAACGCCTCCTCGAACTCCAGGATGTTCCGAATGTCCGCTCCTCGAAAGCGGTAAATTGAGTTCCTCACGACCAAGGATCCGGCAACGAAGGTGTGGGTTGGCGACACCTCGAGGTCGTGCACCGGGCCGGAGTAGTCGCCTGAGGACACGGAGTCCACGCGCACAGGCGAGAGCGTGCCGTCCTCGCTGGCGTGCAGCATCTCCATGCCTGGGCGCAGGTGGCTGAGAGGTTGCAGGTCCCAGATGTGCCCAGCGACGCTTGCGCGACGTCGCACATCAAGGCCACCTGCAAAGGCAATGGCGTTGGCTGTCTCGAGCGCCTCGACAAACGACGATCGGTACAGCTCGAGCAGGAAGGTCCCGGGCCTCTTGCCATCGCGGGCCGGGAAACCCGCTTCGCGGAGACGATCGGCAATGTCGCCCCGGTTGGAGGACCACTGGATCCGGTGTCCGGCGTTGGAGCCACGGACGTCGGAGAACATCGTGAGGTTCAAGGTCTGTCTGCGACGTCCATTCCTCGGCACGACATGGGGGAACTCGAAGTGAAGGTCGAAGTCTTCGAGCAGGTCCTTTGCTCGTGTCTCCGTGTCAATCGCAGCAAACAGCCGATCGAGGGCCTCCTGCCCCATAGCCATTCCCGACCGGCCGACGGTGTGGAAGCACGCAGTGGGTAGGCCGTATTGAGCAGCAAACCAGGACTCCCACCATGCTGAGTCCTCCAAGGTCGGGTACACGCCAAGAATCCACAGGCAGTCGCCGCGCTCCTGGTTCATGCGAACCAGTGTCCCGAGCTGCTGGTCGCCCTTGTTCCCCGGTCGCACGCTCTTCGTCCGCCCAATCCGGTAGCCCTGACCGGTGCGTCCCATCAGGTAGACGATGTGGGTGCCCTCATCCAGCACAACCCGTACCGGGACCATGTGGTGCGGGGTTCCGACGATCTCGCCATCACCCGCCTTCACCCGGTAGACGCGGCCCTCGTAGCGACCAGGAGCGACGGCGGTGACGGTGCCAGCCTCGGCGACGTCACCGCCACGGGCGCCCAGGACGTGGTCGCCGACCTGGATGTCCTCGATCGGGCGCTGGCCGTCGGGGGTGTCGACCAGCGTGCCGGGGAGGAGGCACTGGTCGCTGTCGCCGACGATGCAGACGTTGTGGTGCTCTCCGGCGAGCTGGAGGATCAGTTCGTTCTGGACCTTGTTGGTGTCCTGGTACTCGTCGACGAGGACGTGCTGGAAGCGGCGGCGGTAGTGGTCGAGCACCTCGGGCTCGCGGCGGAACAGCTCGACGGCGTTGCGGAGGATGTCGTCGAAGTCCATGGCACCGGCCTTGAGCAGGCGGTCCTGGTACTCGGCGTAGACGTCGGCGATCTTGCGCTCGAACGGCTCCCGCACCCGCTCGGCGAACGCCTCGGGGCCGACGTCGTCGTTCTTGGCCGCCGAGATGGTGCCGTGCACCGAGCGGGGCGGGAAGCGCTTGGCGTCGAGCCCCTTGTCACGGATGACGTAGCCGGTGAGGCGGACGGCATCAGCCTGGTCGTAGATCGTGAACGAGGACGGGTAGCCGAGGCGGTGCCCGTCGCGCCGGAGGATGCGCACGCAGGCCGAGTGGAACGTCGACACCCACATCTTCTCGGCCACCGGTCCGACCAGGGCGCCGACGCGGTGCTTCATCTCCTGGGCCGCCTTGTTGGTGAAGGTGATGGCCAGGATCTCGAACGGCGACACGCCGTTCTTGATGAGGTGGGCGATGCGCGAGGTGAGCACCCGGGTCTTGCCCGAACCGGCGCCGGCGATGACGAGCAGGGGTCCCTCGTCGTGGATCACGGCCTCCCGCTGCACGGGGTTCAGCCCCTCGAGGAGCTCGGCGTCAGACGGCGTGGCAGGCATCGCGGCCACCCTACCGGCGGCCCCTGACAGCGGAATCCGGGCCGCGATGGCGGAGAAGGGGGTACCGGACGGGAAGAATGGCCCTCATCTCCTCTGACGTGCCGGCGTCCAGCGCCGCCGATTCCCGTAGCGCCAAGCGGACCTCCAGGCGCAAGCAGTCGGTCCAGAGCCGCGCGGTCAAGCGCACGCTGCTGCTGGTCGTCACACTGTTCGTCTTCTACTACGTGGTCATCCCGACCTTCGCCCGGTCGAAGGAGTCGGCGGACCGCCTGGCCCAGCTCAACCCGCTGTGGATCCTGCTGGCGGTGGGCCTCGAGATCGCCTCCCTGCTCTGCTACACGGTGCTCACCCGGGTGACCCTGCCGCCGGAGCCCCGGCTGTCGCTGTTCACCATCTTCCGGATCCAGCTGGCGACCAAGGCCGTCGGCAACCTGGTGCCGGGCGGGTCGGCGGCCGGCGGCACGCTGGGCTACAGCCTCCTCACGACGGCCGGGGTCGCTCCTACCGCTGCGGGGTTCACGCTCGCCACGGTCGGTCTGGGTTCGGCCGTGGTGCTCAACCTCATCTTGTGGATCACCCTGCTCATCTCGATCCCGATGAACGGCTTCCGCCCGGCCTACGTCACCGCCGCCATCGTCGGCGTGCTGCTCCTCGCCTTCGCGGCGGGCCTCGTCTACCTGCTGATCGAGGGCCGCGACGTGGCCGAGCGGGTCCTGCGGGCCATCTTCCGGAAGCTCCCGTACGTGGAGGAGGAGACGGCGGCCCGCTTCGTCCACCAGACCGCCGATCGCATCCAGGACCTGGCCCGGCAGCCCGAGCTGGTCCGCCGGGGCGTGCTGTGGGCGACGGCCAACTGGCTCCTCGATGCCGCGTGCCTGTGGACCCTGCTGCACGCGTTCGGCTACACGATGAACCCGATCAACCTCGTGGTCGCCTACGGCGTGATCGGCGTCGTGGCGTCGATCCCCATCACCCCCGGTGGCCTCGGTGTGGTCGAGACCGCGCTGCCGGCCCTGCTGGTCACCTTCGGCGCCCCGCCCGTGCCAGCCGGCTTCGCCGTGCTGTCGTGGCGCCTGATCCAGTTCTGGATGCCGATCCCGATCGGCGGCCTGTCCTACGCCTCGCTCAAGCTCGGTCCGCTCGGCCGGCGGCGGCGGCTCGCCGCCGTGCGCGACCTGGCGCGAGAGGCCGGCGAGAACGCCCGCGTCCGTGTCTGGGACCAGCAGACCGGCGAGTACCGCGTGGTCAAGGCCGAGACCGCCGAAGCCCTGCTGGCCGGCGACGATGCCGATCGCCTGTCGCTCGAGCCCCCGCCGGACCATCCGGTCCCCGGCGACCTCGACAGCGAGGACCTCGACGCCGAAGACCTCGACGACGGACCGCAGGCGGCGGCCGGCCCGATCTGATCAAGCGCGCCGGCGGTGGGGCACCTCTCGCCCCGGCGGCACCAGACGGGTGCGGAACAGGTCCAGGACCTGGTGCAGCGCGTCCTGCGTGGGGTGGCCGGGCTCGTCCACGAGGTCCTCGGTGAGCACCGAGTGGGCCATCGGGCGGATGCCGTGGACGTTGCCCTTCGACGAGTCGATCGTGACGCCCACGAACGACTCGCCCAGCTCCTGCTCGAGCCGGGCGAAGCGCTCGGCCGGCGCCATGAAGTCGCCGCTGAAGCGCAGGCCGAGGACGCACAGGTCCTCCTCGTCCTCGCACCGGGCCTTGACCGCGGCGAGGTCCTCGGGCGACAGGTTCACGTCGCGCTTGGAGGCGCCGTCGAGGGCGAACGGCAGCGAGGGCTGCGACAGCACCGGTGCGACCACCACGGGGTCGACCATCATCGCCAGGGCGAAGTTCCCGGTCAGGCACATCCCCACCACGCCCACGCCCGGTCCGCCGCACTGCTCGTGCTCGTGGCGGGCGAGCGCCTTGCACCAGCGGGTGGCCGGCGACGTCTTGTTGCGCGCCCAGGTGGCGAACTCCTTGGAGACGCAGGCCCATGCCAGCGACTGGGCGGCGTAGGCGCTGGAGGGGTCCTTGCCCGGCGTTCCGAACAGCGACGGCAGCACCGCGGTGAACCCTGCCTCGGCGACGCGCCGTCCGAAGTCGGCGACGAGCGGTGTGATGCCGGGGATCTCGGAGATGACGAGGACCGCCGGGCCCTCGCCACGCCGGAACACCGTCCGCTCCTTGCCCTCGAACGTGAAGGTGCCTTCGACGTACCCGTCCAGTGCGGCCATCTCCGAACGCTACGCAGCGTCAGGCGCTCGGGTGGCGATCTAGCCAGGCCAGGAGCTCGTCGCCGGGCATCGGCATGGCGGCCACCTGGCCCTGGACGGCATCGATGCCGAAGCCGAAGAGCACGGCGCGCTGGTGGTCGGTCTCGACGCCGACCGCCAAGCTCCGCCACCCCAGGCCGTGGGCCAGCATCACGAGCGACCGAGCGACCTCGACGCCGGCAGGATCGTCTTCGCGGATGCGGGCCACGAGGGACTGGCCCAGCTTGAGCCCGCCGACCGGCAGCCCGGCGAGGTCGGACAGCGACAGGCCGCCCTGCCCGACGTTCTCCACGAGCACGGCGATCCCCGCGTCGGCCAGCTCACCCACCACGGACCGCAGCTCCGCGTCCGCGAGGTGCCGCTCGCGCACCTCGACGACGATGTCGCCGACGTCCAGGCCGGCCTCGTCGACGTCGGCGAGCACGCTGTCGACGAGGTGCGGGAGCGCCAGCTCGGAATCGGCGACGTTCAGGTGCACCGGCACGGCGCGCGCCGGATCCAGGTGGCCGAGCCAGCGGCGGCGCTCGGCGAGAGCAGCGCGGCGGACCCACCGGCCCAGCGGGCCAGCGAGGTCGTCGTTGGCCGCGGCCGACAGGATCCGCACCGGGCCGACCGGGCCGAGCACGGGGTGCTCCCACCGCACCAGGGCCTCGATCCCGGTGAGCGATCCGTCGCGCCCGACGAGCGGCTGGTGGACGAGGTGCAGGCCGTCGTGCTCGATCGCCTCGGCGAGGTCGAGGCCGAACGGGTCGGTCCGGCGCACGGGCGCCGAGACCGGTCCGATGGCGCCGCTGCGCTCCAGCGCGGCGCGCTCGACGCTGCCGAGCTCCCGCTCGTCTTCCGCTCGCGCGGTCTCCTCTCGGCTGGCGGGATGGCGCCGGACGGCAGCACGGTGCTGCTTGCGGGCGTACATGGCGAGGTCCGCCGTGCGCAGCACCCGGTCCGGGTCGTCGGCGGGCAGGTCGGCGAGGGCGACCCCGACGCTCACCGTGCACGGGAGCCTGGTCTCGCCCACGTCGATGGGCTCGCTCTCGATGGCGGTGCGCACGCGCTCGGCGATGGTGTGGGCCTGGTCCGCGTCGTTCAGGTCCTCGCAGACGATCACGAACTCGTCGCCGCCGGTGCGGCACACCGTGTCCGAGGGCCGCACGGCGCGCCCGATGCGCTCGGCCACCTCGACGAGGAGGCGGTCGCCGCGGTCGTGGCCGTACTGGTCGTTCACGGCCTTGAAGCCGTCGAGGTCGCAGAACAAGACGGCCACGTTGCGCCCGGAGCGCTTCGCCCGGGCGAGGGCCAAGGTGAGGCGGTCGAGCAGCGCGGCCCGGTTCCCGACCCCGGTGAGGGGGTCGTGGGTCGCCTGGTGGGCCAGGCGGCGCTCATCGATCGATCGCTCCACGGCGACGGTCACGAGGGACAGCACCGAGTCGCGCACCGCCGGCCGGGCGATGGGGGCACCGGACTCGGCCCCGAGCAGGCCGACGATGGCGAGGGTCTGGCCGTTGCGCGGCGACCGCACGGGGAGGATGGTCGCGGACTGGCAGGTGTCGTCGGGCAGGACTTGCTCGGAGTACCGGGGGTCGCCGTAGGCGTTGGCCACCATCACCGGCTCGCCGGTGATGACCGCCTGGCCGAAGGGGTTGCCGAGACCCGGATCGAGACCGGCGAACCAGGCGGCGAGGGCTTCCTCGTCGGGGTCGTCCGGCTCGGTCACCAGCGACAGGCGACCGCCCTCCTCGACCGTCGCGATGACGACCGTGGCGCCGAGCGTGTGACGGGCGAGCAGGGCGCGGGCGGCCAGGATCGCGGTGGCGACCGGGGCACCGCGGGCGATGAGCTCGAACACCTCGGCCTGGCCATCGGCGAGCAGCGCGACGCTGCGGCGCCGGAGCGCGCCGAGGAAGGCGTCGGCGGCGAAGCGGACCAGCCCGAGGACCTCGTCGGACGGCGGCGGCTCGTGGGTGCGCCAGGTGAGGCCGAGGACCCCGACCAGCTCGCCGCCGTAGCCGAGCCGAACCCACAGGACGCCCTTGTCGTCGGCGTCGACGAGGGACTGCTCGGTGGCCTCCCGGGGGATCGTCCCGGGGCCGCGCACGAAGACGTGGCCGGCGCGCTCGAACCGGGCGGTCAGCCAGCCGAAGCCCTTGACGTCGACCTTCTGTCCCCGGGTCCTCGTCGGGACCGTCCGTCGCCGCGACCACTGGTGCGACACCCGCAGGGTCGAGCCGTCGGGAGCCAGCTCGTCGATGAAGGCCGTGTCGGCCCCGAAGAACGAGGCGATCTCGCCGAGCCCCACGTCGATGGCTTCGTCGAGCAGCAGCGGAGCGCACCCGATGAGCCGGGTGGAGATCGATGCGACGAGGGCTTCGAACGCGACCTGCTCGGCGAGGGCCAGCTCAGCCCGGTGGCGTTCGGTGATGTCGCGGACGATGCACAGCACGACGTCGTCGTCGCCGGGCACGAACCGGGCTTCGACTCGCCGGGCGTCGAGGCCGGGGCCGGCGGCGTACACGTCGGTCTGGAGCCGGCCGGTGTCGAGGGCGGCGGCGACGGCCCGCTGCACCAGCTCGAGCGTGGCCGGATCTGGTGGTGTGCCGGCTGGCCGGGCGCTGGCGGTCGGGTCGAACACGCCGAGGACGTGGTCGCCGCCGTCGGTGAGCTGCTGGCCGTCTCGCCGGAGCCGGACGACGGGATCGGGCATCAGATCGATCATCGCCTGGGCCTGGGACTCGAGGCGGACCATGGCCCGGATGTCGGCCTCGTGCTCGAGGATGCGCGAGGCGCCATCGGCCACGAGGTCGACGAGGGCGAGCTGCCACGACGAGAACGGCTCGCGAGCGGTCGAGTCGGCGAAGGCGACGGCGCCGGCGACGCGGCCCGTCACCCAGAGCGGGCAGGCCACCATCGAACCGCCCCCGAGCGGAGCGCGGTCGTCGGTGGCGCCGGGTCCGCCGAGCGCGGCGACCGTGGCCTGGCGGGCGAGGACGTCGTCGAGGCGCCGATCCGACACGGTCTCGCCGGCTTCGGGGCCGACGGCGTCGGGTCCGGCGACGACGCGGACGATGAGTCCGGCCGGTCCGCGGAGCAACACGAACCCCCGGCCCACGCCGAGTGCCCGGCACCCGGCGCTGAGCAGCTGCGTCAACCGCTCGTCGGGATCGCCCGGAGGGAGGCTGGCGACGCGATGGAGCGCGGCGACGTCATCGGCGTGACGGTCAGCGAGGGTCGCCACCTCGTTGCCCGAGCCACCGACCTGCCCACCCTCGGCCGTCGTGTCCGGATCCATGCGTTCCTTTGCACCGTAACGGCGCCGTGCCGTGTCGTCGTCACCCTTCTGGGTGTTTTCCCCATCGGCACGCCGACTGGAGATTTCCAGGGATCGGGCCACATGTCGTGACGCTCTCGGTCGAGCACGCCACGCCCGCGCCGCCCCAGCGGTGAAGGACCGGGCCGTCGGATCGGAGACGACATCAGACCCGCCACCCGGCATGTCCGGCATCCGTGGGGGCGATCGCAGGGGTCGAGGGTGATCGGAAAGAACCGTGACAGAGGTCGAACATACGTTCGTTTCACAGGAGGAGTCGACACGTCGAGGCGGAGCCGCCACCCATGGCGACGGGTGAGCGGCCCTCAGAAGCTGGCTCCGATCCTGCAGGGCCGACGAGCGGCACACCCATCGATCCCACCCGGGCCGGTCCCGACGCCTCCGGAAGGTGACGTGTGCGGGTCCTCAGACCAGCACCAGGCTCCAAACCGACCACTCGGTCGGGATACCGGCGCGCCCCTTCACCCTTCTCGGCCCGCGACGAGGGTCACTCCCACTCGATGGTGCCCGGGGGTTTGCTCGTCACGTCGTAGGCCACTCGGTTGATGCCGTCGACCTCGTTGATGATGCGCGACGACATGCGCTCGAGGAGGTCGTACGGGAGGCGGGCCCAGTCGGCGGTCATGGCGTCTTCGGAGGTGACGGCGCGGATGATGGCCGGGTACCCGTAGGTGCGCTCATCGCCCATGACGCCCACGGAACGGATGTCGGGCAGCACGGCGAAGGCCTGCCAGATCTCGCGTTCGAGGCCGGCGGAGCGGATCTCCTCGCGCACGATGGCGTCGGCGCGCTGGAGGATGGCGACCTTGTCCGGCGTGACCTCGCCGATGATGCGGACGCCGAGGCCGGGCCCGGGGAACGGCTGGCGCCAGACGATCTCGTCGGGCAGGCCCAGCTCGCTGCCGACCGCCCGCACCTCGTCTTTGAACAGCGCCCGGAGCGGTTCGACCAGGTCGAACTGCATGTCCTCGGGCAGGCCACCGACGTTGTGGTGGCTCTTGATCTTGGCGGCGCTGGCGGTACCCGACTCGATGACGTCGGGATAGAGGGTGCCCTGGACCAGGAACTTGGCGTCTTCGATGCCGCCGGAGACGTCCTCGAAGATGCGGATGAACAGCTCGCCGATGGCCTTGCGCTTGTCCTCGGGATCGATGACGCCAGCCAGCCGCTCGAAGTAGCGGTCGGCGGCCCGGACGTGGATCAGCTCGATGCCCTGGTGGCGCTGGAACGTCTCCACCACCTGCTCGCCCTCGCCGAGGCGCATGAGGCCCGTGTCGACGAACACGCACGTGAGCTGGGGTCCGATCGCCTTGTGCACCAGCGCCGCCGCGACCGCGGAGTCGACCCCGCCCGACAGGGCGCAGATGACCCGAGCCGAACCGACCTGCTTGCGGATCAGCTCGACCTGGGTGTCGATGACCGAGCTCATGACCCACGAGGGGGGGCAGCCGCAGACGTCGTAGAGCCAGTGCTCGAGGACCGCCTGGCCGTGCGGCGTGTGCACGACCTCCGGGTGGAACTGCACGGCGTGGATCTTGCGAGCCACGTCCTCCATCGCGGCGACCGGAGCCGCCGGTGTGGACGCCGTGATCGAGAACCCGTCCGGCGGGACCGAGATCGAGTCGAAGTGGCTCATCCACACCTGCTGGGTGACGGGCTGACCGCCACCGAACACCACCGCATCGGGTGCGGTGACCGTGAGCTCGGTGCGCCCGTACTCGCCGACACCGGTGTTGGCGACGACACCGCCAGGCAGCTGCTGGGCGATGAGCTGGGCGCCGTAGCAGATGCCCAGGACCGGGGTTCCCAGGTCGTACACCGCGGGGTCGATGACCGGTGCGCCCTCCACGTGGACCGACTTCGGCCCGCCGGAGAAGATGATCCCGGCTGGGTTGCGGGCGGCGACCTCCGCCGCGGTGATCGTGTGCGGGACGATCTCGCTGTACACGTGCGCCTCGCGGACGCGCCGGGCGATGAGCTGCGCGTACTGGGCGCCGAAGTCGACGACGAGGATCGGCCCGGTCTCGGAGGAGGCGGCGACGACGGGATCGGGGTTGGTCATGGGTGCACCGGGGTGATCGTGAGCTCGGCCTTCTGGAGCTCCTTCAGGGTCCGGTAGCCGCACGACGCCATGGAGCGGCGCAGCCCGCCGGCGAGGTTGGCCCGGCCGTCGCTGCGGTGCGCCGGACCGACCAGCACCTCCGACAGCGTGCCGACCGGCGGTGCCGGGACCCGCTCCGCACGGGGCAGGTCGGCGTGGCCCCCGTTGAGCCCCCAGTGCCAGCCGCGCCCGGGGGCGTCGGAAGCAGAAGCCAGCGGGGCGCCCACCATGACGGCGTCGGCGCCGCAGGCGACGGCCTTGGCGATGTCGCCGCCGGTGCGGATGCCGCCGTCGGCGATGAGGTGGACGTACACACCGGTCTCGTCGAGGTGGCGCATGCGGGCGGCGCGGGCATCCGCGATCGCCGTGGCCTGCGCAGCACCCACGCCGAGGACCCGGCGGGTGGTGGAGGTGGCCCCGGACCCGACGCCCACGAGGATGCCGGCGGCGCCGGTGCGCATGAGGTGGCTGGCCGCCTGGTAGCTGGCGCAGCCGCCGACGATCACGGGGATGTCGAAGCGCCGGACGAACGTCTTCAGGTTGAGCGGATCGCCGTCCTTGGTGACGTGCTCGGCCGACACCACCGACCCCTGCACGACGAGCAGGTCGAGCTCGGCGGCCAGCAGGGCGTCGGCGAACGCGGGCAGCCGCTGCGGCGTGATCGAGGCGCACGACGTGACGCCTGCGCCCCGGATCTCCTTGATGCGGTCGCGGATCAGCTCCGGTTTGATCGGCTCGGCGTACAGCTCCTGGAGGCGGGCGGTGGCGACGCCGCCGGGCAGGCCCGGGTCGGCCAGCCCGGCGATCTCGGCCAGGACGGCGTCCGGGTCGTCGTAGCGCGTCCACAGGCCCTCGAGCGCCAAGACGCCGACGCCGCCGAGCTCGCCGATGGCCACGGCGCTGGCCGGGCTCACCACGCTGTCCATGGCCGAGGCCATGATCGGGAGCTCGAAGCGGAAGGCGTCGATCTCCCAGGACAGGTCGATGTCTTCGGGGTCACGGGTGCGGCGCGACGGGACGAGCGCGACGTCGTCGAGCCCGTAGGCCCGACGGCCCGACTTGCCCATGCCGATCTCGATTTCAGCCATGGACGGTCTCCTCAACCCTGGCCAGGGAAAGGCACGAGTCTACGCACTCGGCGAAGGGGCCCCGGCCGTGGCCTCGACGCGCGCCAGATCGGTCAGCCAGCGCTCGATGAGCACCGTCCAGCTGCCCTCGTCGTCGATCCAGCGGCGTCCGGCCGCGCCCATCGCGGCCGCCTCGTCGGGCGCTCCCACGAGACGGCGCACGGCGGCGACCAGCGCCTCGACGTCGCCGTGCGGGACGACGAGCCCGGCACCGGTCTCGGCGATCAGCGCCGCGCCCTCGTCCGCACCCGCGTAGAGCACCGGCTTGCCCGTCGCCATGACCGGGAACATCTTGGCCGAGCGCACGGACTTGAACAGCTCGAGCTCTCGGATCGAGGCCAGTCCCGCCGTGGCCCGGCGGAGGTACCGTCCGATCTCCTCGGGCGGCACCGGGTCCAAGAAGGCGACCTTGTCGAGCCCCCGGGCCGCGGCGCCGGCCTCCAGCTCCGGGCGCTCGGACCCACCGCCGACGAAGACGAAGCGGATGGGCTCGTCGCGCAGGGCCTCGGCGGCGTCGAGCATCGGCTCCAGGCCGTGCACGTAGCCCTGGGTCCCGGCGTAGAGGAAGAGGTGGTCGCCGGGATCGAGGCCGAGGGCGGCGTCGACGTCGTCGTCCGCGGGGCCGGGCGAGAACATGCGGGCGTCGGCCCCGTTGGGCAGCCAGCAGATCCGATCGGGGGACACGCCCTTGTCGATGAGCGCATCGCGCACGCCGTCGGTGACGGCCGTGACCGCGGTGGCGTGGGTGAGCATCCAGCGCTCGAGGCGGCGGAGGATCCGCACCACCAGCCCCTCGCGCAGCGCGCCGAACTCGACGATGGCGTCCACCCACAGATCGGCCACGTTGACGACCACCTGGCGGCGCCGGAGCCGGCACCAGGCGGCCGCCGGCAGCGCGCCGAACAGGGTCGGGTACTCGACGACGGTCCAGCGGGCTGGCCGCGTCCGGGCCAGGCCGAGCAGCGACATGGCTCCGAACGACGCGTAGTTGACCATGCGCATGATCCCGCTGCCCATCGAGGCCCACAGCCACACGCGCACGACGCGGACGCCGTCCTCGTCGGCCACCTGCACCGGGCGGTGCGACCAGCCGTCGAAGATCGTGCCGATCGGGTAGTTGGGCAGGGCCGTCAGGACCTCGACGTCGGCGCCGCGGTCGTGGAGCTCGCGGCTGAGCGCGGCGAGGCGGGTCTGGGCCGCCCCGCGCTCGGGCGGGTAGTACTGCGTGACCACGAGGAACGGGCCCGCCGCGCTGCCCGGAGCGCGCGGTGAGGCCCCCTCAGCGGCAGAAGGCGCGGAGCTAGGCTCAGGCAATGCCCAGCCCGCCAGGAGCGACATGACGACACCGGTCCCCGGACTGGCGGTCTTCGGCAACAAGAGCACGACGGTGGAGCTGCTGGCGTTCCTTCGTCAACGTGGTTCGAGCCCCTCGCTCCTCGTGCACCTCACGCCGGAGGACGGAGCCCGGCACCAGGTGGCGGGCTACGCAGACCTGCGCGACATCGCCGACGGCGACGGCACCCGTGTCTACCACCCGTCCACCTACGCCCTCACGGACCCTGCCGACCAGGCGTTCCTGGCCTCCGCCGGCATCTCCGTCGCCATCGTCATGGGCTGGCAGCGGCTGGTGCCCGCCCCCGTGCTGGCGTCGCTCGCCGTCGGCGCGTTCGGGATGCACGGCTCCTCGGAGCCGCTCCCCCGCGGCCGCGGCCGGTCGCCCCTCAACTGGTCGCTGCTCGAGGGCCGCACCTCGTTTCGCACCAACCTGTTCCGCTACGACCCCGGCGTGGACTCCGGCGACATCGTCGGGACGGTGGTGTTCGACATCAACGCCTGGGACGACTGCGCCTCGCTGCACCTCAAGAACACCCTGAGCATGACCCAGCTGCTGAGCCGCCACCTCGACGACCTGCTCGCCGGACGCGTCGACGCCCACCCGCAGCTCGCCGACGTGGAGCCGACCTACTACCCCAAGCGCACCGCCGAGGACGGTCGGATCCGGTGGCTCGACATGGACGCGCGGCGCCTCCACGACCACGTCCGCGCCCAGACCCGTCCGTTCCCGGGCGCGTTCTCCCACTACGAGGGCCGTGCGGAGCCGATCCGCATCTGGCACGCCGTCCCGTTCGACTCGCGCCTCGAGTTCCCTCCGTCGGCACCCGGGCGGGTGTGCGCCGCCTTCGACGACGGCACCTTCCTCGTGTCCACCTGGGATGGCACCGTCCGGGTGCTCGACGCCGACCTCCCCGCCGGCACCACGATCGAGGTCGGTGGCCGCTTCACCGACGAGCCGTCGTGACCGCCGACCGGTCGCGCCAGGCGCGCCAGCTCTCCCTGCAGGGCTACGGCGCGCTGCTCGGCGAGCTCCTCGACGCCGGGTACCGGAACGCCACGTTCACCGACCCCGACCCCGCTGGCGACAGCCCCGCGCTCGTCTTGCGCCACGACCTCGACGTGGACCCGGCCCTCGCCATGGGCCTGGCCCGGGTGGAGGCCGACCTCGGGCTCCGGTCGACGTTCCTCGTGTTGTTGACGTCGCCGCTCTACAACCCCGCCACGCCGGCCAACCGGGCCGTGCTCGCTGCCCTCGCGGCTGAGGGCCACGAGGTCGGCCTGCACTTCGACGCCTCGCGCTTCGCGACCCTCGAGGCACGCGACGCGGGCCTGGCCGACGAGCTGCAGGTGCTCGAGCTGCTGGTGGGCGCCGACGTCCGCGTCGCCAGCTTCCATCGGCCCGGGCCTGCTGCCGACACGCCGGAGCTGCCCGGGGTCGTCTCGGCCTACGAGAAGCGGTTCGTCGACGACCTCGCCTACATCACCGACTCGGGCGGCTCGTTCCGCTTCGGGCACCCGCTCGACTCGGAGGCGTTCGCCCAGCGCCGCGGCCTGCAGCTGCTCACCCACCCCATCTGGTGGTCCGAGCGCCCGCTGTCCGACGTGACCGAGCGCCTCGACGCCTGGCACGCGCGCCAGCAGCACCGCCTGCGCAACACGCTGGGCGCCAACATCCGCCCGTACGCGGAGCACCTGGCCTCCACCGGCGACCACCGCCTCTGAACCGGGCGGGTCCCGCCGCGGGGCCGAACGCCCGACGGCTCAGCGACCCCAGTAGTTGGGCGCCTCGGCGGTGATGGTGATGTCGTGGGGGTGGCTCTCGCGCAGACCGGCTCCGGTGATGCGGACGAAGGTCGCCTGCTGGAGCTGCTCGATGGTGCCGGCGCCGCAGTAGCCCATGGCCTGGCGCAGGCCGCCGACGAGCTGGAACAGGATGCGGCGCACCGGGCCCTTGTAGGCGACCCGGCCCTCGATGCCCTCGGGCACGAGCTTCTCGGCATCGATCACGTCACCTTGGAAGTACCGGTCCTTCGAGTACGAGCGGGTCTTCATGGCGCCCATCGACCCCATGCCCCGGTACTCCTTGAACCGCTCGCCCTGGTAGAGGACCACGTCGCCGGGGCTCTCGTCCACGCCGGCCAGGAGGCTGCCGAGCATCACCGTGTCGGCCCCGGCGGCCAGGGCCTTGGCGATGTCGCCGGAGAACTGGATGCCGCCGTCCGCGATCACGCAGGCCTCGTAGCCCGAAGCGGCATGGGCGGCATCGGCGATGGCGGTGAGCTGCGGGACACCGACGCCGGCGACCACCCGCGTGGTGCAGATCGAGCCCGGGCCGACACCGACCTTGATGGCCGACGCCCCCGCGTCGAGCAGCGCCTTGGCGCCGTCGTAGGTGGCGACGTTGCCGGCGACGATCGGCACCGGGAACTCCTCGACCACCTTGGCGACGAGGTTGATGACGCCAGCGGAGTGGCCGTGGGCGGTGTCCACCACCAAGAGGTCGACACCGGCGTCGATGAGGGCGGCGGCCCGCTCGAACGCATCGGGTCCGGTGCCGACGGCAGCGCCGCAGCGCAGGCGGCCCTGATCGTCCTTCGTGGAGTCCGGGTACTGGATCCGCTTCTGGATGTCCTTGACCGTGATGAGCCCAGACAGCCGGCCCTCGCCGTCGACCACCGGGAGCTTCTCGATGCGGTGGCGGCCGAGGATCGCCTGGGCCTCCTCGAGCGTGGTGCCCTGCGGTGCGGTGACCAGGTTCTCGCTGGTCATCACGACGCCGATGCGCTCGTTCACGTCCTCGTGGAACCGGAGGTCGCGGTTGGTGAGGATGCCGACGAGACGCCGGTCGCCGTCGGTGATCGGCACGCCCGAGATCTTGAAGCGGGCCATCAGGTCGAGGGCGTCGGCCACCAGCGCATCGGGGCCGAGGGTGACGGGGTCGACGATCATCCCCGATTCGGAGCGCTTCACCTTGTCGACCTCACCGGCCTGGTCGGCCACCGACAGGTTCCGGTGGATGATGCCCAGACCGCCGGCTCGGGCCATGGCGATGGCGAGGCTCGCCTCGGTGACCGTGTCCATGGCGGCCGACAGGATCGGCACCTGGATCTCGATGCCGGGAGCCACGACCGACGCGGTGGACACCTCGTTCGGCAGCACGTCGCTGGCCGAGGGCACCAGGAGCACGTCGTCGAAGGTCAGCCCTTCGGTGGCGAATCGGTCGGACGGCGTCTCTGCCATGAGGGCTCCCGGGCGGCTTGTCGTTGCCGCAGGCTACCGGGCGGAGCGGCGCAGCGCGAAGCCTGCGCCGCAGGACGGCGCCCGTCAGCGCCGCAGCGACTTGAGGATGGCCCGCGCCACCGTGGCGTTCATCTGGTACACCGCGGTCTTGGTGGCGTCTTGGGCGAGCTTCACCACGCTGCCGCCGGTGGCCTCCTCGACCGAGTCCAGCCCGTCGACCACGGCCTGCTTGGTGAGGTCGGTGGCCTTGTAGCCGGCGTTGGTCAGCGCCTTGACCACCTCGCTCTGGGCCACGGGCTCCGGGGCGGCCGAGGCGATGATGCGCAGGGCCTCCTTGGTGAGCTCGGCCCCCTGGTTGATGGCCTCGTGGGTGGTGAGGTTGCCGTCCGCCTCGCCCTCCACCGAGGCCAGCCACCGGCGCACCTTCACGACGAGCTCGCCGTGCGTCTCCCCCTCGAACGAGATCGTGGCCATGGCGGAACGCTACCCCCGGCCCGGCGGCCAGCGGCGGGACCCGGCCGGTGCCGCGTCCCTGATCAGACGGCCGGGTACCGCTAGTTGTGATCCGCGGGGACGTTGTCCTCGGTTAGGCGGTGCAGGGTGTCGGTGGGGGTTGCCCAGTCGAGTGCGCCGTGGGAGCGGTGGTGATTGTAGAAGTGGATGAAGCC
>Ga0182747_1001057_pt1 | contig 22668 bp, 18 predicted proteins | sample eDN3rd30CBELigBY_FD_128526 | JGI IMG/M metagenome (GOLD analysis project Ga0182747, IMG submission 128526) | Enriched backyard soil microbial communities from Emeryville, California, USA - eDNA 3rd pass 30_C BE-Lig BY (version 2) (version 2) | ecosystem: Environmental > Terrestrial > Soil >...
AATTTGGCGCGGTAGTGTACTTAAAACGTGCCGGCGCACGCAGCCTAATGTGGAGCCGCGGCAGCCACGCTGGAGACGGTGTCGGACCAACCCTCGAGCTGCGCGCACCCGGCGCGTCGCAGGACGGCGCATGAACGCCCCAGTCTGCCGCAACCAACAGTATCAGCAGGAAAAAATCGGTCTTTCCCATGCCTCTGTACGTGCCATGCCGCGTCTGTATAATCGCGGCCCTTCGTTGGAATTGACCCTGAAGTGTCGACTGCCCTGGACTGCTCGATGTTGAGGTGAGTGGAGGCTCTAGATGCCCGCAAAGAAACCGGCTGCCAAGGCGACCAAGGCCAAGAAGACTGTCGTCAAGAAAGCTGCCCCTGTAAAGAAATCGGCACCTGCCAGGAAACCCGCTGCAGCCCGCAGCAAGCCCGCGCCGGCGCGTCCGGCCGTGAAATCCGTGGCCAAACCGGCCGCGAAGACGCCCAAGCCCAAGCCCAAGGCAACCCCGACCGCCGTGCCCAAGGAAGTGGCCGCGGCCGCGCCCAAGCCGGCCGAGAAGATCCCAACCGCCCCCAGAGCCCAGATGCCCGCAAGACCTGTAGTGAATCGCCCTCTCGACATCGACCAGAACACGGCCAACGAGTTCGACGACAGCGAAGGCCAGGAGATCTCCGGTCTCAACCTGCTGGCCGGTCCGCGCAACGTCAAACCGTACGTTGCGCGCCGCGGCGAGCAGTACATGAGCAAGGAGCAGCTCGATCACTTCCGCAACATCCTGGAGACCTGGAAACGGGACCTGATGCAGGAAGTGGATCGCACCGTGCTGCACATGAAGGACGAAGCCGCGAACTTCCCCGATCCGAACGACCGCGCCACCCAGGAATCCGAATTCAGCCTGGAGCTGCGCACCCGCGACCGCGAACGCAAGCTGATCCGCAAGATCGAGGAAGCGATCAAGCGCATCGACGACGGCAGCTACGGCTACTGCGTGGAAACCGGCGAAGAAATCGGCGTCAAGCGCCTGGAGGCCCGCCCGGTGGCGACGCTGTCCTTGGAAGCGCAGGAACGCCGCGAACGGCGCGAGAAGCAGTACGGCGATCGGGACGACCGCTACCGCTGATCGGCAGCCAGCGCCGCACCGCTTGCCTGCCTATCGCGGCCGCTTCGCCCCCTCGCCCACCGGCCCGCTGCATTTCGGTTCGCTGGTCGCTGCCGTCGCCAGTTATCTGGCTGCACGGCAGGCCGGCGGCGAGTGGCTGGTGCGCATCGAGGATCTCGATCCGCCGCGCGAGCAGCCCGGCAGCGCCGACCAGATCGTCGCGGCGCTGGCCCGGCTGGGCTTCGAATGGAATGAGTCTATCGTTCGCCAGAGCACCCGCCGCCCGCTTTACGAGGACGCGGTTCAGCGCCTTCTCGCGGCCGGTGACGCCTTCAGATGCTCGTGCAGCCGCGCGGAAATCCAAGCCGCGGTTACCAGCACAGCCGCATCCGGCGAGGAGCTTCGCTATCCTGGATGGTGCCGCGCTGGAATACGCATGCCAGAACGTGCAACGGCCGTCCGCTTCCGTACTCCACCCGGCGATGTAGCCTTCCAGGACCAGATTCAGGGCGTGACCCACGTCGACGTCGCGGCTGAGGTCGGCGATTTCGTCATTCAGCGCCGCGACGGATGGTTCGCCTACCAGTTGGCCGTGGTCGTCGACGATGCCGCACAGGGCATCACCCACGTGGTCCGGGGTGCCGACCTTCTTCGTAACACGCCGCGCCAGTTGTTACTTCAACAGGCTTTGGGGGTGCCACATCCCGCATACGCACATGTGCCGGTAGCCACGGACCGTAACGGCGTCAAACTCTCCAAATCGGAGGACGCTGCGGCAATCGATCTGGCGCGGCCGAATGGGGAGCTATGGCGGGCGCTGCGGTTTCTGCAACAGGATCCTCCGCGCGAATTGCTCGAGGGCAGTCTCGCCGAGCTATGGAATTGGGCCATCGTTCATTGGACGACCGCACCGATACGCGGCATGCGCAGCGCACCGGTAACTGACGCCTGAGCGGCTCGCCGCGCCAGGCACCCGGCCAAGGATGCATTAGTATGTTTGCGCCTTGAGTTACGACCGGTTCTTTGGCTCCTAAGCAGTATGAGGAGCGCCCATGATCGAGCCGAGAGTCATCAAGAAATACCCGAACCGGCGCCTCTACGACACGGTAGAGAGCCGCTACATCACGCTGGCCGACATTCGCCGGCTGGTGATGGACAAGGTCGACTTCGTCGTCATCGACAAGAAATCCCAGGAAGACATCACCCGCTCCATCCTGCTGCAGGTGATCGCCGAGCAGGAACACAGCGGCGAGCCGCTGATGAGCCAGGATTTCCTGTCGCAGGTGATCCGCTCCTACGGCGGCGCGATGCAGAGCTTCGTGGGCAGCTATCTGGAGCAGAGTCTGAAGCTGCTGGCCAGCCAGCAGCAGCAGATCCGCGAGCACATGCGCGGCACCATGGGCAGCGACGCTTTCGACACCATCACCACGCTCACGCAGCAGAACCTGGAGCGCTGGCGCTCCATTCAGGACGACATCTTCCGGGCAATGAGCGTCAGCGGTGCGACGAGCGGTTCGCGCAGCAAGGAACGCGACGACGAGCCGGAAGACGAGCCGGTGGAAAAGCGGGTCTGAGACTTCAAGAATCGCCGGGAGCGATTTGCGACATCGCGCAGCGATGGCCCGCCTGAGTGGCGGCCAGAGATGGCGGCCGCAAAAAAGCCCCGCCATCATCGATGGCGGGGCTTGGATTCAGCCGGCAGCGCGAGGCTGAGCCTTACTGGGCTTTCAGGCCTCGTCGACGTTGCGCATGCTCAGGCGTACGCGACCCTGGCGGTCCACTTCGAGCACCTTCACGCGCACCACGTCGCCTTCCTTGAGCTTGTCGCTGACGCGCTCCACGCGTTCGTCCGAGATCTGCGAGATGTGCACCAGGCCGTCCTTGCCCGGCAGGATGGTGACGAACGCGCCGAAATCCATCAGGCGCGCGACGCGGCCCTCGTAGATGCGGCCCACTTCGACTTCAGCCGTGATCAGCTCGATGCGCCGCTGCGCTTCGCGGCCCGAGGCGCCGTCGACCGAGGCGATCTTGACCGTGCCGTCGTTCTCGATGTCGATCGAAGTGCCGGTCTCTTCGGTGATGGCGCGGATGACGGCGCCGCCCTTGCCGATGACTTCGCGGATCTTCTCCGGATCGATCTTGATGGTGATGATCGAGGGCGCCCACTCGGACATCTTGGCGCGCGGCGCGGCGAGCACCTTGTCCATCTCGTCCAGGATGTGCAGCCGGCCGGCTTTCGCCTGCTCCAGCGCCACCTGCATGATCTCCTTGGTGATGCCGTTGATCTTGATGTCCATCTGCAAGGCGGTGACGCCACTGCGGCTGCCGGCCACCTTGAAATCCATGTCGCCCAGGTGGTCTTCGTCGCCGAGGATGTCGGTGAGCACCTGGAAGCGCTCGCCTTCCTTCACCAGGCCCATCGCCACGCCGGCCACGGCTGCCTTGATCGGCACGCCGGCATCCATCAGCGCCAGGCTGGTGCCGCAGACGCTGGCCATGGAGCTGGAGCCGTTGGATTCGAGGATTTCCGAGACCACGCGGATCACGTACGGGAAGGTGGTCATGTCCGGCATCACGGCCGAGATGCCGCGACGGGCCAGGTTGCCGTGGCCGATCTCGCGGCGCTTCGGCGAGCCCATCATGCCGGTCTCACCGACGCTGAAGGGAGGGAAGTTGTAGTGGAGCATGAACGGCTCTTTGCGCTCGCCGGCCAATGCGTCGATGATCTGCGCGTCGCGGCCCGTGCCCAGCGTGGTCACGACCAGCGCCTGCGTCTCGCCGCGGGTAAACAGCGCCGAACCGTGGGTGCGCGGCAGAGCGCCGGTGCGGATCGAGATCGGGCGGACCGTCTTCATGTCACGGCCGTCGATGCGCGGCTCGCCCGCGATTACGCGGTTGCGCACGATGCGGTATTCGAGATTCGCCAGTTCCTTGGACACGTCTTCGGGCTTGTGGGCCGGGGCTTCGCCGGCAGCCAGCGCCGCGAGGGCAGCCTGCTTCACTTCGCCGACGCGCGTCTGGCGCTCCTGCTTCACCGTCACCTTGTAGGCGTCGGACAGGCTAGCTTCGGCCTGGGCGGCCACGGCTGCTTCCAGAGCGGCATTCGCCGGGGCCGGCTGCCAGTCCCAAGCGGGCTTGCCCGCTTCGGCCTTGAGCTCGTTGATGACCTTGATCGCCGCCTGCTGCTGCTGGTGGCCGAACACCACCGCGCCGAGCATCACTTCTTCAGACAGGTTGTCGGCCTCGGACTCCACCATCAGCACGGCTTCGGAGGTGCCGGCGACCACCAGGTCGAGCTTGGAGGTCTTGAGCTGGGTGTTGGTCGGATTCAGGACGTACTGGCCGTCGATGTAGCCGACGCGCGCGGCGCCGATCGGGCCCTGGAACGGCACGCCCGACAGGGCGAGCGCGGCCGAAGCGCCGAGCATGGCAGCGATGTCCGGATCGATATCCGGGTTCACCGACACCACCGTGGCCACCACCTGGACCTCGTTGAGGAAGCCTTCCGGGAACAGCGGCCGGATCGGACGGTCGATCAGGCGCGAGGTCAGCGTTTCCTTCTCCGAAGGACGGCCTTCGCGCTTGAAGAAGCCGCCGGGAATACGGCCCGCGGCATAGGTCTTCTCGACGTAATTGACGGTCAGCGGGAAGAAGTCCTTCTTCGGGTCCGCCTGCTTGCGCGCAACGGCCGTGACCAGCACGACGGTCTCGCCCATCGAAACCAGGACGGCGCCGTCGGACTGGCGCGCCAGCTCACCGGTTTCCAGGGTGACCTGGTGCTGACCAAAAGCAAAAGTTTTCTTGATTGCGCTCACGATACTTCCTACCGGCAGGCGGAATTGATTAGGACGAGTGATGCTGGGGCGGGACGAACGCGGGCAGAGGCGTCATCCCTTGGGTCCGCGGTCAGCGCCGCAGACCGAGGCTGGCGACGATGGCCTGATAACGCTCGGGCGTATTGCTCTTCAGATAGTCGAGGAGCTTGCGGCGCTGATTGACCATCTTCAGCAGACCGCGACGCGAGGCGTGATCGCGCTTGTGAGCGACGAAGTGGCCGCCGAGCTCGTTGATGCGCGCCGACAGCAGCGCGATCTGCACTTCCGGTGAACCCGTGTCGTTCGCATTGCGGCGATATTGCTCGACGATTCCGCTTTTTTGCTCGGTCGACAGTGACATCTTGCTCGATCCTAATGACTTGAATTTCGATTGGGGGGCCGTTTAAGAGCCGCATATTGTACGCGCGGGCACCGGGCGATCTCAAGCAAAACTCCCTGAAATCCTAGGCCTACGTGCACCTTTGGCGGCGCCCATCCGGTTTTCCCTGCTAATCATCCATCGCCGCCGCCGACGAACAGCCGTACCGGGTGCACCCGCCCGGCGGGTCCGGCCTCCACCAGCCCCAGAAATCGGCCGGTCGGGCCGTAAGCCCGCAGGGATCCTTGCGCGACTGGCGAATCGGCGTCGACCGCCTGCCCCAGCAACAGCGCCCGCTCGGCCGGCGCGCCGAGGTGGACGGCAGCCAGGTCCATGAACGCCACATCGGCCGTCAGCAGCAGCGTGTCCAGAGTGCCGGCCTCGCGGGCGGACTCCAACTGGGCGAAGGTGAACATGGAATGGGCCTCGAATGGGTCGATCGACAGGCGCCGCAGATCGACCAGGTAGCCCAGCGTTCCGAGCCGCTGCGCAATGTCCGCGGCCAGCGTGCGGATGTAAGTGCCCTTGGAACAGCGCACCACGAGTTCCAATCGTTGCGGCTGCAGGCGCACGCGTTCGATGCGATGAATGAAGATTTGCCGCGGGAGGCGTTCGATGGACTCGCCGCGCCGCGCCAGCTCGTACAGGCGCTGCCCCTGGTGCTTCAGGGCCGAGTGCATGGGCGGCACCTGTTCCTGCGGACCGAGGAAACTGGCCAGTACGGCATCGACTTTCGCTTCGTCCAGGGCTGGAACCGGTGCCCGCTCGATCACCTCGGTTTCGCCATCGAGGGATTCGGTGCGCGCGCCCAGTTGGACCTCCACCTGGTAAGTTTTACCGGCATTGAGCAGCCGGCCACAGACCTTGGTCGCCTGCCCGAAGCAGATCGGCAGCAATCCGGACGCCAATGGATCGAGGCTGCCGGCATGGCCGGCTTTCTTGGCCGCGTACAGCACCCTCGCCTGCTGCAACGCAGCGTTGGAGGACAGACCCAGCGGTTTGTCGAGCAGCAGGATGCCGTCGACATCGCGGTGGAAGCGCCGCGCTTTGGACATGTTCAGCGCGCGGGATCGCGTCCGCCATCGGATGATGGATCCGCGTCGTCCGGATTCTCGTCCGGATCGTCGTCGCCGTGTCGGGCGGCATCGTCCTGCACCGCCTGGTTGATCAGCGCCGACAGGCGCGCGCCGCTCTCGATCAACTCGTCGACCACGAAGCGCAATTCCGGAGCATGGCGTAGACCGAGCGCGCGTCCGAGCGGACCACGCAGGATCTCAGCAGCCGACTCGAGCACCGCCTGCGCCTCCTCCGGCTTCGCGTTGAGCACGGAGTAGTAGACGGTCGCGTAGCTCAAGTCGCTCGAGACCCGCACTTCGGTCAGCGTCACCATGCCGAGCCGCGGATCGCGGATCTCGCGGCGGATCAGCTCGCTCAATGCACGCTGGATCTGCTGCGCAACGCGCCGGCTGCGCGGAAACGCCTTGCTGGATTTCGAACGGGTCGCCATGGGTCACGCTACCAGTAAGACCGATTTGAGCCACCAGGGGCACAAGAATGTGCCCCTGCCGCCGACCCGCGTCGGGGGTTCCGCGGCGTCGCAGGTCGCGAAGCGAGCAGCAAACACCTTTTGCTGCTCACGCGAGGGGCGGGCGGATGCCCGATCCCGAGCTCCATACTTGACGCGCTCAGATCGAGCGCGCCACCTCGATGCGGGAGAAGCACTCGATCTGGTCGCCCACCTGCACGTCGTTGTAGTTCTGCACGCCGATGCCGCACTCGGTGCCGGCGCGCACTTCGTTGACATCGTCCTTGAAGCGGCGCAGCGATTCCAGCGCGCCCTCGAAGATGACCACGTTGTTGCGCAGTACACGGATCGGATTGTTGCGGCGGACGTAGCCGTCCACCACGATGCAGCCCGCCACCGTGCCCATCTTGCTCGAACGGAACACCTCACGCACCTCGGCCAAGCCCACGATCTGCTCCTTGACCTCCGGCGCCAGCATGCCCGACAGCGCCTGACGCACGTCGTCGATGGCTTCGTAGATGACGCTGTAGTAGCGCACATCGATGCCGGATTCCTTGATCATGGTACGGGCCGAGCTGTCGGCGCGCACATTGAAACCGATGATGCGCGCGTTCGAAGTCTGCGCCAGCGTGACGTCGGACTCGGTGATGCCGCCGACGCCGCTGGAGATGACTTTGACCGCCACTTCGTCGGTCGAGAGCTTGTTGAGCGAATCGCGCAGCGCTTCCGCGCTGCCCTGCACGTCGGCCTTGAGCACGACCTGCACGGTCGCCGCCTTGCCGTCGCCCATCTGCGAGAGCATGTCTTCGAGCTTGGTCGGACCACCCTGCTTGGCAAGCTTGGTATCGCGGAATTTGCCCTGGCGGTACAGCGCAACCTCGCGCGCCTTGCGCTCGCTTTCCACCACCAGCATGTCGTCGCCTGCGTTCGGCGCACCCGACAGACCGAGCACCACCACCGGCAGCGACGGACCCGCTTCCGTGACGGCCTTGCCGGTCTCGTCGAACATGGCGCGCACACGGCCGAATTCCTGGCCGGCGATGATCGGGTCGCCCGGCTTGAGCGTGCCGCGCTTCACCAGCACGGTCGCCACGGCGCCACGGCCCTTTTCCATCGTCGATTCGATCACCACACCCGCGGCCGACCCCTCGTGGGTGGCCTTCAGCTCGAGCACGTCAGCCTGCAGCAGCACGGCTTCGAGCAACTGATCGATGCCCTCGCCAGTGCGCGCCGAGACGTACACGAACTGGGTATCGCCGCCCCAGTCTTCCGGAATGACGTTGTGTTTCGCCAAGTCGTTCTTGACCCGGTCCAGATCCTTCTCGTGCTTGTCGATCTTGTTGACGGCCACCACGATCGGCACTTCCGCGGCGCGGGCATGCTCGATCGCCTCCACCGTCTGCGGCATGACGCCGTCGTCGGCGGCGACCACCAGGATCACTATGTCCGTCACCTGCGCGCCGCGGGCACGCATTGCGGTGAACGCGGCGTGACCCGGCGTATCCAGGAACGTGATGACGCCCTTCGGCGTCTCCACGTGGTAGGCGCCGACGTGCTGCGTGATGCCGCCCGCTTCGCCCGAAGCAACTTTGGTGCGGCGGATGTAATCGAGCAGCGAGGTCTTGCCATGGTCGACGTGACCCATGACGGTGACGACCGGCGCACGCGGCACCAGCTCGTGACCGGCATCGGCCACCTGCAGCTCGTCCTCGATCGCGTTTTCATTGATGACCACGGCGTTGTGGCCCAGCTCTTCCACCACCAGCACCGCGGTGTCCTGGTCGATGGGCTGGTTGATGGTGGCCATCACGCCCATGTTCATCATGACCTTGATGACTTCGTTGGCCTTCACGGCCATGCGCTGCGCCAGCTCGGCCACCGTGACGGTCTCGCCGATCTGCACGTCGCGCTTGACCGGCGCGGCCGGTCGCTCGAAACCGTGCTGGCCGCCGACGCTGACCTGCACCGGCCGACGCGACCTGATCTGCTGATACTGCTTCTTTTTCTTGAAACGCGCGCTCGCATCGCTGGAAACGTGCAACTCGGTGCGCTGGAACCGCGGCGGCTCGCCCTTGCTGTCGCGCTGGGGAGCTTCGCGGCCAGCTTTGGGCGGCGGCGTCTCAGCGGCCTTGGCCGCCTGCTGCCGACGCTCAGCTTCCTGGCGTTCGCGCACCTCGGTTTCGCGCCGCGCTTCTTCCTCGGCACGCGCACGAACTTCTTCCTCGAGCTTGCGGCGCGATTCTTCCTCTTCACGCTGGCGCTGCTCGGCTTCGCGCTGTTGCGCTTCGAGCCGCTCCTGCGCCAGGCGTTCTTCTTCCTCGGCCTGATGCTGCTTGTCTGTTTCGACCTGCTGCTTGTCCGTTTCGCCCTGGTGCTGCGCACGCGCGCGTTCCTGCAGCACGCTGCGATTCAGATAGGTTTTCTTGGTGCGCACCTCGACATTGACCGTGCGTGCACGGCCCTGCGCCGAGGCGACCTTGATCTCGCCCTGCGACTTGCGCTGCAGCGTGATCTTGCGCGGCGCTCCGCCGTCCTCCGTGCGACCGTGCGCACGGCGCAGGAACGTCAGCAGCTCCATCTTGGCCTCATCGCTGATCGTGGCGTCCGCGCCCGATACTTGGATGCCAGCTTCGTCGAGCTGCGTCAGCAGACGCTCGACCGGTACTTTCAGTACCTCTGCAAATTGTGTGACTGTCACATCCGCCATACCCGCCCTCCCGAGCTGTCCGCCTCAAGCCTGTTGGCTGGCGGAATCGAACCAGTGCTTGCGCGCTGCCATGATGAGCGCGCCGGCGCGTTCCGAATCGACACCCTCGATCTCGGTCAGGTCGTCGATCGCCTGCTCCGCGAGATCCTCGCGCGTCACGATTCCCTTGCTGGCCAGCACCCGGGCCAGTTCCGCGTCCATGCCGTCGACTTCGAGCAGGTCCTGGGCCGGCTCGGCGCCATCGATTTCCTCCTCGCTGGCGATCGCCTGCGTCAGCAGCACGTCGCGGGCGCGGTTGCGCAGCTCCTTGATGATGTCCTCGTCGAATTCCTCGATGCCCGCCAGCTCCGAAGCCGGCACATAGGCGATCTCCTCGACCGTGGAGAAGCCTTCGGTGACCAGGATCTGCGCCACCTCTTCGTCGACCGCCAGCTGCTTCTGGAACATCTCCACCAGCTTGCGCGACTCGCCTTCGCTCTTCTCCACCGCAGCCTGCTCGGTCATCACGTTGAGCTCCCAACCGGTGAGCTCGCTCGCCAGTCGGATGTTCTGGCCGCCGCGGCCGATGGCCTGCGACAGCTTCTCTTCGGTCACCGCGATGTCCATCGAGTGCGAATCCTCGTCGACCACGATGGAGACCACTTCGGCCGGCGCCATCGCATTGATGACGAACTGCGCCGGGTTCTCGTCGAACGGAATGATGTCGACGCGCTCGCCGGCGATCTCGTTCGACACGGCCTGCACGCGCGAGCCGCGCATGCCGACGCAGGCACCGACCGGATCGATGCGGCTGTCATTGCTCTTCACCGCGATCTTGGCGCGCACACCCGGGTCACGGGCGGCACCGAGAATCTGGATCAGGCCCTGGCCGACTTCCGGCACTTCCAGCTTGAACAGCTCGATCAGGAATTCCGGCGCAGTGCGCGACAGGAACAGCTGCGGGCCACGCGGCTCCGAGCGGACGTCCTGCAGGAAAGCCTTGACGCGATCCTGCGCACGAATCGGTTCGCGCGGAATCATCTGGTCGCGCGCAATGAAACCTTCGGCATTGCTGCCCAGATCGACGAATATGCCGTTGCGATCGACCCGCTTGACGATGCCCGACACCAGCGTTCCGGCGCGGCTCTGATATTCATCGACCACCTGGGCGCGCTCGGCTTCGCGCACTTTCTGCACGATGACCTGCTTGGCGGTCTGCGCAGCGATGCGGCCGAAGGCCACCGACTCCATCGGTACCTCGACATAGCCGCCGACCTCGGCGTCCTTGGAGACGTCCAGGGCGTCCTCCAGGCGCAGCTCGCTGTCCGGGAACTCCAGCTCGGTGGAATCGTCGGCGAACACTTTCCAGCGGCGCCAGGTGTCGTAGTCGCCGCTCTTGCGGTTGATGGACACGCGCACGTCGATGCCCTCGCCGTGACGACGTCGCGTCGCGGAGGCGAGCGCCGCCTCGAGAGCCTCGAAAATGATCTCCTTGTCGACGCCCTTCTCGTTGGAAACAGCGTCCACCACCATCAGGATTTCTTTGTTCATCGTGCGAAACTCCGGCTTGTGCCCGGTCAAAGATCCGGCGCCACCCGCGCCTTGTGAATTGCGTCGATCGGCAGTCGTAACGTGCTGCCATCCACTTCGAGAGCGATCTCGCCCTGGACGGCGTCGACTGCCGTGAGTCGTCCGGCGAAGCGTTTGCGGCCGTTGACCGGGGCGGTGGTCTCGACCTTCACCCGCTCACCATTGAAGCGCGCGAAGTGCTCCGGCGTGCGCAGCACCCGGTCCAGCCCCGGCGAAGATACTTCCAGCGTATAGGCCTGCGGGATCGGATCGGTGGCGTCCATGGTCTCGCTGACGGCGCGGCTGACCTGCTCGCAGTCCTCCAGCGTAATCCCCTGGGCGGAATCGATGTACAGCCGCAGCAGGCCACCGCCGGCGCGCGGCGCGTACTCCAATTCCCACAACTCGTAACCGAGGCCGACCACCACGGGCTGGAGCAGCTCGACAAGCTGGTCTCTCAGCATGGTGCACCTCCGGTGATCGATCGATCGCTCGACTTGGTTTACGTGACCCAGAAACGAAAAATGGGCCCAAGGCCCATTCTCGCACTCGTCCCTTCCTCACCCTCCGAGCGCCTGGTGGCCCCGGACGGCGTCCCTACAGACAAGCCAACCGTGAGCCGGTGGCGAGCCTCTGTTCACCTCAAGTTGGTAGCGGGGGCAGGATTTGAACCTGCGACCTTCGGGTTATGAGCCCGACGAGCTGCCAGACTGCTCCACCCCGCAACAGTGGGGTCAACAGAGGGCGCGGATTGTAAGGGCCTGAAGTAGCTATTACAAGGCGGAACTGTCGTTCCGCCGCAATGCCGCGAATCGATCGATCAGGGCAGGACCCTGGCACACAGCTCCATGAGGGCGCCCGGGAAAATTCCAAGGGCCAGCACCGCCAGGCCATTGGCGCTCAGCAGGGTTCTGAGCGTACCGCTGCCTTCCACCGCCACGGCTCCGACCGGCTCATCGAAGTACATGAGCTTGATCACCCGCAGGTAATAGAACGCGCCGACCACGGACAGCAGCACCGCCACCGCCGCCAGCCAGGTCAGCCCCACGTCCACCACGGCGCCCAGCACCAGGATCTTGGCCCAGAAGCCCACGAACGGCGGCACCCCGGCAAGGCTGAACATGAGCATCATCATGACTGCCGCGAACCACGGACTGCGACGGTTCAATCCCTTGAAGTCCTCCAGCTCATCGCCCTCGAAGCCTTCGCGCGACAGCAGCAGGATCATGCCGAACGAGCCCACCGCCATGACGATGTAGACCAGCGTGTAGAACATCGCAGCGCGGTAACCCTCGCTGGTGCCGGCCAGGATGCCCAGCAGGATGAAGCCCACGTGCGAGATGGTGGAGTACGCCAGCATGCGCTTGAGATTGGTCTGGGAGATGGCCACCACGTTGCCGATGATCATCGACAGCACCGACAGCGCGATCAGCATGCCCTGCCAGCTGGCCACCATGGCGTCCAGGCCCTCGGCCAGCACGCGGATCGCCAGGATGAACGAGCCGATCTTGGGCGCCGAGCCGACGAACAGGGTCACGGGCGTCGGCGCGCCGTGATAGACGTCCGGCACCCACATATGGAACGGCACCGCGCCGAACTTGAAGGCGACGCCGGCGATGATGAAAGCCAGGCCGAACACCAGGCCCAGCTTGTCCGGGCCGACCTCGCGCACCGCCACTGCCAGCTCGTCCAGCTGCAAGGTGCCGGTCATGCCGTAGATGATGGAGAAGCCGTACAGCAGCAGGCCGGAAGCGATCGCGCCGAGCACGAAATATTTCATGGCCGACTCGGCCGCCACGCCCGAATCGCGGTCGAAAGCCACCATGGCGTACAGCGATAGCGACAGCAGCTCCACGCCCAGGTACACCGTCACCAGGCTGCCGGCGCAGCACAGCACCATGATGCCGAGCAGGTTGGTGAGCCCGAGGATGAAGTATTCGCCCTTGAACAGGTTGCGGCGCTGCAGGTACTCGCGCGAATACATGAAGGCCACCGCCACCGTTCCATAGGCGAACAGCTTCAGCACGTCGCTCATCGGATCGGCGATGAAGGCACCGTCAAACGCGGTGACACGGCTGTCGACGCCATTGGTGACGGTGACGAAAGCGGCGCCCGCGAGCGCGAGCAGCGACAAGGCGTAGGTCACCCAGCGGTTGCGCTCGCTCAGGAAGACATCGACCAGCAGGATCACGCAGATCGCCGCGATCATGTAGATCTCGGCGGCGGCGGCCGCGAAATTGAGACTGGACTGCACGGTTTCCGGCATGACGTTTGCGAAGATCGATGACTAGAGTTTGGACACGGTGATCTGCTGCACCAGGTGCTCGACCGTGGGGCGCATCACATCCAGGAGCGGCGCCGGCCACAGGCCCAGCAGCAGCACGGCGAAGGCCAGCACGCCCAGCACCACGAATTCGCGGCCGTTCAGGTCACGCAGCGCAGCGACGTTGTCGTTGGCGACGGGGCCGAAGATCACGCGTTTCACCAGCCACAGCGTATACGCCGCGCCGAGGATCAGAGTGATGGCGGCCAGGAACGCGTACCAGAAGTCGGCGCGGAAGCTGGCGATGATGACCAGGAACTCGCCGACGAAGCCCGAGGTCGCGGGCAGACCGGAGTTGGCAAACGCAAACAGCACCGCGAAGCTGGCGAAGATCGGCATGGTGTTGACGACACCGCCGTAGGCCGCGATCTCACGGCTGTGGACGCGGTCGTACAGCACGCCGACACAGAAGAACATCGCGCCCGAGATCAGGCCGTGCGAGATCATCTGCACCATCGCGCCGTCGATGCCCATGGCCGCACCGCGCAGGTCACCGTTGACGGCGAACAGGTCGAATGCCAGGAACGAGCCCAGCGTGACGAAGCCCATGTGAGCGATCGAGGAGTACGCGATCAGCTTCTTCATGTCCTGCTGCACCATCGCCACGAAGCCGATGTACACCACCGCGATCAGCGACATCGAGATCACCAGCCAGTCCAGCTGCGCGCTGGCGTCCGGCGTGATCGGCAGCGAGAAGCGCAGAAAGCCGTAGCCGCCCATCTTCAGCATGATGGCAGCCAGGACCACCGAGCCGCCGGTCGGCGCCTCGACGTGCGCATCCGGCAGCCAGGTGTGCACCGGCCACATCGGCACCTTGACCGCAAAAGCGACCATGAAGGCGACGAAGATCAGCAGCTGCGGGTTCAGGGCGATCGGCAGCGCCTGGAAGTCCGCGATCGCATAGCTGCACTGCCCCGCCTCGCAGGTCTGCAGATACAGATAGATCAGCGCCACCAGCATCAGCACCGAGCCGAGGAAGGTGTACAGGAAGAACTTCAGCGTCGCGTACACGCGGCGCGCGCCACCCCATACGCCGATGATGATGAACATCGGGATGAGCATCGCTTCCCACAGCACGTAGAACAGCAGCGCGTCCATGGCGGCGAATACGCCCACCATCAGTCCTTCGAGAACCAGGAACGCAGCGAAGTACTGCGCCGGACGCTTTTCGATCACGCTCCAGGCTGCGATCACCACCAGCGGCGTAATGAACGTGGTCAGGATGATGAGCGGCATCGAGATGCCGTCCACGCCCAGCGCGTACCAGGAGTTCAGGCCCGGGATCCACGGCAGGTGCTCGACGAACTGCATCTGCGCCGTGGTCGCATCGAAGTGCGTGTACAGCAGCGTGGAGATGGCGAAAGTCACCACCGTGGTGCCGAGCGCAACCCAGCGCCCCAGCGCGATGCCACGGTCGCCGAGAGCGAGCAGCGCCACGCCGCCCACGATCGGCAGCCACATCAGAACGCTCAATACAGGCCAGGTTAGTTGCATGACGAAGAAACGGTTCTTGTTACTTTGAACAGGTGGCGGTCAGCGCAGCACATACCAGGCCAGCAGCACGGACACACCGATAATCATCGCGAAGGCGTAGTGATACAGGTAGCCGGACTGGACGCGGCGGAACACGCCGGACATCCATCCCACCACCTTCGCCGAGCCGTTCACCGCCGCGCCGTCGATCAGGGCCATATCACCCACGCGCCACAGCGCGGTGCCGAGATTGACGCTGCCGCGGGCGAACACCGCCTGGTAGATCTCGTCGAAGTAGAACTTGTGCGCGAGCAGCTGGTACAGCACCGCGAACTTGCCGGCGACCTTGCCGGGCAGATCCGGCCGCTTCACGTAGAACACCCACGCCAGCAACCAGCCCAGGAACGCCAGGTAGATGGGCGGCTGCAGGAACGCATGCGTCAGGAAGCCGAGCGGACCGTGGAATTCCTCGCCGATGTGGCCCAGTACGTCGCGCTGCTCGGACACGAAGATGGCGCCGTTGAAGTAGTCACCGAACAGCACCGGGCCGATGGTGAACCAGCCGATGAACAGCGACGGAATCGCCAGCAGGATCAGCGGCACCGTCACCACCCACGGGCTTTCGTGCGGCAGGCTGTGATTGTCCGCGTGCGGATCGGGCTCGTGACCGGCATCCGCGTCGGTCGCCACGTGGGTGCCCTCGTCCGCCGCGTGATGATGGTTGGCCGCCGAGAAGCGCTCCTGGCCGTGGAAGGTCATGAACACCAGTCGGAAGCTGTAGAAGGCGGTGATGAACACGCCCAGGAACACGCACCAGTAGGCGTAGGTCGCGCCCGGAATGTGCGACTCGTGGACCGCTTCGATCAGCGCGTCCTTGGAGAAGAAGCCGGACGTTCCCGGAAAGCCGATGAGCGCCAGGGTGCCGACCACGCAGGTCCAGTACGTGATGGGCATGTACTTCTTCAGTCCACCCATCTTGCGCATGTCCTGCTCGTGGTGCATGCCGATGATCACCGAGCCGGCGGCCAGGAACAGCAGCGCCTTGAAGAACGCGTGGGTCATCAAGTGGAAGATCGCGCCTGCATAGGCAGACACGCCCAGCGCCACCGTCATGTAACCGAGCTGGGACAACGTCGAGTACGCCACGACGCGCTTGATGTCGTTGTTCACCAGGCCCAGCAAGCCCATGAAGAATGCCGTGGTCGCACCGATCACCAGCACCGTCGACAAGGCCGTTTCCGACAGCTCGAACAGCGGCGACATCCGCGACACCATGAAGATGCCGGCAGTCACCATCGTGGCCGCGTGGATCAGCGCCGAGATGGGCGTCGGACCTTCCATCGAATCCGGCAACCACACGTGCAGCGGCACCTGCGCGGATTTGCCCATTGCGCCGATGAACAGACAGATGCAGACCACCGTGATCGCCTGCCATTCCATGCCCGGCAGGATCTGCATCGTGTTGGAGGCGATGGCGTCGCGCGCGCCGAACACCGTCGCGTAGTCGAGCGAACCGGTGTAGTACGCCACACCGGCGATGCCGAGCACGAAGCCGAAGTCGCCGACGCGGTTGACCAGGAACGCCTTCATGTTGGCGAAGATCGCCGACGGCCGCGTGTACCAGAAACCGATCAGCAGGTACGACACCACGCCCACCGCTTCCCAGCCGAAGAACAGCTGCATGAAGTTGTTGGCCATCACCAGCATCAGCATCGAGAAGGTGAACAGCGAGATGTACGAGAAGAAGCGCTGGTAACCCGGATCCTCGTGCATGTAGCCGATGGTGTAGACATGCACGCACAGCGACACGAAGGTCACCACCACCATCATCAGCGCCGACAGGCGATCGACCAGGAAGCCGACCTCCATCTTCATGCCGTCGCTCACCAGCCATGTGTAGACGCTGCCGTTGAAGGCCGGTGCGCCGTCCAGCAGGAGCTTCAGCACGTAAATCGACAGCGCGCACGACAACGCCACGCCCGCGATGGTGATGCAATGGGCGCCGACACGGCCGATGACGCGGCCGGCGAGACCGGAAACGATCGCCGCGAGCAGCGGCGCCAGGACGATCGTGAGTAAGGTGGATTCGGAAATCATGCCCGGCTTAGCCCTTCATCGTGTCGAGCTGTTCGATGTTGATGTTCTTGCGCTCGCGGAACAGCACGACCAGGATCGCCAGGCCAATGGCCGATTCTGCCGCCGCCACCGTCATGATGAAGAACACGAAAATCTGACCGTTCAGGTCGCCCAGCTGGCGGGCAAACGCGACGAAATTGAAGTTCACCGCCAGCAGCATGAGCTCGATGCACATGAGCAGCAGGATCACGTTCTTGCGGTTGATGAAAATGCCGGCGACGCTCAGCGCGAACAGCAGGCCTGCCAGCAGCAGTACGCTTTCCAGCGGAATCATTGTTTCTTCTCCGCTTCGACCTTGACGATCCGGACTCGGTCCTTGGCGCGCACCGACACTTGAGCGGCGATGTCCTGCTGCTTGTAGTTGGCACGCTGGCGCATGGTCAGCACGATGGCGGCGACGATGGCGAGCAGCAGCAGCATGGCGGCCAGCTCGAACGGATACAGGTATTTGGTGTACAGCAGCTCACCCAGGGCGCGCGTGTTGCTGTACCCCTCCACTGCCGCAGACGCGGCAGCTGCGGTCTGCTCGACGCCGAGGTGCTTCACCCAGACGACGCTGCCGATCTCGATGACGACCAGTGCCGCGATCAGGATGCCCAACGGCGCATAGCGCGTGAAGCCTTCCTTCGCCTGCGCGATGTTCACGTCCAGCATCATGACCACGAATAGGAATAGCACCATGACTGCGCCGACGTAGACGAGCACCAGCACGATGGCCAGGAACTCCGCCTCCATCAGCAGCCACAGAACGGCGCTGTTGAAGAACGCGAACACCAGGAACAGTGCCGCGTGCACGGGATTGCGTGCAGTGATGACGCCCAGCGCCGCGACAACCAGTACGGCGGAGAAGGCGTAGAAAAGGATCTCGGTGATAGTCATGGGTTCAATACGCTAGCGGTATCTCGCGTCCGCGGCCTTGTCGGCGGCAATCATGGCTTCGTAGCGCTCGCCGATGGCCAGCAGCTTGTCCTTGGTCATGATGTTCTCGCCGCGGTTTTCCATGTGGTACTCGTGGATGCGCGTCTCGACGATGGCGTCCACCGGGCAGGCTTCCTCGCAGAAGCCGCAGTAGATGCACTTGAACAGATCGATGTCGTAACGGGTGGTGCGGCGCGTGCCGTCGGCCGCCACGTCGGACTCGATGGTGATCGCCAACGCCGGGCACACCGCCTCGCACAGCTTGCAGGCGATGCAGCGTTCCTGGCCGTTCGGATAGCGGCGCTGCGCATGCAGGCCACGGAAGCGCGGCGATTGCGGAGTCTTCTCCTCCGGGTACTGCACCGTGATGTTCGGACGCAGCGCGAACTGGCGCAGCGTCACGGCCAGGCCGATGAACAACTCGGTCAGGAAGAAGGTTTTGAAGAAACTGGCAGGTGTTTTCATGCCGATGCCCTCACGCTGCCCACGGGCCGATCTTGTAGTACACGAACACGCCCAGCACCGCGATCCACACCAGCGTCACCGGAATGAAGACCTTCCAGCCCAGGCGCATGATCTGGTCATAGCGATAGCGCGGGAAGGTGGCGCGGAACCACAGGAAGCAGAACAGGAAGAAAGAGATCTTGGCGAAGAACCACAGGAAGTGCGGCGCCTGCAGGAACGCCGGCACCGGCCAGCCCTCGAACGGCGACAACCAGCCGCCGAAGAAGAACACCGAGGTCAGCGCCGAGATCAGGATCATGTTCACGTACTCGGCCACGAAGAACACGGCGAAGGCCATGCCCGAGTACTCGACGTGGAAACCGGCGACGATTTCCGACTCGCCTTCGACCACGTCGAACGGCGCGCGGTTGGTCTCGGCCACGCCGGAGATGAAGTACACGACGAACAGCGGCAGCAGCCACCAGAAGTAGTAGCTGAAGAAGCCGCCGCGCTGGCCCTCGATGATCTCGCCGAGATTGAGCGAGCCGGCCGCCATCACCACGCCGACCAGCGCAAAGCCCATCGCGATTTCGTAAGCGACCATCTGTGCGGCCGCGCGCATCGCGCCGAGGAAGGCGTACTTCGAGTTAGCCGCCCAGCCGGCCAGGATGACGCCGTACACGCCGGCCGAGGTCAGCGCCAGGATGTAGAGCAGCCCGGCATTGATGTCGGCCACCGTGAAGCCCGGCCACAGCGGCATCACCGCCCAGGTGCACAGCGCCGGAATCAGCGCCAGCAACGGCGCCAGCAGGAACAGGAACTTGCTCGACTGGCTCGGGATGACGATCTCCTTCACCAGCAGCTTCAGCACGTCGGCGAACGGCTGCAGCAGGCCGAACGGGCCGACCCGGTTCGGTCCGATGCGCACCTGCATCGAGCCGATGACGCGGCGCTCGGCCAACGTCAGGAAGGCCATGACCAGGATCACGCTGACGAACAACAGCACGGCGACCACGCCGTACCAGACGATCGCCTGCAGCCACTGCGGCAGGAACGACAGCAGACTCGTTACCAGTTCAGGAATCATGCTTCACCCCGGCTGCGACGCGCCTCGCTGGTGCTTTGCAGCGCCGGCGAACGACGCACCACGGCGTCGGCATCGTAGATCGGCACATCGTTGAGCGCGGCCGGCTCGGCAAGCGCGAGCTTGGCCTGCACCGCGCGCGCACTCGCCTTGGGCGCTGCCATGCCGGCCTCGTCGACCTGCTTGCGAACCTCGTCCGCGATCTGCTCCGAGCTGGAGTACTCGAACTCGGGCAGGTTCAGCAGATTGCCGAGCACGCGCAACACCTTCCAGGCCGGGCGCGACTCGCCTACCGGCTTGGCTGCACCGGGCACGCTCTGCCAGCGGCCTTCCAGGTTCACGTAAGTGCCGGAAGTCTCGGCAAAGGTACCGATCGGCAGGATCACGTCCGCATATTCTTTCGCCGAGGCATAGGGCGACAACGCCACGACGAATTCGGCGGCCTTGAACGCTTCGCTCGCATTCGGCGCCGCGATGTCCTGCTGCGGCTCGATGCCGCCGAGCACGACGTAAGCTTTCAGCCGCGCCGTGAACATGTCTGCGACGTTGAGGCCCGCGGTCTGCAGCTGCTTGCCACCGAGGCTGCGCGTCGGCAACACACCGGCCAGATGCGCACCGACTGCATTGCCGCCTTCCGGCAGGTAACCCAGCGTTGCGCCCGTCAGCTCGGCTACCGCCGCCGCTGCCAACCGCAGATCCGCAAATGCAGGATCGCGTTGCGCCAGCGCACCAAACAGGATCAACCGGCGAGTGCCGTCGCTCAGCTGCTGGGCGATGGCTTTGTGAGTATCCGACGGCTGCTCGTTCGCGATCAGCGCAGCGATCGACGCCGGCGCGCTCTTGCCCGTCGCAGCCACGGCTGCGGCGGCGATCGCCACCAGGTGCCCGAACATGTCGAGCCCATTCGATGCGAGATGGCCCGCGACCGGGAACATGTAGTCGTAGCGCTGCGGATTCGCGAACGAAATCTTCGCACCCTGCAGCGCCGCCTTGCGAATGCGGTGCGCGATCAACGGCACTTCCTTGCGCAAATTGGAACCGACGACGAGCACCGACGAAGCCTGCTCCAGCTCACGGATGGAACAGCCGAGCGCCGGGTACAGCGGCTCGCTGGCCTCATCGCGGAAATCGGTACGACGCAGGCGATGATCGAGATTCGCACTGCCCAGGCCGCGCGCCACTTTCGCCAGCAGGTACAGCTCTTCGAGCGTGGAGTTCGGCGACGCCAGCGCACCGATCTGCGCACCACCATGCTGTCGCGCGACGCGGCCGAGGCGCTCGGCGACCATGGCCAACGCCGTTTCCCAATCCGTTTCCTGCCAGACGCCGTTCTCGTTCACCAACGGCTTTTCCAGGCGATCCTCGCTGTACACGCCCTGGAAGCTGAAACGGTCGCGATCAGCGATCCAGGTTTCGTTCACGTCTTCGTTCGGACGCGGCACGACACGCATCACGCGGCCGCGCAGCACGTGCGCATAGATGTTGGTGCCGACGCTGTCGTGCGGCGAGATCAGCGGATGCTGCGTCATCTCCCAGGCGCGGGCACGATAACGGTACGGCTTGTTGTTCAACGCACCGACCGGGCACAGGTCGATGATGTTGGCCGACAGTTCGTGGTCGACGCTCTTCTCGATGAAGGTGCCGATCTCGGTGTTCTCGCCACGACCGACGGTGCCGAGCTGCTGGAAGCCCTGGATGTCCTGCGTGAAGCGCACGCAGCGCGTGCAGTGAATGCAACGCGTCATGTCGGTGGAGACCAGCGGCCCCAGGTTCTTGTCCTTCACCACACGCTTGCGCTGGTTATAGCGCGACACGTCGCGGCCGAAGCCCATCGCCAGATCCTGCAGCTCGCACTCACCGCCCTGGTCGCAGATCGGACAGTCCAGCGGGTGATTGATGAGCAGGAACTCCATCACCGACTTCTGCGCCGCGATCGCCTTGGGGGACTTGGTGAAGACCTTCATGCCTTCGGCCACGGGCGTAGCGCAGGCCGGCATCGGCTTGGGCGCCTTCTCGACCTCGACCAGGCACATGCGGCAGTTGGCCGCCACCGGCAGCTTGTCGTGATAGCAGAAACGCGGCACGTACACGTCGTTCGCGTCCGTGACCTGGATCAGCATCTGGCCCTTGCGCGCCTTCATGGGCACGCCATTGACTTCGATGTTGACCTCGTCACTCACTTTCGGGTCGCTCATGTCGTCTCTATCTAAGCGAGGATCAGGCAGCGCGGCGCTGGTCGCGCTCGACGATGCTGTGGCCGTGCTCGATCATGTACTCGAACTCATGCCGGAAATGCTTCAGGAAGCTCTGCACCGGCCAGGCCGAGGCATCGCCGAAAGCGCAGATGGTGTGACCTTCGATCTTGCCGGCCACGTCCAGCAACATGTCCAGATCGGTCTTCTGCCCCTGGCCTTCCAGGATGCGTTTGACGGTGCGGTTCATCCAGCCGGTGCCTTCGCGGCACGGCGTGCACTGGCCGCACGACTCGGCGCGATAGAAACGCGTGATGCGCTCGAGCGTCTTGACCATGCAGGTGGTCTCGTCCATGACGATCAGCGAGCCGGTGCCCAGCGCAGAGCCCGCCTTCTTCACCGAGTCGTAGTCGAGATTCGCTTCCATCATGATGTCGCCCGGCACCACCGGCACCGAGACACCGCCAGGAATCACGGCCTTGAGCTTGCGCCCGCCGCGTACGCCACCGCAGATTTCCAGCAGCTGCTTGAACGGCACACCCAGCGGTAGTTCGATGTTCTGCGGCTTGTTCACGTGGCCGGAGACCGAGAAGATCATGGTGCCGGCGGAATTCGGCACGCCCAGATCGACGAACCATTTCGCGCCCTTGCGCAGAATGGTCGGCACCGAGGCATAGCTCTGGGTGTTGTTGATCGTGGTGGGCTTGCCATACAAGCCGAAGTTCGCGGGAAACGGCGGCTTGAAGCGCGGCCGGCCCTGCTTGCCTTCCAGCGATTCGAGCAGCGCGGTTTCTTCACCGCAGATGTACGCGCCCGCACCGACGTAGGCGTACAGATCGAAATCGATACCGGAGCCCTGCACGTTCTTGCCAAGCAGGCCGGCTGCATACGCTTCCTTCAGCGCCGCTTCGAAACGCGGCACGGGTTCGTCGAGGAACTCGCCGCGGATGTAGTTGTAACCGACCGTGGCGCCCATCGCGTAGCCGCCGATGGCCATGCCTTCGATCAGCGCATGCGGGTTGTAACGCAGGATG
>Ga0182747_1001060_pt1 | contig 22539 bp, 17 predicted proteins | sample eDN3rd30CBELigBY_FD_128526 | JGI IMG/M metagenome (GOLD analysis project Ga0182747, IMG submission 128526) | Enriched backyard soil microbial communities from Emeryville, California, USA - eDNA 3rd pass 30_C BE-Lig BY (version 2) (version 2) | ecosystem: Environmental > Terrestrial > Soil >...
GCACCGACATCGTCGGCGTATTCCGCGAGCGCGTGAATGCCGAGCCGGGCCACGAGATCCGCATCACGCCCGATCCGAAGTTCGTCCACCTCTTCGACGAGCAGACCGGAAAACGACTCTGAATGCTCGCGATCATGAAGGCGGCCCGCGCAAGCAGGCCGCCTTTTTTGTTTCTTCGCCCGCCTGTAGCGCGACCGGCAGCGAGGGCATTCCCGGTTTGCGATGGCGTCCCTGGCCGATCCTCGCCCGTCCCTGTATGCCTTTGGACGACATGTCACTCGGGAAGGGGAGGAGGCGATCGACATTCTGGTGATCGGTGCGGGCGTCGTGGGATTGGCGGTTGCGCGGGCGCTGGCCCTTCGCGGGCATGGCGTGATCGTCGCGGAGGCCACGAGCGGCATCGGCAACGGCATCTCTTCGCGCAACAGCGAAGTGATCCACGCCGGCATGTATTACCCCTCAGGCTCCTTGAGAGCCCGTCACTGCGTCGCCGGGCGGCGCATGCTCTACGACTTCTGCGCGAGCCACGGGGTGCCTCATGCCAGATGCGGCAAGCTCATCGTCGCCACCAACGATCTCGAACAGGCCAAGATCGAGGGCATCTACGAGCAGGGCCTGGCAAACGGCGTCGAGGGCCTCTCCTTTCTGACCGGAGAGGAGGCGCGACGTCTCGAACCCAACCTCGCCTGCATCGGCGCCGTGCTGTCGCAGGAAACCGGCATCGTCGACAGCCACGCGCTCATGCTGGCGCTTCAGGGCGATCTGGAAGATGCCGGCGGCGTCATCGCCTTCAACACGCCGGTCGAGCGTGTCGCGCGGAGCAGCGCGGGCTGGCACGTGCAGACCGGCGGTGTGGAGCCGATGGAACTCACCGTCGATGCCGTCATCAATGCGGCCGGCCTCGGGGCGCAGGCGCTTGCCCGGGCGACGGAAGGCTATCCAACGGATCGCGTGCCGCCCCTGGTGCTCGCCAAGGGCAATTACTTCGGCTGTCTCGGCAGACCTGCCTTCTCGCGCCTGATCTATCCCGCTCCCGTCGACGGGGGCCTGGGCACCCACGTGACGTTGGATCTCGCCGGTCGCATGCGCTTCGGGCCCGATGTGGAATGGATCGCGCGCGAGGAATACGAAGTCGACCCCCATCGCGCCGAGAGTTTCTACGCCTCGATCCGCCGCTACTGGCCCGGGCTTCCCGACGGTGCGCTCGTACCCGATTATTCCGGCATCCGCCCCAAGCTCTCGGGGCCTGGCGAGAAGGCGGCGGATTTCATGATCGACGGCCCGGCGCAGCATGGACTGCCCGGCCTCGTCCACCTCTTCGGCATCGAAAGCCCCGGCCTCACATCGAGTCTCTCGATCGCCGAGGATGTGGCTGAAAGGCTGAGCGCGTAGCCGTAGCCGCTCGTTCGGCCGTTAACCGGCTATTCACCATAAATCAAAGATAGTACAACATCGTTACAATGATCCGCTGCGCCAAGGGGTTGCCGAAACCGATGTGCCGCTTTCTCGCCTATCAGGGGGAGCCGATCTTCCTCGACGAGCTTGTCTGTGCGCCGGCTCATTCGCTGGTCCACCAATCCCTGCACGCCGTCGAGGCCAAGACCGGAACGAACGGCGACGGCTTCGGCATCGGCTGGTACGGCGAGCGACCGGAGCCCGGCATCTACCGGGAGGTGCGGCCGGCCTGGTCCGATGAGAACCTGCGCAGCCTTTGCGAGCAGGTGCGGTCGCGGCTCTTCTTCGCCCATGTGCGTGCCTCCACCGGCACCTCGACCACAAGAGCCAACTGCCATCCCTTCGCCCACGGGCGTTATCTCTTCATGCATAACGGCCAGATCGGTGGCTATGGCCGCATCAAGCGCCGGCTCGAAGCCCTGATCCCGGACGAGCTCTACGACCGTCGCCTCGGGACCACGGATTCGGAGGCGATCTTCCTGCTTGCTCTCGCCAATGGATTGCCAGAGGAACCCGTGACCGCCATGGCGCGGACCCTGAAGCAGGTGCGCGGCCTGATGGACGAGGCTAGCATCGACGATGCCTTGCGCTTTACCGCCGCTTTCACCGACGGCGAGAATCTCTGGGCCTATCGCTGGGCCTGCGATGCCAAGCCGCCGACCCTCTATTTCCGCGAGGATGACGGCAATCTGCTCGTGGTCTCCGAGCCGATCGACGACAAGACCAGGGGATGGCGCGAGGTGCCGAAGGGCTGCAGCCTCGTCGCGAAGAATGGCAGTGTTTCGGTGGAATGCCTGAACGAGGCCATGGGGCGTCTGGCGGCCTGAACGACGTCAGGCCGGATCTTTACGAATTCAGGCTGTCGGCCGGCCGCGCGATCAGAGACATCAGCGCGCCTTTGAGCGCCTCCATCTGAAGTTCGGTCTCGGATCGGGCGGATCCGGCATCCGGATTGGCAAGGGCTCGCAAGCGAGCATTCTCGCTGGCAAGCCGGTCGTTCTCGGCCATGAGGATGGCGATCTTCTCTTCGGCGATCCGGAGCCGGGCCTGAACCTCGTTCCGCTCCTGCTCCCGCAATTGCGCCCGGTCGCGCCAGAGTCGGTTCGCAACACTCTCGGTTTCCTCACCCATGGCCCGCTCCTGATCCGGCAGAAAGATTCACGGGCAGAGTGGAGGAAATGAGGCACGGCTCCGTGACCATCGTTCGACGGCATAAGATTCTCTCATAATCGTCAGCGATGCCGCGCCGCTGTCGCATGGGGTTTGCTATGGTTCGACGGCTGTCATCGGCGCCGCGATCGAGCTTTTTGGAGAAGTCGCAATCTGGTCGTGCCGTCGGTAGGCCCTGTCGAGCCATCCGTTCAGAACCGATTGATCCAGGAAGAAACGAGCGAGACGGTCTTGCCCGTGCGCGTTGAGAAACACGGACAGGGCCTCATGCTCTTTCCGCTTGTCTTCCGCTGTCTGCAGGGGACCGATCCGACTTTCGGAATAGGCTTCGGCAAGAAAATAGTACGCGGGAGCGAAATCGGGATGCCCTTTGGCCAGAGCCTCGAGCCGCGCTTTCCGCTCGGCCCCGTCGAATTGCAGGGCGTGGACGAGAGCGGTCGCGCGGGTCGGCACATCCTCGTTCAGTTCGGCATAGACCTGCCGCGCAATGAAGCGGCCCTCATGGGCCTGAACCAGGGCGGCATAACGCAGATGAGGGTCGATGAAATCGAGGCCCATCCGTGCGAGCGTGTAATAGGCACGGTGCGCCGCGATCGCTTCGCCCTTCGCCTCGAAGAGCAGGGCATTGTGATAGAGGCCGGGCGCCGAACCCGGATCGTCGATCTGCCCGCCTTTCTGCGTGAGCCGCAGAAACGCTTCGACGGGACTGGTTGTCAGTTGAAGCACATGGGCGGTCGAGTCGGGCGGGGGCAGAGCAGTTTCGGCCGACCGCTCCTGAGACGGGGTTCGCGACAGCTGCCGATCCGAGACGAGGCCTCCAACGCCGATCAGAATCGCGAGACAGAGGCTCGCCAGGGACAAAGCCCGCATGGCGAGAAGCAATCTCGGTCTTTGCAGCGGCGCCCCGCCCGTCGGGCGGCGCCGGCCGGCGATCATGAAGGCATGCACCGGAAACGGGATATTCTTGACCCGTCGTTCACCCAGATCGACGAAGGCGGCCGGTACCTGCGTCGAGACGGCCTCATGGACCGCCCGCGAGATGCAGATACCGCCCGGCGCGGCGAGCGTTTGAAGCCGTGCTGCGAGATTGACCGCCATCCCGAGAAGATCGTTCCTGCGCTCGACCACCTCGCCGACCGAGATGCCGATGCGGAACGGCAGCCATTTGCCGGAGGACTGTGCATCGATCTGAGCCCGCGCGAAATCCTGGATCTCGATGGCGGCCCTCGCGGCGTCCAATGCGGTGTCGAACGCGCACATGACCGAGTCGCCCGCAGTGTTGAAGATCCGTCCGCCATGACGCATGACGAAGCCGCCGAGGACATTGCGGCATTCTGCGAGCTGCCGCAGCGTTCCTTCCTCATCCTCGGCGATCAGCCGGGTATAGCCGACAACGTCGGCTGCGAGGATGGCGGCCATCCTGCGTTTCGGTGCGATCCCCTCGATCGAGCGGAGGTTGGAGAAAAGAGGCGGGGGTACCGCGTAGTCAGGCAAGCAGAGGCCCTCTTTACGTCACGATACACTATAACCAATGACGGAAGGGAGAAAAGGGGCTTTGCTCGTTTTTCGGATCCGATAGCCGGTTCGAGGAACCGGACATCATTCATCCAACTCGGGGTAGCGTCGGTAGATTCCCTCCTCATTGAAGGGAATACGCCGCGAACTGCCGAGATAGGCCCGGATTCGGGGCCGTTCCATTACGGAATCGTGCAGGGCCACAACCTTGGGCGCCTTCTTCAGGGCACGTCCGGTTGCCTTGGGGAAGGCGTAGGACAGGCCCTCGACCACCTGGAACAGGGACAGGTCCGCGTAAGTGAGCCTGCCGCCGACGAGATGCGAGGGGCCTTCCGGATTGCGGGCCATGATCGTCTCGAACCAGGTCAGGAATTTCGGTATCCGGCTGTCGCGGAATTCCTCCGCCCGCCGGCCCGCCTCTTCCTTCTGATCCTCGTAATAGAGACCGACACCGACCGGATGATGCGTGTCGTGGGCCTCGGCCACGAAGTCGCTGATGGTGAGCTGGATCTGGTGCGTCCAGAGGCCGCCTTCGGGATCCTTGGGAGCGAGATCGTGCCTCGCGCCGAGATAGAGCAGGATCGCGGCCGTCTGGGCGACGATCGTCTCGCCATCCTTCAGGAAGGGCGGCGCGAAAGGCGGTGTCTCGGCGCTTTCCATCAGGCGCATCATGGCGCCCATTCCTTTCGGCTGCCGCGCCACGTCCGCATACTCGGCTCCGGCCTCCTCCAGCGCCAGGCGTACGAACTCGCCCCGTCCCTGGATCGTCGGCCAGTAGTAGAGTTCGTAAGGCATGACAGGAGCTCCTGGGTCGTTCACGGAATGCACCGTTAAACCCGGGCGGCGCGCGGAGTTCCTGTCGCCTTATTCCACCGGCACCGGATGCACGGGCTGTCCGGTCCGCGCGAAGGCGTCGATATTCGCCAGGGTGATCTCGGCGATGGCGGTGAGGGCTTCCTGGGTGAAGAAGGCCTGATGGCCGGTGATCAGCACATTCGGGAAGGTGAGGAGGCGCGCGAACAGGTCGTCGCGGATGATCTCGGCGGAATGATCGCGGAAGAAGAGCTCGCTCTCCTCCTCGTAGACATCGAGAGCAAGGCTCCCGATGGCACCGCGCTTCAGCCCGGCGATCACCGCACGCGTATTGATGACGGAGCCGCGGCTCGTATTGACCAGCATCACGCCGGGCCGACAGGCGCGGATCGCAGCTTCGTCGATGAAATGATGCGTCTCGGGGGTCAGCGGACAATGGAGCGTGATGATGTGCGACTGCGCCAGAAGCTCCGCCTTCGACACGTAGCGGACGCCCATCGCCTCCACATCGGGATGCGGATAGGGATCGAAGGCGAGGCAGGTGCAGCCGAAACCCTTGAGGATGCTCAGCACCACCTGGCCGATCTTGCCCGTGCCCACCACGGTGACTGTCTTGCCGTGGAGATCGAAGCCGAGCAGCCCGTCCAGGGCGAAATTGCCCTCGCGCACCCGGTTGTAGGCCCGGTGGGTCTTGCGGTTGAGGGTGAGGATAAGAGCGAGGGTATGCTCGGCGACCGCATGGGGCGAATAGGCCGGCACCCGCGCGACCGCGATCCCGTTCGCCCGCGCAGCCTTGAGATCCACGTTGTTGAAGCCCGCGCAGCGAAGGGCGATCAAACGCACACCGCCTCTGGCGAGGCGCTCGAGGCAGAGCGCATCGAGAGTGTCGTTGACGAAGGCGCACACGGCCTCTGCCTCCCCCGCCAAGGGCGCAGTGGCGACCGAGAGGCTTGGCTCGAAATAGGCGAGCTCGTGGTCCCCGGCCGCATTGGCCGCGTCGAGAAAACGCCGGTCGTAAGGAGTGGTGCTGAACACGGCGATGCGCATGAAAGCCTCCTGACATCTTCCTCCGACTGGCGGAGGGCAGCCCTGGCGTCAGCCGGCGCCGGAACCGGGGAGAGGGCTCATCCTAGCACTTCCTGTCGACGTGGAGCGAAGGATTTAACAGGTCTCATCCTGATCTCGTCCGGTTCCATACTCCGTCGCGAGGTGTTGCAATGCGTTACCCTCGAGGCGCAAGTGCCGATGGAAAAGGTCGCGCATGCCGATCGTCTCGTAGAAGCGGAGGGCAGGCCGGCCTTCCTCGACAAACAGCTCGATTCGTTCCCAGCCTCGCTTTTGAGCAGTTTGCGCTACAGCGGCCATCAGCTTTCGTGCTGCACCCGATCGCCTCTCCGATGGGACGACGTAAAGCGCATGAACGATCCCCATTGGCTTGCCGCGCCAGCCGGCATATCCGCGAAAGAACGACACGAAGCCGATGGGGTTTTCCGCACGCTCGGCAACGAAGGCCTCGAAGAGCGGGTCCGGACCGAATCCATCGTTTCTGAGACGGTCTGCGGAAGTCCACGGGGTTTGCCCGGGCAGATGATCGTCGATCAGGCCCGCAACGAAGCCGAAGATCGTTTCGGCATCATCGGTGATGGCCTTCCGAATGCCGATTTCGGGTCCGCTCATGATGTGCCTTAATGCGCCTCGTCCCAGTTCTGCGCCGCGCGGGCTTCCACGGCGAGCGGCACCTTTAAGGTCACTGCCGGGAAGGGCGCTTCCGTCATCACGCGCGAGATCACGGGCAGTGTCGCATCGACCTGATCGTCCGGCACTTCGAAGACCAGTTCGTCATGCACCTGCAGCAGCATGCGGGCGGAAAGGCGCTCGCTTTTCAGCGCGTCGTCCATGCGGATCATGGCGCGGCGGATGATGTCGGCGGCGGTGCCCTGGATCGGCGCGTTGATCGCCTGGCGCTCGACTCCCGCGCGCTCGGACGGATTGTTCGACTTGATCTGCGGGTAATGGCAGACGCGGCCGAAGAGCGTCGTCACGAAGCCCTTGTCGCGCACGAACTTCTTCGTCTCGTCGATATAGGTGCGAATCCCCGGGAAGCGCTCGAAATACTGCTTGATGAAGGCGGAGGCGTCGGCGTTCGGGATGCCGAGGCGAACGGCGAGGCCGAAGGCGGAGATGCCGTAGATGATGCCGAAATTGATCGTCTTGGCCTGCCGGCGCAGGTCGGACGTCATCTGGTCGAGAGGCACGCCGAACATGGCGGAGGCCGTCGCCGCGTGAATGTCCTGGCCGTTGGCAAAGGCTTCCTGCAGCTGCGGAATATCGGCGATATGCGCGAGCAGGCGCAGCTCGATCTGGCTGTAATCGGCCGAGATGATCTTGTGCCCTTCCTGTGCGACGAAGGCCTTGCGGATTTTCCGCCCCGCCTCTGTGCGGATCGGGATGTTCTGCAGGTTGGGATCGGATGAGGACAGGCGGCCCGTGGTCGTCGCGGCGAGCGAGAACGAGGTGTGCACCCGCTTCGTCTCGGGATTCATGTGCTGCTGCAGCGTGTCGGTATAGGTCGATTTCAGCTTGGAGAGCTGGCGCCATTCGAGAATCTTTGCGGGCAGCTCGTGGCCGGCCTGCGACAGCTCTTCGAGGATGGTCGCAGGCGTCGCCCATTGGCCGGACGGCGTCTTCTTCGCACCGGGAAGGCCCATCTTGCCGAAGAGGATGTCGCCGATCTGCTTCGGCGAGCCGAGCGCGAATTTTTCGCCGGCCATCTCGTGGATCTCGTCTTCGAGCCGCGCGAGAGTCTGCGCGAAATCGCCGGAGAGGCGGCTCAGGATCTGCCGGTCGACCATGATGCCGCGCATTTCCATGCGCGCCAGCGTGTCGACCATCGGCCGCTCCAACGTCTCGTAGACCGTGGCCCGGCGCTCGGCGACGAGGCGCGGCTTCAGGAGCTGCCACAGGCGCAAGGTGACATCAGCATCCTCCGCCGCATAGGCTGTGGCTCTGCCGATCTCCACCTTGTCGAAGGTCACCTTGTTCTTGCCCGTGCCCGCCACCTCGGAGAAGCTGATCGGCGAATGGCCGAGATGGCGGCGCGAGAGTTCGTCCATGCCGTGCGAGCCCTTGCCGGCGTCGAGCACGTAGGAAATCAGCATCGTGTCGTCGTAAGGCGCCACTTCGATGCCGTAGCGCTTCAGCACGACCCAGTCATATTTCAGGTTCTGGCCCACTTTAAGAACGGACGCGTCCTCGAGCAGCGGACGAATGACGTCGATCGCCTCGCCGAGAGGGATCTGCCCTTTCACGAGCCCGCCGCCGAAGAGATCGGATTCGTCCCGGTGCTGAAGCGGCACATAAGCCGCCTTGCCTGCCTCCAGTGCCAGCGAGAAGCCGACGAGGTCGGCGCGGTTGGCATCGAGGTCGCTCGTCTCCGTATCGACGGCGACAAAGCCCTGCGCGCGCGCTTGCGCAACCCATTCGCGCAGGCGCTCGAGGCTCGTCACGGTCTCGTAGGCGCTGACGTCGATGGGCACGGAGGAGGCTTCGGTCGCGCGCTTGCCCGCGAGTTGCGAAGGCATGCCGAGGCCCTCGACGGGCTTGCGCAAGGTCGCGGTCTCCGGCAGGTCGAGCCCGGCGAAGGGATCGACCTCGCCCGCGGCCGCGTCGGCCTTGCCGAAGAAAGGCACCGCGTCGTCGGTGGGGGCAAGGATTCCTGTTCCCGCGCCGTCGCGCACCCAGCGGATCGCTTCGCCGCCGGGCAGGAGGCGCGGATCGGGCTCGATGGCGGCGGGATCGGCATCGTAGAGTTCCGACACGCGCCTTGTCAGGGTGCTGAATTCCATGGCCTTGAGGAAGCCGATCAGCGTCTTGGGATCGGGCTCGGGCAGGCGCAGATCGTCGAGCGGCACCGGCACCGGCGCCTCGCAATCGAGCGTCACGAGCTTCTTCGAGAGCCGCGCGGATTCCGCATTGTTGATCAGGGTCTCGCGGCGCTTGGGCTGCTTGATCTCGGGCGCACGCTCCAGAAGCGTTTCGAGATCGCCGTATTCCTTGATCAGCTGTGCCGCGGTCTTCAGGCCGATGCCCGGCACACCCGGCACGTTGTCGGACGTGTCGCCCATCAGCGCCAGCACGTCGCCGATTTTTTCGGGCGGAATGCCCTCCCATTTCTCGGTGACGGCGGCCTCGTCGAGATTGCGCTCGGGCCGGTAGCCGGGCTTGCCCTTGGAGCCCGATTCGAAATCGTAGAAGCACACCTTCGGACCCACGAGCTGCATCAGGTCCTTGTCGGAGGAGATGATGAGCACGTCGGCCCCGCGCGCCTTGGCCTGCTGGGTATAGGTAGCGATGAGATCGTCCGCCTCGTAGCGCTGCAACTCCACGGGTTCCAGCCCGAAGGCGCGGATGGCTTCCCGCATGATCGGCATCTGGACTTTCAAGTCCTCCGGCGCGTCCGGCCGATGCCCCTTGTAATCCTCATAGAGCTCCTTGCGGAACGAGCCCTCGGACTTGTCGAGCACGATGGCAAGATGCGTCGGCTTCAACCCCGCCGCCCCGTCGCGCATGAACTGCAGGAGCTTCGTCACGAAGAGCCGCACGGCGCCCGACGGCATCCCGTCCGCGGAGCGGGAATTGTACTTCTGGTCCTGGTTCATGGACTGGAAGTAGGCCCGGAAGATGAAGGACGAGCCGTCGACGAGAAACACATGATCGCCGGCTTGGACGGGACGTGAGGAGGGCATCGGGTCTCGGGGGCTTTGAGGCTGCTCGGAGGGAAGAGATAGCGGCTCCGGGGGCGGATGGCTATGGCCCGGCTCTCACGGCTGAGTTCTCATGGTTTTTGACTGGCGCTTTCAGCCTTGAAAGCTGCGGCAGCAGGTCGCGTCCTAAGGGAAAACAACCTGCTCCCAGAGAAACCTACCCAAACGGAGGGGGCGCCTCTCGTTACGAAACGATACATCAAGTCTCATCAAGTGATTCTGGAAAGCACGGCTGAGCCGCCTTGGAAATGGATGAAGGAGAAACACGATGGCATTTCAGCCTTGGAACGTGGGTGACATCGTCAACAACAGCGGTGAAATCAACAAAAACAGCATCAACACCACACTTCTCGGCAACGGTGGCTATGTCGTTACTTGGCGCGACGGGAATACGATCAAGTTCCAGATCTATGATGGCAACGGCAATAAGGTCGGCACGGCCCCACTGTCCGTCGATGCTACCACGTCGGGCGACCAGCTCGAAGCCGACGTGCAGGCCGTCGGGACGGATGGCGGTTTCGTCGTAACTTGGGTCCGCAAAGTTGCCGATCAAAACGATGAGATCTATGCACGCAAGTTTTCCGCCATCGGCACGCCGGAGGGAGGCGCCTATCAAGTAACGAACACCACCACTCTCAAGGAATCCAACCCTGCAATGACGGGTCGCGACGGAGGATGGGCTTCGGTCCACCTGAACGACGGGGGCGGCGTCACGCTCGTTCGGTACAATATCGACGGAACCAAGGCCGGAGCCGATCTGATTGTCGCTCCGAACAATTCCGGCGCTGCGACCAAGCCCGACGTGACCTGGCTCGGAGGCGACCGCTATGTCGTGACCTATCTGTCGAATGCGGACAACAGAATCCACTTCAAGCTCGTGGATGGCACGACCGTCAGCACCGCGCAGGGCGATGCTGGACTGGGCAAGCACAGCGACGTCGTGGCCTTGAAAGATGCCTTGGGAAATCTGGACGGCCGTTTTGTCGTTATCACTGACGACAACACCTCTGCCACGGCTCAGGTCTATACCTCGAGCGGGGCGACCTGGACGGCAGTCGGTGACTCCATCTCCATCTTCGCGAACGGACGAAACACCAACGACGCCAAGGTGACCGGCGTTACGGCCCTGAAGGATGGTGCTTTCGCCGTCGCCTATATTGCCACGAACGGTCCCGATAACGGCGATCTCTATGTCACGGTCGTCAAAAATGGAACGAGGGTAACCTCTCCCGTTCTCAATGTGGGCAATGTCGGCGATGTCGGTGGTGGCACAAGCATCGGCGATCAATATAATCCCGTGATCACAGAACTCGCGGACGGACGACTGGCGATCAGCTGGGAAGACCATACCTACACCAAGCCTCACGTGATGACCCGGATCTTCGATCCACGCGGTGCCGCGGTCAATGTCAACGGCTCGACTGTGGCCGATATCTATCACGGCACTGAGTTTGCAGACACGTTTTACGGCAATGCCGGAAACGACGTCCTCAATGGTCATGATGGGAACGACTATCTGCACGGCGGCGCCGGGGCCGACACCCTGAATGGCGGGAACGGCACGTTAGACAAGGTCAGCTATCAAAACGGCGGAGCCGTCACTGCCTCCTTGCGAAATCCGGCGTCCAATCGGGGCGATGCGGATGGCGACGTCTATAACGGCATTGAGGGGATTGATGGTTCCGACGAGTCAGACACGCTCGAGGGCAATGACGTCGCAAACGTGATCTGGGGTGCCGGTGGCAACGACCTGATCATGGGGTGGGGCGGCGCCGACGAGCTGTCCGGTGCTGATGGATCCGATACCATCTATGGTGGCGCCGGAGCAGATGCCATCAGCGGCGGCGATCGCGCTGGCGACTGGGACACGGTCACCTACGAGTTCTCCGCGGGGGGCGTCGTCATCGATCTCATCGATCCGAGCAAGAACAGAGGCGAAGCGGAGGGCGACAGTTACTCCGGCATCGAGGCTTTCATCGGCTCGCAGGGCCACGACGTGATCCGCGGCTATGCCGACAAGGTCAACAGCTTCCTCGGCAAGGACGGTAACGATCTTCTGGTCGGCGGGTCCGAAGCCGACTCCCTTAGTGGCGATGCCGGCGACGACACCCTCCAGGGCGGCTTAGGCGGCGACATCCTTGAAGGAGGCATCGGCTTCGACTTTGTGAGCTACGGGGGAGCCAATGCCGGCATTTCTGCTGATCTAGATGCCCCATCGAACAACACAGGCGAGGCCCAAGGCGATGTCTACAAAGAGGTGGGTGGCAGTAAGATCGAAGGTTTGATTGGATCAGACTGGAACGATATCCTTTCAGGTAATGGTGACCGCAACGAGCTTCGAGGTGGCGGCGGCGCCGATGAACTGCATGGCAGGGATGGCTCCGACACCCTGCAGGGTGGCCTTGGGGCGGATAAGCTCTTTGGCGGGGACGGTAACGACTACGCGAGCTACGCCGATTCCAGTGTCGGCGTCACGGTCGTCCTGCCGGCGGGCGGAACGGGCGCTGTGGGTGAAGATACTTTCGATAGCATCGAAGGCCTGATCGGCTCGAACCATAACGACATGTTGATCGGCAATGCTTTCAGCAATCACCTCGTCGGCGGCGGTGGTAGCGATACGCTCGTTGGCGGCTTCGGCACCAATACGCTCGAAGGAGGTGCCGGCAGCGACGTCTACTACGCCTCTAGCGGCGACGTGATCATCGAGCATGCTGCGCAGGGAACCGACACGGTTGTGGTCACCTCGACCTTCTCGCTGGCAGGCGGCAGCTTCGCATTCATCGAGAACATCATCGTTCAGACTGAAGCTGGCGTCACCCTGACCGGCAACGATCAGGACAACACGCTCAACGGCAATGCGGGCGGCGACACGCTCAACGGACAAGGAGGGAACGACATCCTCTACGGCCAGGGCGGCGGCGACGGCCTGAATGGCGGAGAGGGCAATGACGTCCTCTATGGTCAGGACGGCAGCGACGCTCTCTCCGGCGAGAACGGCGACGACATCCTCGATGGCGGCACCGGCGCCGATGCGATGAATGGTGGTGCTGGCAACGACACCTTCTACGTCGACAATGCCGGTGATATTGCGAATGGCGGCAGCGGCACGGATACGGTCTATACGTCGGTCAACTTCACCATGGCGGCCGATATGGAAAATCTCTTCGCCACCGGCGGCTCCGCGCTGATCCTCAAAGGCAGCACGATCGCCAACACGATCACCGGCAATGCGGGGGCGAACAAGATCTATGGCGGGCTCGGCAACGATGTGCTCACGGGTGGGCTAGGAAAGGACATCTTCGTGTTCGACACCAAACTCAACAAGAGCACGAATGTCGACCGCATCATGGATTTCAACGTGCGCGACGACAGTTTCCATCTCGACAACAAATACTTCACCAAGCTCGGATCGGGCACCGCGTCCAAGCCGAAGAAGTTCAACTCGGACATGTTCGTGCTCAACAACAAGGCCAAGGATCGCGAGGACCGAATCGTCTACGACAAGAAGACCGGCGCGCTCTATTACGACCAAGACGGCACAGGTTCGAAGGCGCAGGTGAAGATCGCGACCCTCACCAAGAACCTCAAGCTGACCTACAGCGACTTCTTCGTCATCTGATCGCGAGACGACGAAAAGAGATGTGCCGCCCGGTGAGAGCCGGGCGGCATTTTCATTGCCGGTGCGACTTCCGTAGCCTGCGTTCACGCCGCCTTCAGGCGTGCGAGATCGAGGTCGAGTTCGCGCAGGGCCTGCATCACCACGCCTTCGGTCAGGAGATCCATGGAGGATTCGACCACGTGAATCGCCGCGAGCGCGCGCAGTTCCGGAATGGTCTGCGATTCGAGCGCCGCCTCGAATGAGGGGCGCAACAGATCCATGGCGCGGGTGCCGGGTCCGCAGAGGACGATGTGATCGGGCTCGAGCGTCTGGATCAGGATGCCGACCGCATCGCCAAGCACTTCGCCTGCGGCATGGAACAGGTTGATGAGGGCGGGATCGCCCGCGCGGGCCTGATCCACGATGGAGCCCATGGCTTCTTCGCTCGGCAGCAGCAGGGTCGGGGCGGGTCGATGATCGATGAGCTGCGCGTCCCTGTGCAGGGCGTAATCGGCGAGATAGGCTTCGATGCAGCCGCGTCCGCCGCAGCGGCATTGCGGCCCGCTCCGGCGCAGGCGCACATGGCCGAATTCGCTGCCGCCGAAGCGCGCGCCGCGATAAAGCTCGCCCTGGATCAGGAAGCCCAAGCCCACGCCGTCGCCCACCATGAGGCAGGCGGTGCGGCCTGAGCGCAACTCGGCATGGCGCTGCGTGATCGCGAAGGCCATGGCGCTGGCATCGTTCTCGATCAGCACCGGTCTGCCGAGGCGTTCGCCGAGGCCGGATGCGAGGGGAAGGTCGCGGGTGCCGAGCACCGGGCTCCAGGCGACGATGCCATCCTTCGTGTCCACATAGCCCTGGCAGGCGAGGCCCACGGCCTTCACGTCCATGGCGCCGGATTCCTGCGCGAAGACACCGATCGTCTCGGCGAGCACATCCATCAGCGCCTCGGCGCCGAGACTGCGCAGGGGCCGCTCGATATGGCGGCTCGCCCGGTTGCGTCCGGCGCTGTCCACGAGCCGGAGCTCGATGCGGTTGAAGCCGGTCCAGACGCCGACGACCGAGCCGAGGGTCTCGGCGAAGAACAGGCGCGTCTTGGGCCGGCCGCGGATCAGCCCGGCCGCCTGATCCGCTGCGTCTTCCGCGACGAGAATCCCCTCATCGAGCAGGCTCGCCGTCAGTTCCGACACGCTGGCCGGGCTCATGCCGAGATGCTGGCCGATCTCCACCCGCGCCATGGGGCCTTCACGGCGCAGGGCATCGAGCAGGCGGCGTCGGGCCGTTTCACGGGAAGACAGGGAAATCGCGGTCATGGCTACACTTCGTTCGCTTCATGAATAAAACAATTCCAAGGAAGGCGGATATCAGACCAAAATATTAGATCGAAAGTGCTTGAAGCTCCCAATGGCTAGGCTAATTATTTCGGCGCTCGAAAAATAATGCATGGCAGGGAGAGCCACGTCCGTCGGTCCACTCGGATCAGACATTCCGCCATGAGCACGACGCCTTATGACGCAAGGCGTTCAGGAGGGAACCGATGCTATCGAAGAAACACGCCGTGATCAGTTTTGCCGCCCTGGCATTGTCAGCGACCGCCGCCTTCGCCCAGGCCAAGGGCCCGGTGGTCGGCGTCAGCTGGTCGAATTTCCAGGAAGAGCGCTGGAAGACCGATGAGGCCGCGATCAAGGCCGCCGTCGAGAAGGCCGGCGGGACTTACGTCTCCGCCGATGCCCAGTCCTCGCCCTCCAAGCAGCTCACGGATATCGAGAGCCTGATCTCCCGCGGCGCCAAGGCGCTGATCGTGCTGGCGCAGGATGCGGACGCCGTGCGCCCGGCCGTCGAGAAGGCGGTTGCCGAAGGCATTCCGGTGGTCGGCTATGACCGCCTGATCGAGATCCCGCAGGTCTTCTATCTCACCTTCGACAATGTCGAGGTCGGCCGCCTGCAGGCGCGCGAGGTCCTCAAGCTGAAGCCCGAGGGCAATTACGCCTTCATCAAGGGCTCCGGCTCCGATCCGAATGCCAATTTCCTGTTCCAGGGCTCGATGGAAGTGCTCAAAGGCGCCGTCGATGCCGGCAAGATCAAGAATGTCGGCGAGGCTTATACGGATGGCTGGCTCCCGGCCAATGCGCAGCGGAACATGGAGCAGTTCCTCACCAAGAACAACAACAAGATCGACGCCGTGATCGCCGCCAACGACGGCACCGCGGGCGGCTCCATCGCGGCTCTCGCGGCGCAGGGTCTCGCCGGCTCCGTGCCGGTGTCGGGCCAGGACGCAGACAAGGCGGCGCTGAACCGCGTGGCGCTCGGCACGCAGTCGGTGACGGTGTTCAAGGACGCGCGCGAACTCGGACGCAATGCCGCTGAGATCGCCGTGCAGCTCGCCAGCGGCAAGAAGCTCGCCGAGATCCAGGGTGCGAAGCCGTGGAACCTCGGCCCGAAGAAGCAGAACATGACCGCTCTCTTCCTCACGCCGGTGGCGATCACGAAGGATAATCTCGACGTGGTCATCAATGCCGGCTGGGCCTCGAAGGACGTGGTCTGCCAGGGCGTGAAGGCGGGTTCGGTGAAGGCCTGCAACTAAACTCCAGCATTGTCATTCCGGGGCGCGCCACTGGCGCGAGCCCGGAATCCATAACCGCTAGCAGCGCAGAGTAAGGCGTCGCGCTGCTCGTCTCCCGCTTGAGGCGTCGTGTTTATGGGTTCCGGGTTCGCCTACGGCGCCCCGGAATGACGGTTTTGCATAACGAGCCATTCCATGACCGCACCCGTTGCCTCTACCGCCCCGCCGCCGAGCGCCGCTTCCGGCTCGCTCCTCTCGAAGCTCGAGATCGATGTCCGCATGCTCGGCATGCTGGCGGCGCTTGCCGTCATCTGGATCGGCTTCGACATTCTCTCCGGCGGCGTCTTTCTCACCCCGCGCAATCTCTGGAACCTGTCTGTTCAAACCGCCTCCGTGGCGATCATGGCGACCGGCATGGTGCTCGTCATCGTCACCCGCAACATCGATCTTTCCGTCGGCGCGATTCTCGGCGTCGTCGGCATGATCATCGGCGTCGCGCAGGTGCAGTGGTTGCCGGCCTATCTCGGGCTCGAGCATTGGCTCACCGCGCCGCTCGCCGTGCTGATCGCGCTCGTCGTCGGCGGCTCGATCGGCCTGTTCCAGGGCTGGCTCATTGCCTATCTCGGCATTCCCTCCTTCATCGTCACTCTCGGCGGTCTTCTGGTATGGCGCGGTGCGGCCTGGTGGGTCACGACCGGCCAGACCATCGCGCCCATGGATACGCGCTTCAAGGCCTTCGGCGGCGGCGTGGAGGGCGCGCTCGGCGCCACCGCCACCTGGGTCATCGCGGCGATCGCCTGCGGCGGCATCATCGTCGCCTTGGGCCTTGCCCGCCGCCGCCGCCTGAGCTTCGGCTTCCCGGTGCGTCCCGGCTGGGCCGATGCGGTCATCGCCGCCGTCGCCTGCATCGCCGTGCTCGGAGCAGCCGCCATCGCCAATTCCTATCCGCTGCCCGCCGGCACGGCGCGCCGCTGGGCGGAGGCCAACGGCATCGCCTGGCCCGAGGGTGGATTGTTCATTCCGCACGGCGTCGCGTTGCCGGTGCTGATCGCCGTGGTCGTCGGTCTGGTGATGACCTTCATCGCCACGCGCCGCCGCTTCGGCCGCTATGTCTTCGCCATCGGCGGCAATCCGGAGGCGGCTGAACTATCGGGCATCAATACGCGCTGGACGCTGATGAAGGTGTTCGGCCTGATGGGCCTGCTCTGCGGCATCTCCGCCTGCATCTCGACCGCACGCCTGAACGCGGCGACGAATGCGGCCGGCACCCTCGACGAGCTTTATGTGATCGCCTCCGCCGTGATCGGCGGCACGTCGCTTGCCGGTGGCATCGGCACCATCGCAGGTGCCATGCTCGGCGCGCTCGTCATGCAGTCGCTGCAATCGGGCATGGTGCTGCTCGGCGTCGATACGCCTTTGCAGAACATCGTCGTCGGCGCGGTGCTCGTGCTGGCGGTGTGGGTCGACAGCCTCTATCGCCGCCGCATCAAATAAGGGAAGCGCGTCATGCCAACGAATGAAACGGCGCCTCTCGTCGAGATGCGCAACATCTCCATCGCCTTCGGCGGCATCAAGGCCGTCGACGGCGTCTCGGTCGATCTGCGCCCCGGCGAGGTGGTGGGCCTGCTCGGCCACAACGGCGCGGGAAAATCGACGCTGATCAAAATCCTCTCCGGCGCCTATAAGCCGGATGCGGGCGAGATCTACGTCAATGGCGAGCACGCCGACATTTCGACGCCGCGCGATGCCAAACGCTACGGCATCGAGACGATCTACCAGACGCTCGCGCTCGCCGACAACATCGACGCCGCCGGCAACATCTTTCTCGGCCGCGAGGTGCTCACGTCCTATGGCACCCTCGACGATGCGACGATGGAATCCGAGACGCGCAAGGTCATGGCCCGCCTCAACCCGCATTTCCGCCGCTTCAAGGAGCCGGTGAAGGCGCTCTCCGGCGGCCAGCGGCAATCGGTGGCGATCGCCCGCGCGATCTATTTCAACGCCCGCGTGCTGATCATGGACGAGCCCACGGCGGCGCTCGGCCCCGCCGAGACGCAGCAGGTGGCCGATCTCGTGCTGCAGCTGAAGAAGGAGGGCATCGGCATCTTCCTGATCAGCCACGACATTCATGACGTGTTCGGACTCGCCGACCGGGTCAGCGTGATGAAGAACGGCAAGCTCGTGGGCTCCGCCAACGTGCAGGACGTGACGCAGGACGAGGTACTCGGCATGATCATCCTCGGCAAATGCCCGCCCGGCGCCACGCCGGGACCGGGCGCGAGTTGACAGGCGGATTTGCCTAAGTGAGACCTTCATGTCATGGCCGGGCTTGTCCCGGTCATCCCGATCGGAGAAGCGAGGCGCTCCACATCATCGGGATCACCGGAACGAGGCCGGTGATGACGTCGAGGGAATTATGAAGTGTGGCATTCCGACGTCTTCGATCCTCCCCGCAAGGAGGAGGGAAGTAAGCCAACGCAGATAGAGAGACCCATGACCCAGACGATTTACGGCTCCCTGAAGGGCAAGACCGTTCTCATCACCGGCGGCGCGAGCGGCATCGGGGAGAGCATCGCGCGCTCGTTCCATGCGCAGGGCAGCAAGGTGGCCATCCTCGACTACAATGCCGAAGCCGGCCAGGCTCTCGCGAAGGAGCTCGGCGAGCGCGTGCATGTCGAGCACAGCGACGTGCGCGACATCCCCGCCTTCCAGGCGGCGATCCGGCGCGCGAGCGATGCGCTCGGGCCGATCACGGTTCTCGTCAACAACGCCGCGCGCGACGATCGCCACACCATCGATCAGGTGACGCCGGAATACTGGCGCGAGCGCTTCGCCACCAATCTCGACCATCAGTTCTTCGCGGCGCAGGCCGTGCTGCCGGACATGGAGAAGGCCGGCGGCGGCTCGATCGTCAACATGGGCTCGACGAGCTACATGGTGAGCGACGATTCCTTTGCTGCCTACAAGACCGCGAAATCCGCCTCGATCGGTCTCACCCGCGCGCTCGCCCGCGAGCTCGGGCCGAAGAACATCCGCGTCAATTGCCTGGTTCCCGGCTGGATCATGACTCAACGCCAGATCGATCTCTGGCTGACGCCGGAAGGCGAGAAGGAATTGCTCAAGCGCCAATGCGTGAAGCGCAAGCTCGTGCCGCAGGACATCGCCAATTTCGCGCTCTTCCTCGGCTCGGACGATTCGAGCGCCATGTCCGCGCAGACCTATCTCGTGGATGGCGGCTGGGTTTAAGCGAACATCGCAGAGCGTCATCACCGGCCTTGTTCCGGTGATCTCGGCGATAGGAAGCGCCACGCCTCACATTATCGGGATGGCCGGGACAAGCCCGGCCATGACGAGAAAAGCTTGCCACGCGGATCCCGGATCTCGCTTCGCTCGTCCGGGATGACGCACGACGTTAGGCTCTCGACCCTGCACCGACGGCCGCCGCGTCGTCGAATTCCTCGTCCTTTTTTGCAACCGTCTTCATCGTATCCCGCCTGATGATGAGGCACAGGATCACCAGCGGGATGGCGATGGTGGCCGTGCCGGTGAAGAGGACGGGATAGCCGAAGTTCTCCACGACAGCGCCGGAGGCGCCGCCGATGAGCTTGCCCGGCAGGGCATAGAGCGAGCTGAGAAGCGCGTATTGCGTGGCGGCAAATCCGGGCGAGGTCAGGCCCGACATATAGGCGACGAGGGCCGCGCCCGCGAAGCCGCCTGCGAAATTGTCGACGCTGATCGAGAGCGTCAGGCCCCACAGCGTTGCATTGCCCGAGGCAAGCCACGAGAACATCAGGTTGGATCCGGCGGCAATGACGGCGCCGATGAGGAGCGTCCACCACAGGCCGATGCGGGTGAGCGCGAGGCCTCCGGCAAAGGCGCCGATGATGCCGATCCACACGCCATAGAGCTTCGACACATTGGCGATGTCGGCTTTGCTGAAGCCGAGGTCGATGTAGAGGGGATTGGCCATGATGCCTGCCGCATAATCGGGAATCCTGTAGCAGGCGATGAGGGCGAGGATGGGGATCAGCATCGTGCCTTTGCGCCGGAAGAGATCCGACAGCGGCTCGACGATGGCCTTGGCGATGGGCAGGTGCTGTCGGGCCTGACCTTCGTCGATGCGGGGCGCGAGCAGGGTGCCGATCAGGCCGACGCCCATGAGTGCGGCCATGGCGAGATAGGCGCTGTGCCAATTCACGAACTCGGCGATATACAGCGCCCCGGCGCCGGCCGTGATCAGGGCGAGGCGATAGCCGAGCAGCAGGGCTGCCGCCATCATGCCCTGGCGCTCCGTCGCGGCGGCATCGATGCGCCAGCCGTCGATGACCACATCCTGGCTCGCGGAGGCGAAGGCAACGAGAACGGCGAAGAGGATGGTGAAGGGCAGGCCGGATTGCGGATTGGTCGATGCCATGCCGATGAGCCCGGCAGCAACCCCGAGCTGCGTCAGGACCATCCAGCCGCGCCGACGCCCGAGAAGGCGGGAGAGCACCGGCACGTCGTAGCGATCGACGAACGGAGCCCAGAGGAATTTGAGGGAGTAGGCCAGGGCCACCCAGCTCATCATTCCGATCACGGTCAGCGAGATCCCCGCCTCCCTCAGCCATGTGGAGAGCGTGCTGAAGACGAGGAGGAAGGGAAGCCCGGACGAGAATCCGAGGGGCAGCATGAGCGCGATGCGACCGTCGGTCAGGACATCCCGCAGCGAAAGACGAGGTTTGGGTGAGCTGGCCATGAAATCATCTAACTTCCGAGAAAGGCGGCCACATTGGCACAGGGAAGGGTGGATGCAAAATCCGCCGATGGTCATGCGATGATCATGGGCGCCCGGCTCTCCTGCCGAGCTTCGACGAGGCAAGTGGGATCGCTTGAGCGCGCGGGGGATTGTGCCTAAGGCTAACCGGACAAAGCGGGAGAGGGCGCAGGGTGGCAGGTTACATCATCAAGCAGATCGATGCTCTCTACGAGGGCTGGCGGAAGCTCTTCAAGCTGACGGTTCAGATGCCGGACGGAAGGACCATGGAGCGGGAGGTGCTGAACAGTACCGATGCCGCCGTCGTGCTGCCCTACGACCCCGAGGCGCGCAAGGTCGTCCTGGTCCGGCAGTTCCGCGCCCCCGTCATGCTTGCCGAAGGGCATGCGGATCTCCTGGAGGCGGTCGCGGGCCTTCTCGACGGAGATACGCCCGAGGTTTGCGCCAGGCGCGAGGCCATGGAGGAGGCGGGACTACAGCTCCGGATGCTTGAGCCGGTTGGTGTCGCATGGTCCGCGCCCGGAATGACGACAGAGCGCCTGCACCTTTTTCTCGCGCCCTACACCGCTGCCGACCGGGTCGGCGAGGGCGGCGGTCTCGCCGAGGAGCATGAGGACATCGAAGTGCTGGAAATCGCTCTCGACGAGCTGGCCCGGATGCTGAAGCAGGGCACTATTGCGGATCTCAAGACCGTGGCACTGATCCAGGCGCTTCAGCTTCGGCGTCCGGAGCTGTTCGGGAGGGTGTGATCACACCCGCCGAAATGACACCCGCCACGTCATGGCCGGGCTTGTCCCGGCCATCCCGATTCGGTGAAGCACCGCGCGTTTCTCAATCGGGATCACCGGCACAAGGCCGGTGACGACACATGGAGTGATTTACCAGGACCCTTTGAGGAGATTGCTCAGACCGCACTGAGCCGCTCGGCGTGCCAGCGCAGGTGATCCTCGATGAAGGTGGCGATGAAGAAATAGGAATGATCGTAGCCGTCCTGCATGCGCAGCTTGAGCGGAATTCCAGCCTCCGCACATGCGGATTGCAGCAGCTGCGGCTTGAGTTGGCTGTCGAGAAAGTTGTCGGCGCTCCCCTGATCGACCAGCAGGTCAGGCACACGTGCGCCGCCCTTGATCAGCGCGCAGGCATCGTAGTCGCGCCATGCAGCGCGGTCGGGGCCGAGATAGTTCGACAGGGCCTTCTCGCCCCAGGGGCAGTTCATCGGCGAAGCGATGGGCGCGAGGGCCGAGACGGCCTTGAAACGGCCCGGATTGCGTAAGCCGATGGTGAGCGCGCCATGCCCGCCCATGGAATGACCTGTAATGCCCTGGCGGCTCATGTCGGCCGGGAGGTTCTCGGCGATCAGGTCCGGCAGCTCCTTCTCGATATAGGAGCGCATGCGGTAGTGCCTCGCCCAAGGCTCCTGCGTCGCGTCCACGTAAAATCCGGCACCGAGGCCGAGATCGTAGGCGCCGTCGGAATCGTCCGGCACGCCCTCACCGCGTGGGCTGGTATCGGGCGCGATCAGGATCAGGCCGAGTTCCGAGGCCACCCGCTGCGCGCCGGCTTTCACCGTGAAGTTCTCCTCCGTGCAGGTGAGCCCGGAGAGGAACCACACCACCGGCGCCTTGGCATTCTGCGCCTGAGGCGGCACGAAAACCGCCACGCGCATGGGCGTGCCGGTTTCCTGCGAAGCATGGCGATAGACGAACTGCGTGCCGTCAAAGCAGCGCGATTGCGAGACGATCTCGAAACTCAATTCCGGCCTCCCGATCAGTAGACGATCACGGATCGGATCGACTTGCCCTCGTGCATGAGGTCGAAGGCGGTGTTGATCTCCTCGAGCGGCATCGTGTGGGTGATCAGGTCGTCGATGTTGATCTTGCCCTCCATGTACCAGTCGACGATCTTCGGC